>MDTE01110752.1_pt1 | contig 25710 bp, 16 predicted proteins | sample 811231 | NCBI WGS metagenome assembly MDTE01 (sample SAMN05326651, study PRJNA326480) | marine metagenome | isolation source: seawater | place: Indian Ocean: Red Sea | collected 2010
CCGAGTCCTCGGGTGCATCGATCTCAACTTACTCTTCAGCCCATGTCCGCAGTCTTCGCGAACAGTAATGATGCTTTGCAAAATGCGTGCCACAGCAATTGTGGCTGCGTGAAAATATTTGACAATTGCGTGTTTCCCGCTGGCATGTTGTGTATCCGTCATCACGTGCGCATGAGCTGCTGCGCAACTTGCGAGCAGCGTTGTGCCTGGTTACTCAGCAGGGACCGAGACGAATGCTGTGAGCAGACCAGTCGCGTGTCGTCTGCATGGAACAGCTTCACTGCACGCCGGGCCGGACTGGCTATTTCCTGGTCGCTCGATGAATGGCACAGACGTGGCGGCCGACTGCTACACGCGCACGGGCTGATGCGTGGAAGTACATGCCACAAAGCAACAAGTGGGCTCTCGCCATACTCGTGAAAGGTGCGTGGTGATCAAGCCGCGTTTGTCACCTGGCACGGATGCAGTAGACGAAGTCGGAGCTGCGCAGAAGCAGCTGCTCACCCGCAATAGAGGGTGTGGACCAGAAGAGGCCTTCCACCGGGTTGCTACGTAACAATTCAAAGTCGGGGCCAGTGCGGATGACACTCGTGCCGCCACTCTCCCCGAGAATAAATAGCTGGTTACCGGCAATCCAGGGTGAAGCTGCCACGTTGGACGTTCCCTGCAGCCGTTTTCGATAGACGCGTTTGCCTGTTGCTGCCTCGTAGGCGGTGAGAATACCGCGTCCGGTTACGTAGAGCATCTGGCCGTCGGAAACGGGTGAAGCCAGCCCGGGACCGGAACGCTGCTGTAGCCACGCGATACCACGTTCGGACTTAGGGCTGTTGGCCGACAGGGTGCCTTCAGCGCCGGCGTTCAAGGCCAGCAGAGGTCCGCTACGGCCTGGTCCGCTGTTGCCGACGTAGATGCGTTTGGTGTCCGACGCGGGCGAGGCGCTGAAGGAACCGCCAACTCCGCTTAGACGCCAGAGCACCCGACCCGAATCGAGCGCATAGCCGATGACATCGCCTGAGCCGCAGATGACGAGTTCCGTTCGTAGATGGTTTTTCCAGACCAGCGGCGAGCTCCAGCAGGTACGGCTCGAACGGTCGGCCCGCCAGAGTACCTCACCATTTTCGGCATCGATGGCCAGCACAAAAGACGCTTCCTGGTTGTCGCATTGCAGGAAGAGCTGGCCCGCTTCGTAAGCCAGTGCGCTGCCGGTTCCGAATCCGCTGGATGTCGAGTAGGCGCCGACGTCTCTCCGCCAGAGTTCGGCTCCATTGTGATCAAGACAGGCGACGATACCAATCGTCGCGAAGTAAGCAAAAATGCGGTTGCCGGCAGCGACAGGAGACTCGGTGGCGTAGGTGTTGGATGGATGGACTCGGTGCGGTGGCGTGGCCTTGATGACTTGCTTTTTCCAGATCGGTTCGCCATTGCTGAGTCGCAGGCAGTGGACTTCGTAGCTGATTTCGCCAATTGAACGGCGGGCATTGCGAAAGAACCTCCTCATTGAGGCGACCCCTTGCGCGAAACTTTTGGGGCGAAGTTGGCCGTTGCCGACGGCAGTTGTCACGAAAACACGATCGCCGGCAATCACGGGTGAGGACCAGCCGCCGCCAGGAATTTCTGTTTTCCAGGCGATATTGGTTGTTGCGTTCCATTCCTGGGGGTGTTCCAGAACGGGCCAGTTCGAGTTTCCTCGCGGACCGCGAAATTGGCCTGAATCGGCTGCGGCAACTGTGGTGCTGGATACCAGTGAGGCGGCCAGCAGGGCAATAAGTTGATTCCTGACCAGACGTTTCATATGACCTGGATCCTTGAAGGGGGGAACTCATCCAGGAGCGTTATAACGCGCCGGGCAGATCGACAATCTCTGGCGGGCAATTTCACGACAATGGTGGCTGCTGCTGGGGCTTGTGGTTGTGCATGTCCCAGCGTGGGGTAACGTCAGAGAGTTCCACCACCAGCGTTTGTGCTTCGTCCTTTTGTTACGGTCACCTGGTTTCTCCCTGGTCAGCTCGCAAAGATTTATCGTCTCGGGGCGGCGCTGCACAGCGGTCACCTTGTAGCGATTCTGGGTGGTTCGGCTAAACTGGGGGTCGTTTTGGAAACGGCATCCTGTTGATGCGAATTCTGTTGCAGATTGGTAATCAAACAAGGCGAAGTGGACTATGGCCCATGGGATCAGGAAAACAGTGATTGTGGCATTCCTGCTGGTTGCATTGCACTTGGGTGGGCCGTTGGGTATCTCCGCGGCATGCGCGGAAGATCCGCTCCACATCGGTTCGCGTCGGGAGCTGATGATTGATGGCCACCTGATTGATTCAATGTCAGAGTCGTTGCGGATTCAGTTGCATAAGCCGGTACGTCGCAATGTCGCGCTCGTCACCGACGCTCCCTGGGAAGGCAATGCGTGTCTCTACAGTTCGTTATTTCATGATGGCGAACGGTTTCGCATGTATTACACCGCGGGCCAATACGTGAATCAGGAAGGCCGCATTGAGCTGCCGCACGGCCGACATCTGTGTTACGCCGAGAGTGTCGACGGCATCCATTTCACCAGACCGAAACTGAATCTTGTGGAATTTGGCGGTTCCAAAGCGAATAACATTGTCCTGCAGAGGGGTAACCTGGCTGGCGTCGCCATTGATCCCGCGCACACGACCGTCCTGATGGATGCGAATCCCAAATGCCCTCCCGATGCCCGCTACAAGGCCATCGTGCGCTCGGCTGCCAAAGGCGTTGTGGGACTGCACGTGCTTAAGTCGGCAGATGGCTTGCACTTCAAACCGCTGACGGACAAGCTGATTATCACCGACGGCTATTTTGATTCCGAGAACCTGGCCTTCTGGGACTCGGTGCGTGGTGAGTATCGCGCCTACTATCGTGACTTTTACCAGGGTTTACCTGGGAGCGGTATTCGCGGCATCAAGACCGCCACGTCTGACGATTTCATTCACTGGACAAAGGGTGAGTGGCTGGAGTACCCCGGCGCTCAAGACGTGCATCTTTATACCAATCAGGTCGCGCCCTATGCCCGCGCGCCCCATATCTTCTTGGGTTTCCCGATGCGTTATATTGACCGCGGGTGGGTTCATTCCACAGGGCAATTGCCCGGGCTGGAAGAACGCCGAGCGCGGACCAATGCGTCTCCACGTTACGGCAGTGTGGTTACCGATAGTTTGTTGATGACGAGTCGTGACGGACGGACTTTCAAACGCTGGGATGAAGCCATTCTGCGGCCGGGACCTGCTCGCAGAGACTCCTGGACTTATGGTGACAACCTGATTTCGTGGGGCATGTTGCCGACGAAATCTGACCTGCCGGAGTCTCCTGACGAACTGTCCATTTACGCGATCGAAGGCTACTGGAGAGGCGAGAGCCAGAAGTTTCGCCGCTACTCGTTCCGCGTTGACGGCTTTGCGTCGGTCCGGGCACCATTTGCAGGCGGTGAATTCGTGACCCAGCCTATTTCATTCGACGGCGGTCAATTACAGATTAACTACTCGACTTCGGCTGCAGGCAGTGTCCGCGTGGAAATCCAGGATGTGCAAGGGAAGCCCATGGCGGGCTACGGATTGGCCGATTGCTTTGAAATCTTTGGCGATGAGATTGAACGCTCCGTTACGTGGAAAGCTGGTGCCAGCGTAAAGCAACTCGCGGGGACGCCTCTGCGTTTGCGCTTCGTCCTGCAGGACGCAGACCTGTTTGCCTTTCGTTTTCGATAGCGGGCGCTGCTGCCACTGGGGCCAGGCTGGCTTTGTCAACCGTCGTGGGAGTCCCGTGTCCGGCTTGCCTCAGGAAGCGGTGACCTGGGCTGCTGTCGGTCGTCGGGTGCACAGCACGCGTTTACGCGATGATGTCCCGAATGATTTCCCCATGGACGTCGGTCAGACGGAAATCGCGACCGGCGTAGCGGTAGGTGAGCGCCTCATGATCCAGGCCGAGCAAGTGCAGCATGGTGGCATGCAGGTCGTGCGCACTGGTTGGATTCTGTTGCGCGGCGAACCCGAACTCGTCGGTTGCGCCGTACACCGTGCCTCCGCGGATGCCCCCGCCGGCCAGCCATACCGAAAAGCCATAGTGATTGTGGTCGCGTCCTAGTTGGGACTTTCCGTCGCCCGCCAGTTCGACTGTCGGGGTGCGGCCGAACTCGCCACCCCACAGCACGATCGTATCGTCAAGCATGCCACGTTGTTTGAGGTCGGTGAGTAACGCTGCGATCGGCTGGTCGATTTCTGCTGCCAGTTTTTGGTGGTTGTTTTTGATTTGGGTGTGGTTGTCCCAGGGTTGACCACCACCATGCCAGAGCTGAACGAAACGAACTCCCCGTTCGAGCAGGCGTCGCGCCATCAGGGTTTGCCGCGCGTGCACCCCCTCGCCGTACAGCTGACGGATGTGGGCGGGTTCACGCGAGATATCGAAGGCCTCGCTGGCGTCCTGCTGCATTCCGAAAGCCAATTCGTAGGAGTGGATCCGGGCGTCCAGTCGGGCATCGTGACGCGCTTCCCGATGACGCGCATTCCAGCGTGCTATCAGATCGAGTTGGCGACGCTGATCAACGGCTGTAATGTGCCGAGGTTCGATGTTGGCGATCAAATCGCTGAGTTTCTTTTTGGATGGATCGATGTAGGTTCCCTGATAGGCTCCCGGCAAAAAGGCGGCCTGCCAGTTCTCGCTATCCTTGATGGGCAAGCCCCCGGGACACATCGCGATGAACCCCGGCAGGTTTTCGTTTTCGGTCCCCAATCCGTACAGTGTCCAGGCTCCGAAGCTGGGACGGGCCTGCAATGAGTCACCACAATTCATCAGCATCAAGGAGGGTTCGTGATTCGGGACCTGTGCGTACATCGAACGGATCACCGCGATATCGTCAGCGTGTTCGGCGGTACGGGCAAAGAGATCGCTGACCTCGATACCCGATTCGCCGTAACGGCGGAATCGGAAAGGGGAAGCAAAGGCGGCTCCTGTTTTACGTTCGGTCGTGAACGTTTTTTGCAACAGCTTGCCATCCTGACGGGTCAGTTCGGGCTTCGGGTCGAAGGTGTCAACATGTGAGGGACCGCCATTGAGGAAGAAGTGAATAACGCGTTTGGCACGGGCTGGGAAATGCGGTTGTCGCGGCGTCAGCAGGTTGTTCTGGTTGACGCGCGGCGCTGCCAGCAGGCCATCCTGGGCGAGGAGTCCCGCCAGGCCAACAGTACCCAGCCCCATGCCGGAGCGGCGCAACAGATCCCGGCGAGACAGGGGGTGCGTTCTGGGAGGCAGGGAGGGCATCCGGGAATCCTCAATCGATGAATATAAATTCGTTGGAGCAGAGTAACGCTTGTGCGAGCTGTTCCCAGGCATCGAGGTAGGCTCGTTGTGAAGGTGTAAAATCAGTTCGTGAGTTCCACGTTGCGGGAGCCGCCTGGTCAGCGCTGGTATTCGTCTGATCCTGCAGCGTGGCCGACCAGAGATACTGGTCGTAGTTGAGGGTTTTGCGAATGTCGACCACGAAGTCAATCGTCTCACCGGTCGCTACTTGCCGCGCACCGACGTTGAGATCGATCGCATCCTGGTGGAGGTTCGCCTGGGCGAGGAGTCCAGCTCGTGAGCTGATGATCAGGGCCCGGATTCCATCGCCCTGGGCAGGTTCATGCACCAGCCGTGATACGATGGAAAGACGCATTGGTCTGGGGGCCGTCCAGCGTCGTACACTGGCGTGGCTGGGCGTGTTGCCAGGGTGGCCACCTTCTGCGGTCAGTTGGACCCAGCCGAGTCGGGCATCTGGATATGCCTCACCGCCGCGCCATGACGAGCCCGTGAAATGTGGCAGCGGCGAGAAGCCAGACACCCGCTGGGACTGCGCGTCGTAGGCGCCATAGCCGTATTGCCAGGCGGCTACCGTAGAGCGCGGCCGGGAAACTGCTCCACCAGATGCTGCCGAGAGCAGCTGTCTGGCTTCATTCCGTTCCCTGTCGGTTGGCTCACGTTGCCACACGCGACGAAATAGCGTACTTAGTTGTGCGTCGCGGGTGCCCCCTCCAAGACGTATTGAACGGGCGATCGCACGCGCGCGATCGATAACCATGGGATCGTTCATGAAGAATAGTGCCTGCTGGGGGACCGTGGTTTCGGTTCGTTTGGGAGTGTGCAGGTCCGGGCTGGCAAAGTCAAAGGTCCGCAGCAGGCTGGGAAGGAACTGCCTGTCGACGAGCCCGTACAGTGTTCTTCGTTGCGGGTAGGGCGCCTGGAAAAGGTTGACCGGTTTGCCGCCCATTTTCAGATCCAGTTCTTCCGCCGCGACCAGCATCGAATCACGAAACTGTTCCCAGCTCAGACGTCGCAAATTCATTCTCCACAAAAGCCGGTTGTCTGGGTCGTTCGCAATGGCTCGCTTCTGTATTTTTGGGTCGAGGTGGCCGTGTGACGATTGTTGGAACGTATCGGACAACAAAATCCAGCGATGCAAGTTCCCCAGATGCCATCCCTCGGACACAAAGCGCGCGGCCAGCCAGTCGAGCAATTCCGGGTGAGAGGGTGGTGACGCGCGGATCCCGAAATCGCTTGGGGTGTCGACCAGACCACGCCCGAAATGATGTGCCCAGACGCGATTCACCAGAACGCGGGCGGTCAGCGGGTTTTCAGGGGCGACAATGGCGTTCGCCAGCTCTAAACGTCCACTGCCCCGTTCAAAGACCGGGTGTGTTTTGGGGGAGAGAACCTTAAGAAACCGGCGGGGCACCTCGTCGCCGCGTCGCAGAGGGTTTCCTCGAATGAATATCCTGGGAGTCACAGCGGTGGGACGGTCCCGCAGGATCAGCGCGTGCGGTGCCTCGACGTTGGAGCGGATGAGCCAGCGATACACCTCACCCTCAAGCCGGTAGAGCTCCGTGATCGAGTCAGTATCAAAATAGGATTGCGAGTGGACGATCGGAAGGTCGGGAACCTCGGCCACCGCATCGGGGCCAAACAGCAGACGTCGTAGCGCAGCCGCGTCAGGCCGATCGACATCGGCTAGCACGCGACCGTAACGATCCGCGACGTCGCGCATGGATGCGGGGGGGGACCGAAACTCTGCTGCGACCAATGGATGAACGGCCTGATTGTCCACCGTCAATTGGGCCGCTGCTTCGGCAAACCCCGTTGTGGACAGGGACGCGTAGGCATGCCAGGGGAGGAAGATCGGGTCGTTCCGTTCTTTGGCTTTTCGCAGAAAGTCTGCCCAGCGGTGAACAAATCCTGGAAGCAGGTCGGTTTTGGAGAAGATCTGGTCGAAACAACTGGCGGGGTACTTCTCAAGTTCGGTCTGGGCGAACAAATAGTCTGCCACCCGTTCCCGGGATCTTTGGGAGGCTTCGTCACGGAGAGTTGCCAGCCTGGTGCGGACGGCCTGACGACGTTTGCGCAACTCCTGCTGGAAGTCGGCGCCACCGATTTCAGGATCGCCGATCGGTACCAGCTCTTCCTGGCTGCTGGCAAAAACACCGTAGAGTGCGTAGTAGTCCGCGGTGGGGATCGGGTCGTACATGTGGTCGTGACACCGCGCGCAACTCACGGTTAATGCCATCGTTCCGCGCGTAACGACATCGATTCGATCGTCGAGGATGTCGCGCTCGATACCCTGGAATCGACGACCTACCGTGACGAACCCCATGGCAGCCAGGTTCAGGCTGGCGGGCTGTTTGACGATTTGATCAGCGGCCAGTTGCAATAGCAGGAACCGGTTGTAGGGCAGGTCGCGATTCAACGCGTTGACGACCCAATCCCGGTAGGCCCAGGCATGGGACCAGAAGCGCTCCTCGCGGCCGTACACGTAACCTTTCGTGTCAGAGTAGCGAGCCACGTCGAGCCAGAGCCTGGTCCAATGTTCCGCGTGCTGCGGGGACTTGAGCATCCTGTCCACCAGCCGATCATAGGCATCTGGAGCTGGATCATTGATGAAGCGGTCAACAGCGTGCGGCGTGGGAGGCAAGCCAGTGACGGAGTAGCTGAGGCGTCGGATTAACGTCCGGCGATCCGCACGTGGCGAAAGGGACAAGCCAGCCTGTTGAAGTTGGCGCAAAACGAACGCGTCGATCGGGGTTCGCGCCGCTGCCAGATGGCTGCGCGGAACCGTCGGTTGTCGTACAGGCTGAAAGGCCCAGTGGGTTTTGGGATGCGTTTCGTTGGTGCCAGTATCGTCATTGCCCGCGGCCAAGGCGCAATAGCACAACTGAAACCCAACAATCCAAGAAACGGTCGCGCAACGCGACTTGGTCATTGTGGTTGAACCCTGTGATTTGTGCGTATTGAAGCGACTGATACGGCGCCTCGTGCGCGCTCTACAAATGGCCTGGTGCGACTGAGACTTAAGGGTCACCACCAGGAACGTCTCTCGCGTCACCAGTTCGCTGTCGGGTGACGCGGTTGTCTAGTGTACTCCGTAAAAGAGAAGCATGGCAAATTGTCGAAATGTGAACAACGCAGACCCAAGCCACTGCGACGAACTCGATTGACCGAGAGAGTGTATTGATGCGAATGGACGGCGGAGCAAGTTCTGTGAGATAGCGGGAATTCGGGCGGGTAGTCGTACCTTCGGTCATGGATCTGTGGTGACTTCTTGACTTGTCCCACAGGGATCGCCGTACACCGGCAGGCGTGCGAAGACAACGTTGAGGAATACACGAAACGGAATCATCATCAAGCCGAGTGCGATTGTGACTGCGAGGATCGACGTCCCCGGTCTGGAGAACGCGGCATATACAATTCCGAGTATGATCACAACGGGACGGATTAAAGTAAGCGGGCCAAAGCCCACCGTGCTGGTGATCGAACGGACATCGACGGACGGCCAGGCCCGAATGAGAAAGGTGGACATAACGACAACGGCATAGATGGAATAGACGGTTGCCATGCGCCATCCTGCAGCCTGCGTCTCTGCCATCGCCTGTAGTCTGTTCGGCGAGAACTGCACCGTAACCGTGACGAGCACCAGCCCCAACAGGACGGCAGCCTGGCCCCAGAGGGTGCCGTGCCACATGGATCGCAGATAGTATCCGCGTTTGCGAATTAGCGCGTTGCGTCCCGAAGCCGCACAGATTCCGCTGAAGGCCGCGTCCAGTGTGACCAGTACGTACATGACACAAATGAGCGCTGTCATGATAGCTCTTCTAGCCTCCGATCACGTACACCCAGTGCCTGACGGAAACCATCGACAAGTTGATCGCGAATACCGACGACGGCTTGCATCACGCGAGGAATTCCAGGGGTCACCCAGCGACTGTACATGCCACAGCGAAAACACTCGGCATTCCTAGCAGCCTCCAGCAGCCGCGTTGCATGATGCGCGCGCCGTGCGGAAACAACGCCATCGTGCAGTGAGAGTGGTTCTCTCATCCGAATCCAGTGGAAGAGCCAGGCGCCAATCGGGGCGAAAACCGTCGGCTGGAAATCGAAATGCGCAAATGCCTGAACACCTGTCTGGGCGTGCTGCTGGAAGAAAGCTGCTAAATCTGTACCACGAAAATGATGGATCACGCCCGTCGAGAGAAAAATGGTCGAGGGTTGCTCCAGGGTAAATGCGTTGTCCGCCAGGAAGCTGCACGATAAATCTTCCGCCGCAGCCAATTGGGTGGCGCGCGCTACCAGTGCGCTGTTAAAGTCAACGCCGAGTAGCTCGACATGTTCCGGTAGTTCTGCTTGATGCGCTGCCAGCCAGCGAATCACATACCCGGTGCCACAACCAATGTCGACGACGCGAAAGGGTGGCCTGACTCCCTGTTTCCGCAACGCCGTAAGCATGGGCAAGAGTAATTCCAGCACACGCCGGCCATGCTGGAATTCCTCTGACAGCCTTTGCATTTCGCAGTGAACTCGAATCAGCAGTTGATCCACAAATTCAGTTTCCAGCATTGCTCCGGATGTCGGCATAGCTGCGACGATGTCCGCTGCCCGCCGTTGTCCATTATCTCGGAGACGCTGGGTGACGGTATCCTGTGGCACGGGGATCCGCTGCAACGTGGTGGGGTCGAAATCGACAATCAAGTCAGAAATCTCGAGCAAAGTACCGGGATGTGGCATGCGATTAGCCCGCCGAAAAGACGATTGTCGTCCAGATCATGACACCCGCACGAATTGTCCAGAGGAGAGAACGAACGAGATTACCCTGGACAAGGTGCCGATGGATTTGCTCAGAGTAGCCACGCTTCAAGGCGAGGTGTTGCGGGATCTGGAAACGGAGTGTGAGCAGCCAGATTGCGACCAGTAACAACATGCCCAGCCAACTTGTCAGCTGCGGAGCAATAATCACCAGGAGAGTGGCGCTGGCCAGTTCGCCAGCCAGTCCAGGTGTGACAACCCACAGCGTACGACGCTGATATTCGCGAGCGAAATCGGAAAAAGAGTCGTCCTTGTTGCGTCCCAGGAGTGGGTAGTGAACGATCTGCGCAAACCAAACGATGCCAGTCATATAGAGCGTACTGGCCAATCCGATGTAGCAAAGACTTTGAGCCCAGTTCATATTCGTTCGCGGTTTCTCTTTGGCGGTTCACGCCGGTTCACGGAAACGCGTTTCAGCGCACCGATGCTTGGTGCGTTCGCAGGAAAACTCCAGGGCGTGTTTTGTTTCACGTTCATTATCTGGTCCGGTGCCGGACTCATTCGACCGGCAGGAAATGGATGCCCCGTCGATCGGCGTTGATCTTCAGCCGCAATCCCCAGATTGCGGTCTTCCGTTGGCGTCCTGCGGGATCGTAGTAAACGACGTAGATCGAGTTGTCGGGCATTTCCTGTCCGATGCCGTAGACGTAGACCGAATTGTCCAGCGTGAAACCGCGGTCCCGCGCCGGGACCGTCCACGTTTTTCCGCGGTCATCGCTCCACATGATCTGCAACCCTCCGGTGCCGCCCCAGCCGAAAATACAGACAATCGTTCCGTCTCGCAGGGTCATCAGGCAGGGGGCGACCATCTGGATGCCGAATGGGCGTGGTGAAGTCCAGTGTTGTCCAGCATCTGTTGAAAAGGCGATCTCACCGTGCGGACGTGCGATCATCACGATGGTGCCGTCGGCTGCACGCGTCACTGCCGGTTCATCGAGCGCACCAACGCTGCCCTCCAGGCGGTTGACGAATTTCCAGGATTGGCCACGATCAGCGCTGCGATAGAGCCCCAATTGCTCGGCGCCATGCCAGTGTTCCTTGCCATAGGTTGAAAGCAGGATGTCCCCGTCAGGCAGAATGACCGGTTTGCCACACATACGGTCGTAGTAGGTAAACGGTGAAGGCATGAAGATGGGTTGGCTCCATGTCTTGCCGCCGTCGGTAGAACGGATGGAAGCAACACGACTGTTCTTGTTCCGTCCGGCGGGTGGCCGCTCGTACCCATACCAGTTGTCGATGACAAAAAAGACACAGACCAGCGTTCCATCAGGGTGTTCGACCACGCAGGGATGACGGTCATCTCCGGGTGTATCGACGAGTGTGATTGGCTGAGACCAGGTTTGACCGTTGTCCGTGGAGCGGCTGACCAGTGCTCTCCCGCCAGTAGGAGCGTCGATGTCCGCCGGAAAACCTCCCTCCTGGTAGCGCTTCAGAAGTTCCGGTGTCAGGTCGATGGGAGTGGGGAAAGAAACGTGCCAGTAACCGGCACTGAAGGTGCACCAGAGTTCCCCGTTTCTCAGTCGGGTGACGCCCTCCCAGCCGACAAACCCCGTGCAGCCCTGGTAGGGAGGGTGTTCGTTGACACCTGGCCCGGTGATCATTCGCCGAAATCGTTTGAAGTCCCCTGTCGACGTATCCTTGACGACTCGGGTTGTGACCGGGTCCTGAGGTACTGTAACGGTCGGGTTCGGCGCGGCAATCATGTCAATCGTGATCGTTCGCCCTGCCAGGCCGACCCCTTTGACCGGTGCCTTGGATGCGGCCGGAGGTCGCTCGGCATCGTAGAGAGTTGGCCGAATCTGGTTGAGCTGGGCGCTGGTGTCGGCGTCAGAGACGTAGTAGGTTGCCTTCGCCAGGTGGCGAAAATCGCTTCCTGCGGCCGCCAATGTCGTACGCATTGAGGTAAAGAGATCCTTGACCTGCGATGCACCATCTCCGCCGCGCTGGGAGTACATTCCGGAGAGATAAATGCGATGGTCGCCATGCAGTCGTACCACCCGGCTGAAGACGGGTGACGGAGAAAGTCCGGGAGGTGTAATACTCTCAATCGATTCAGCGGATTCTGAGGCCCCGACATAGACAACCAGTTCGATTTCAATTGGCAGGGATCCGGCGGTCCACTCGACGTGGCTTACCGGTGGCCTGGGAATCGCACCAAAAAACTGCGAGATCTTTTCCTCGACCTCCGCCGCGCGGCTGATGGGGGCCAGGAAACACTTTAAATGAGAGATGCATTCCAGTCCCAGTTTCAGGTGTTGTAAGGTTTCCTGCAGGCCCTGCAGGGTGGCCGTCGTCGCCTTTAACAGATCTCCTGGTTGGGCTTGTCCAGAGATATAGATCACGTCACCGCGTGGCATCACGCTATAAGTTGTCCCCCCGATAGCTCGGGCTGTCGGGGGCACCTGACCGAGCTTGGGGTGTTCCGCGGAGATGGGTTGAACGGCAATCACGGCATCCAGGGCCAGCAGGGCTCCCGGCAGTGGCAGTCGGGACTGGACATAGGAAACGGCGGGTAACGTCTGGGCAGTGAACCAGTCGCCAAGCGTATTCCGCAGGTAATCCGCGGTATCCGCCCGTGTGACGTAGAAATTCAGTTTGAGAATATCGGTTTTCTGACTCTGGCTCTGCCTGAGTACTTGTGCCAGGTTCTCCATCAAGGCCTGATATTGGTCCGGAAGATCTCGGGCAGGAATCTTGTCGCCAGACAGATCGGGAAAAAGTTGTCCTGTGTGCAGGATGCTCCGCCCGCGGACTACCACGGCTGCGGAACGTCCCTGTTGTGGTTGTGGATCAATACGCCGGATCGTCGCGCTCGCAGTGCCGAGGGCTGTTGTCAGCAAGAACGCGAGGTAAAGAAAGATCGTGAATCGAAATTGAGATGCCATGGGATGCCGCATCCTGGGAACAGCGCGAGTTGTGGTTCCAGCGGTCCCATCATAGGGCGTTTCGCCAGCGTTCGCACGACTCCCTGGTTACGACCGTCCTGTTGGGACTGGGCTGTAAGGCGTGTGTGCGGACCTGTGTGTGGTGTTCTGGCGACGCCTGACCCCGGTGATGCAAGCTGGTCGGTGGCGTCGAGTGGTTTCTGGTAATGGCTCGGTGGGGATGCGTGATTGCTTTTTCGATGTGCGCAGGCCTGGGAATCAACCTGCGTGCTGGAGGTGCTGGCGAGTAGCGATGGATTGATGTGGTACCCGTCCTTGCCCTGTTGTTTGTTACTGGACTTCGCCTCCTGCTACAACGATGATAGAGCACGCGATCCGTGGCGATGTGAGATAGATCGGCAGACAAACCCCAGTGAGATACATCATGAATTGGCAATTGACTGTAGCGACGGGCACTCTCGGTGTGCTTTTGGCTTGTGTTGTCCTGGCCCAAGAGAAAAAGCCAGCGGCGGCGGCTGTCGAGCAGGATCAGCCAGCGGCCACGGCAACCGGTTACTTCGAGCCTGTTGGGGCAGCGGAGCTCGCTGCGGGGACAGAGCAGATCACGTCGCTTGTGATCAAGCAAATCGTTGCGCACGGGAGTCAGGTGAAGCAAGGGCAGGCCCTGGTCTGGTTCAAGACCGATGATGTTGACAAGCAAGTTGAGGATGCGGAAACGGCGCTGCGCCTTGCCGAACTCAAACAACAGGAAGCGGACTTCACCCATCAACAGTTTCTCAAGATCCAGACGCTTGATCTCGCCGTGGCCCAGCGCGCCAAACGCGATGCACAGCAGGCGTACGACAATTTTATCAAGGTGGATCGCGACCAGCGGATTGCCTCCACGGGTTTCAATCTCAAGTCCTCAAAAGCCTCCTTGGAAAATGCCATGGAAGAGCTGAAACAGCTCGAAAAGATGTACCAGGAAGACGAGCTGACAGAAGAATCGGAAGAGATCGTATTGAAACGGGCGAAACGTTCTGTCGAGAGCGCGCAGTTCCGGCTCAAAGTCGCCGAGATTACAGCGTCGCGATCGTTGGAACAGGTGATTCCTCGTGAACAGGAGCAACAGGATGACACGCTCGCGCGGGCTTTGTTGCAATTTGACAAGACACGGCGCGGGCTTGATCTGGCCCGTCAACGCAAAGAGATTGAAGCGGCCAAGGGGAGAAAGGCCTTTGCAAAACAGAAACAGGATGTGGATAAGATGCGATCAGATCGCAAGCAGATGGTCTTGCGTGCTGCCACGGACGGCGTGGTCTACCACGGGACACTTTCGCGCGGGAAGCTGGGGGAAAAGCCCAGTTCGCTGGCTGCCGAGACGACCGTGACGAATAAACAAGTGCTGGTGACGCTGGTTAACCCACGCGCGCTGCAGATTCGCGTCGACTTGCCTGAGTCGGCTTTACGCCACGTGAAACCCGGTGGTAAAGGGACTGCGTCGCCAAAGGCGTTCCCGGATCGAAAGCTTGAGATCACCGTCAAGTCGGTGTCGTTGATTCCTATGTCCAATGGCAAGCACGACTGCGTCGTGAACGTCCGTTTGGACGGAAATGAACCAGCGGTCGCGGCTGGCATGGCGTGCGATGTAGAGTTCAAATAGGACGTTGTCGAGCCAGCAGGAACAGTTGTACGGCCTTTTCTTGAGTGATGACTATGGTTTGCGATCGCGTGTTGCTGGGGATTTTGCTGGTGGTCGCGGTCTCTCCCGTTGACGCGGAAGAGCGCGCCGGTCCGCGTCAGGGAATTCTCGCCGACCCACTCGATTTTTCCCGGCCGCCAACGTTGCCAAAGCTTGACGCTCCTACGGAGGAGCAGATTCAAACATCGATTGATCGCGGGGTCGCCTTTCTCCTCACGGTGCAGAATCGGAACGGATCCTGGGGTTCGGCGACGCAAACCAAGGGGTTGAATGTTTACGCGCCGGTTCCCGGCGCGCATCACGCATTTCGTGCTGGAACGACGTCTCTTTGCATTGCGGCACTGGCCGAGAACGAGTCAGGTAACAGGGAGGTTAGTGTTGCGCTGGACCACGCAGAAACGTGGTTGCTGAAGCATCTCGGCAGCTTGCGGCGCGCGACCGGAGACGCCATGTACAACATCTGGGGGCACGCGTATTCGATTCAGGCTCTGGTGCGATTGCGGGCTCGTCGGGTCGCAGATGCAGCTGTGGTCAAGCAGATGGATGACCTGATCCAGAAACAGTTTGAGATGCTGACACGTTACGAGTCGGTGGATGGAGGTTGGGGTTACTACGATTTTCGCTACCAGGCACGCAAACCCACATCAAGTTCGATCAGTTTTGTCAACGGGACCGTGTTGATTGCCTTTGCCGAGGCGCGCGACGTGGGCATCAAACCACCGCAGAAGATCGTGGACCGGGCCGTCGCGGCAATCAATCGTCAGCGCAAGAGGGATTTTAGTTATCTCTACGGTGAGTATCTCAATCGGCAACCGATGCGTGGCATCAATCGGCCGGGTGGCAGCCTGGGGAGAACGCAATGTTGCAATGCCGCCCTGCGTGCCTGGGGAGACGACACGATCACGGATAACGTCGTGAAGAATTGGCTCTACCGGTTGTACGTTCGCAATGGTTGGCTGGACATCGGACGTAAACGCCCGATTCCACACGAATCGTGGATGCAAGTGGCGGGATATTTTTACTACTTCGGTCATTATTACGCGGCCGTATCGCTGGCACAGTTGCCTGCATCGGACCAAGGGCCCTACAAGCCGTTACTGGCGAAATTGATGCTGGATCGGCAGGAGAAGAACGGGTCCTGGTGGGACTACCCGCTCTACAACTACCACCAACAGTACGGTACCGCATTTGCACTACTGACAATCAAGCGATGTCAGTGAGTTGATCGACTTCGCCGTGTTTGCTCTGACGGCAGTTGCCTGAGAAGGTGTCGTTTATGGGGAACTACAAACCCGGTAACGGGCGTGGACTGGAACCACCCATCACCTTGTCGAAGAGGCTGCGGTTTGCCCATCATATTAATTGGCCTGCAGATGGAACGGCAGCAGTGGCCTGTTGATGGTTCGCGTTCCTGGAGACGGAGTGGTTGGCATGAATCGGGCTCGCAGACAGCGGTGTTGGTGCACACTCACCTGGCTGGTATTGCTGGGGGGACTTTACTGTGTGTCAGCAAGAGGTGCGGAAACGTCCTGGGAAGGAGAGATTGGCGGCCGTCGAGCCGAGTACTTGAAGTGGATCATCGACGAATTTGGCAAGCTTGAGTCGGGCATGAAGCCGCTTGATGGCCGCGCGTGGTCATTGAATCAGGCCAGGCTATTTCTGAACCGTGACGTCGATAAAGCCAGTCGCTATTTCCAGACGGTCAAGCTGACGTTCGATGCGGATTTTATGGGCATACGGTTGCTCAAGACCTTGCTTGACTTTGGCCAGACCAGTCGTTTGTCAAGTAGCGCCAAGGAGCACCTTGCCGAGATCATCCGGACGTGGCCCATGGATCGACGTAATGGCATCAGCAAAGCAGCGTATTGGCCACCTCGATTTACCGAGAATCACGATCTGATGCACCTGACTCTCGGCCTGTTTTCGGAGCAGTTGCGCGGCCGGCCATTGGACGCGCACCTCAACGAGTTGAAACGTTCGCTTGCCTGGCGATTCGAACGCGGCTTTTACGAATGGGGCTCGCATCGTTATCAACTGCATTACTCCAATCCACTGCTGGTACTGGCATGTCACGCACCTGATGAGGATCTCCGTCGTGGTGCAGCGGATTTGTTCAATGTTCTGCTGGCGGAGCGGGCGTTGATGTCGGTCGGTGGGTATCTCGGCGGACCGGGAATGCGATCGTATGGGCGTCAGCGCGGCTGTGACTATCTGGACGACAACCGTTACGACTCGTTTCTACCCACTGTGTGGTTGGCCTTCGGAGTGGGGCAGCCGCGATTTGATTTTGCGCAGTCAGGTGGTTTGCTGCCCGCGGGCGACGGTTATGGAAACGGTCGAGACCCGCGATTGAATCAGGATGAAGCGATGTTTCTGGCAACGCTGCGACTGACTCCGCATCCCATTGTCCGCGCGCTACTGGACGAAATTGCCAGTCAGCCGGAAGTAATCTACACAGGGCGCCGTGCTGCCGGCGGCCATCCATTTCAGAATGCGCCTGCGGGGAATCCGCGTTCGCAACAAGTACTGTACTACTACAACACTCCGCATGTTTCACTAGGGTCACTACAGTACCTTCCGCACGCCGGGAAAATGAGTGTTTCGTCCAATTCCCGCCCCAGGTTCATGAGTGTCCTGTTTCCGGAGAGGCCGGAACAGGTCCTGCGGACACGTCTCACCGACGCCGATCTTGAGGCCGGTGCGAATAGTTATACCTATACTGCGGATCGCGTAGTCCAGCATCGCGAGTGGGTTATCGCTGCCGGGGATTTGTCGGCCAGCCATGGCCTCGCTTCGCAAAACGTGGAGGGGTGGGATTTGTTTCAGGTGGGACGTGGACTGTGTGCGCATGTCATGTTGGAAGGTGGCTGGCATGTTTTTCAAGTGTCGGATCTGGCGCGGTTCCACGACGCGTCGGAGTTCGTCGGCGCGCTGACGATGCCTGTGATTCGGAATGGCCAGGTGCACGCAGCGACACTGAATGGCGATCAGGTCCGCGTCGACTTGCAGACGATGCGCCTGCTAGTCAACGGAGACGCGCGGCAGCCACTGACCAGGATGCTGCATGCATCGTCCTGGATGAGCTCCGAATATTGGAGTGGCCGGATCACGATTCGCGCAAAAGGTCGCGAGGTGACGTTCGATAACTCCGCTTTGCGGGTTGAGCCGATCGATCTGCCGAAGCTTGTCGCTGGGCAAACACGCTGGGGCAAACCGTATTCCGAAGGAGCGGCGACGCACCTGATGCATGTGCGGGCCATGGGTGGTTTGTCACCACGCGATCACGATACCTTACTCAAGTCAGTGTCGATCATGATTCCGCACAATAAAGGCGCAGCCGCCAGACTGGCGGTCTATGTCGGTGGCAGCCTCGAGCAGGGACCACAGGTAGCGTCGGCATCTCGACTGTTGTTTGACTTCGGGCAGACTCCGCTAGGGAAATCTGGCTGGGTCACACTCTCGCATCCAACAGGTGTTCGGATTCCTGCCAACACACCCATCTGGCTGGCGTGGAAGGGGGCCAGCCAGGACGCCGGCGTGTTGTACTTTGAGGAGTTCACCGGTCGTGACGACTTCCAGGCGGCTAGAGGTCGCTGGAATAGTACTGCCATTGATCTGAACCCGGGCGAACCGTGGCCGCTGATCTGGCCGCAGAAGGATGATGGCGCATTCGATAACGCCCGTTACTGCTGCTTCCTGACACTAGAAAGGTTAGGGAAGTAACGGTGGCTCCATTGGTTTCGCTTGGTTTGGCGTCGTGTTTCGGTGTGCTGGGCTGCCTGGCTGGACAATCGCCAGCAGTTTAAAATGCGGTCGGGCGTTCGGAGAGAAAGATCAAGGCCTGCGAGCGGAGGAACCAGACATGCGAGGCGCACGAGAACGGGCGGCGATGTTTGGACAGAGTCTGGTCATGAATGGACCAGACAAACGACGGCACGCTACGACAGTAACGTCTTGCCAGCAGTCCCAGACCCGGCGTTTGTGGCCTCTGTCTTTACTGGGTATTACGTTGCCCATGCTTTGCACCACCTTCGTCCTGGCACAGTTTCCACGGCAGAAGTATCTTCACAAGAATGGAACACTCAAGGCGGTGTTGGTACTCAGGGACGTGCAGGTGGGTACTGCTGGACCCCAGGGCACGCTCTGGTCCGTGCGGCCCAGCGGAGCCTGGGATCGCAGACAGGTTGCCGGTCGTATTGCCCGCAAGCCGGATCGCACTGGGAAATTGACAGTTCGTCAACTGCAGCGTCTCGCGGATGTGTTGGCGCACGCACAGGTGAAGGAGCTGCCTGTGCGACTGGGTACCTACCGGGGCAAAACACCACATCTGGTGACGCTCGGGTGGGGAAAGCAGCAATGTGCGTGGAGTTTGCCTCCCGGTACGCCCGTGCCCAAATATCCGGACCAACCTTTCGGGAAATTGACGCCAGAAGATTGCTTCGCCGAGGTCAATCAGGTACTGGGCAAATTACTGCAGCCACCCAGGAAACAAGCCAAAAACAAGTGACACCGCCATGCGAACTGGCAGCTGGTCCAGTGGCCCGCACGGTGCCACTGGGTAACTTCAAGAGTCTTCAGGAAGGCAAAATGGGGTGTCACGCACGGGGGCATCTTCTGTGGAAGCTCCGTCTTGTCCCTCAAACTGAAGCGGTCTGGTGTGCATCAAGGACGTTTTGTTTCCACCGATATCTTTGCGATACAAATCAGTGGTGATCGGGGTGTCGTTCCTCTCTGCAACCTGCCCCCAGCGGCCTACGCTGACTTTTGGCGCAAGTGCCTGTGGCAAACCGCCGTGCGATCGAGCGTGATGCGTCAGCGTCGCAACGTTCGTTGCCCCGCCGCTGTCCCCTTTTTTCGGGCGGCGCCGTGGACAGGCGGCTCACCCGAGTAACTCTCGAATCGGCTGCGCTGTTTTGTCGGCAACGGGCATCGGGCGCATGCCCGCTGCCAGGTACTCCTTGTGAGGATCGATGCCCAGCGCCAGGCAGATCGTAGCCACAAAATCGGGTGCAGTGACAGGGCGGTCGATGATTTCCGCACCGGGATTCTTGCCCGTCGTGCTGGTCTTGCCAATGACCTGACCCGTGTTCAAGCCACCTCCGGCCAGTACACTGGTCCAGGCCTTGCAAAAGTGCTCTTTGCCCGCACCAGGAGAACGTCCAAATTCGCCCATCCAGACGACCAGCGTATCATCCAGCATGCCGCGTGCTTTCAGGTCGCGAATGAGTGTCGCCATGCCGGAGTCGATCCAGGGCGCCCGGGTGGCATGCGGTTTGGCAGCGCCTTCATGGTCGTCCCAGCCACGATGCACGACTTCCACGAAGGTGACGCCCGCTTCGACCAGACGTCTCGCCAACAAGCAGGATTTGCCGAAACGATGTTCGCCATATTGCTGCCGTAAGTAAGCAGGTTCTTTGTCGATGTCGAAAGCCAGTGATCGGCGGGACTGCATCAAACGAACGGCACGCTGTAACGCCGCTTGTTTGGCTTGAACGGCGGGTAAGGCGTAACGCTGCGCGAACCGGCGTTCGCTGCCCGCCAGTAGTTGCAAACGTGCGTCGATGTCCTCGCCGGCCGGCGTCAGGTTTTCTAGCCCGATACTGGCATCGTTCACTGCCAGTGGGCCGTGCTGGATGCCCAGGTAGGCCGGTACGCTGCGGTAGAGCCGACCGCCGTCGTTGCGAATGTCCCAGCCGGCGTCGATCGTGACAAAAGGTGGCATATCCTTACCGGGTGAACCGATCTCCGCAGCGGCAATGCAGCCGATGGCGGGATGCTCCAGTCCCGTTGTTCGCTTGTACCCTGTATGCAGGAAATACTTGGCGTCGTAGTGGCCATTGATTTCGGTTGTCATCGACCGCACAATCGCCATGTCGTGCACGCAACCAGACAGCTGTGGAAACTGCTCGACGATCGCGACACCCGGTGCAGAGGTCGAGATCGATTTGAATTCGCCGTTGGGCTTGGGGTCAAATGTATGCTGCTGGCTGGGTCCGCCATCCATCCACAACAGAATACAAGCCTTGGCACCTGCCCGCTTCACGGCGGCCTCGGCGAGGGACTCAAACCAGGGCACGCCGACGTCGGTCAGGACGCCCGCGGCAGACAGTTTCAGGAGGTCGCGTCGTTTGAGGGAGGGCACGGGTGAGGCTCCGATCCAATAGTTGGATAGTCAGTTTTGTATCAACTCGCCGTTTTGTCTTAACGTACCAAGAGGAACTCGCTCCGGTTGATCAACATCCAGAGTACACCTGCCAGGGCTTTCCTTCCGTCGGTAGTTTTGGCCGTGTAGGCCAGGGCTTCTTTGGCTTCACCCTCGGTTGGACGTCGTGACAAGGTCGACAGGTAAAGCCAATCGATCATCTGTAGCGCCTTGGCGGGCGTGAGGACGATGCGGGGCGTCTCGGGCTTCTGATTTGGGCCACGTCGCGAAGAATCGCTGACTTTGGTCCAGGTCTTTCCGTCGAGCGAAATCTCGATGCGGTATTGCTGCGCCAGGCGGTCCTGGTAGCGACCCTCTCGGTCGCGTCCCCAGGCAACTCGGTTTATGGTCCGTGCCGCGGCAAGTTTGATTTGTGCCCAACCGCCGTCTTCGTTGCTGATCCAACTGTGCGCGTTGCCGTGTAGCCCGTCGTTTAGATGTGCTATCTGATGAATCGGGTAACCTGGCAGCAGCGACGACGCGGTAGCGATTGCGCCGGACGCGGACAGCGCGAGATTCAGCGGGCTGTCGGGGCCATAAACTTCCAGTTCGTCCAGGCAGGGCTGGGACCCTTGCTCAATAGTGAAACGGACAAACTGTGCTTTGACCGCCGCGAAGGGGTCTTCGTTGCGTTTGGGATTGATCGCCGCGAGAACGATGGGCTCGGGGGTGGTTTCCACGGGGATCGGTTTCTCCGAGCGCGGCCACTCGATCTGTCGCTCGAGTTTGGCGAGCAGTTGAAGCTGCCGCCCGGACGGGGATGGAAGGTTCCTCCAGTAGGTGTCTACCGCCTGGCTGCCGCCAAGTAGTCGCGGGTGATTCAACAATGTCAGCATTTGCGCCACACCGTGCGTGAAGTCAGTCGCATCTTCTTCGTTTGTGCTGAAACGCCGCTGGAATTCAAGATGGGGATCGGCGACCGCGGCGGACATGCCGACGGTGGTGTGTTCTACGTTTGTTCTTAAATCGAGAGTGCTCTCGCCGTAGACCTGTTTGAGTGAGTCGTACAGCATGTCCGCGGTCATGACTCGCAACGGCATTCTGCCAAATGCCGTTGTGAGTGCCCCACGTGTCAATTCATCCGTGGCGGGTTCGAGCCAGCTAGTGCGCTGGTACGCGAGCGAGTTGCAGATACAACGAAACAGGTGTTTGATGTTGTAATGTGAGGCCGCGAATTCCTGGGTGAGTAGTTTCAATAGGCCTGGGTGTGAGGGTGGGTTGAGTTCGCGGAAGTCGTCGATTGGGTTCACGATCCCTCGCGAGAAAAGGTAAAACCAAAGTCGATTCACAAACGACCTCGCGAAGTAGGGATTCTCTTTCGCTACCAGCCAGTCGACGAACGACTTGCGCAGGTCCTCATCTCCTTTGACGCTAAAATCGGCGCCGCGCAAGAACGAGGTCAGTACGGTTGTTCCGGCATTCTTGAATGCGTCACCGGGAATCGTGATTTCGCCCGGTTTCTGGCTTGGCCCTTTGCCGATCTCAATCTTCTTGAAGTCCCCCTGGGACCAACCAAAAAACGCGGCTAGGGCCCAGTGTTCTTGCTGGGACCAGTCACGGTAGGGGGCATCGTGGCAGCGGGCGCACTGCAGTTGTACGCCCATGAAAAGCGAAGCGGCCGCCCGCGCTGAACCGTCGGCGGTAGTCTGGCCCCCCTGCCCGACCAACCCAAAAAAGATCACTTGGGGGTGGCTCTTGGTTTCGCCCTGGACGGTAAGAATGTCGCGGGTAATCTTGTCCCAGGGCACATTGGCGACAAACTTTTGTCCCAGCCAGGAGCCGAAGGCTTTCGCTTCCGCATGGGGTTGACCACCGGCATTGCCGGTGGAAGGCAATTCTGGCGGCATGACCCAGTCACGCCATGTCCGTCCAAATTGTTCGCCAAAATCTGGCGTCATGAGCAATGTGTCGATGAGGCGCGCGCGGCGCTGCGGATCGTCACGGTCTAGGAATGCTGCGGCGTGTTCCGCATTCGGTACGTGACCGGTCAGGTCGAGATAGACGCGGCGCAGGAAGGCTTCGTCCGCCGTGCGTGGGGAAGGCTTCAGTTTGGCGGCGGCAAGGAGGCCGCCGAGATGCTGGTCGATCGCCTTGGAGACAATCTGAGGCGCATGCTGGACACCGGCGGGTAGCAGCGGGTCTACGTTTTGCTGCCTTTCCGAGACGGTTGGTAAGCCGTCGTCGATCCACCTCTGCAGTGTCGCTTTCTCTTCCGCGGAGAGTTTTTCGCGTTCGTCGCCGGCCGGCATTTCGTCACTGGCCACTCGTTGCCAGAGCGTGCTCTTGGCAGCATGACCCGCGATAATTGCCGGTCCGGTTTCCCCACCCCTGAGCATCGCCGGGAGGGTCCGCAAGTCGAGGCCCCCTTCCTTTACAAGTCCACCATGGCAACCCAGGCAATGCCTGGCCAGCAACGGCAAAACGTCACGTTCCAGCAGGGGCTCTGCGGCCGCGTGGTGCGCTGCCGTCAGTTGCGTGAGAATCGCGAGACCGATGAATAGCGTGCAACGCGTCTTGACCATGCTGGTCCCTGGATGGTGGGCTGTGACGAAGGGAGCACAACCCTAATATCATACGCGATTTGTGAGGTCCTGCAGGACCAGTTTCTGAGATGGCTGCCGTTGGCACGCTCTATTTCACCAGCGGTCAAGATCGTTTCTAGTCCTCGGGGCTACGAAAGGAACGTAATCGCATCTTGTCTGGGGAGGAAAACCACCAGGTACCATCTGGGGTGGCAGTCAAATGGGCGGCGGCCTGGCCGCGTGTTTTGGCAAAGAGCGTTTGTTGCCGAGTTCCCGGGACATGGTCGCGCACGGCATGAACACGGTGACGGTCTACAACAACGCGGACGTCGATGGCAAAGAGGTTGATTTTGCCCACAACACGGGTTATGCGCCGGACGACCCGCGGTATGCCTATGGGCTGGATACCACCATGCGGATGATCTGGGAGAGTGGCCGCTGCGATGACGGGCAGCCGGTCCTCTGGCTTACCAGCCGTTTTGGAGAAAAGTGCTACAGTTGGGGTGGCACTCCGGAACCGGCGTTCAAGCTGATGCTCGGCGAGTGGCAGCGACGAAAGTGGCCCGAACCGTTTTCTTATGCCACGGACGAACCGGGAGGCAGCGGGCCCCGCGCCGCCGCGGCCCGGGAACTGTTGACCCGGATCAAGTCGTGGGGTTTGCCAATTCGTACGACTACGGCGGGGCTGGATCCCGAGACGCTGGGTAAATATTTCGATGTCTGGATCCAGGGTGAGGGCGGGGTGTCGCAGAAGTCGGTGCAACTCGCCCGGCAGCTGGACGCGGAAGTCTGGACCTACATCTGTCACGGGGTCCATCAGAACATGCCTTTTCCCCGTGCGCTGTATGGATTCTGGGCGGCCCGCACGGGCGTCAAGGGAGTGGCGTCCTGGGCCTACTACGACAATCGCCGGTGGACTGCGGATGCCCAGGGGTACGTTGCGGGTGACCCCGCCACACGGTTGAGCCAGGTCTGCGTTTCTCCCAACGGTCCGCTTCCCACGATTGCCTGGGAAGCGATTCGCGAAGGGGTAGGTGATTACCGCTACCTGCAATTCTTGCAGGATCTGATGGCCCACGCGGAATTGCTGGTGGCAGAGCTCAGCGGCCGCGGCGAGAAGCTGTTAACTGCAGAGGATCGCCAGGCACTTGATCAGCAACAGCTGCAACGGCAACAGCGGATCGCGGAGCTCCAGCCACCGCCCGCGATTGTCCGTTGGGAGGCGGAAACCGATGCGTAGCAAGCGGGGGCACGGGCATGGCTGGCGCGGCAGAGAATTGCGGCGGCGCTGTCGCTGATACAGCGTTCCACGAACAGTATGCTGGCAGCGATTCCGTTCGATGCGATGGCCACCCGTGCCGGGTTGGCACACGGCGGCCATTGGAGCACTTACGCTCCTCCGCTGGGGCCCATGACCGAGGGGGCCAACATGCGGACCATTGCCGAGGACCAGCGACGCCTGGTCGCCAGTCACATCGTTTACCTGCAACACATACTCGCAGAGAACGCGGTGAGCGACGACACGCCGCGGCCATGAGAATGGCGCGGGCCCACTCCCCTACCCTGGGCCATCGATTGTCGGTGGCCGGCCTACGAGGCGTGGTTTCGCGTTCTCTCCACAAGCTGCCGTCAATTCCACCGCCATTGCCCAGTCGTGATTGCATTGGGGGCGGGTTTCGAGCACACGAATCCAGACGAGAGTGCGATCGCATAGATATGGCACTCGCTCATCGTCAAGCATGCCAATGCGAAAGATGGTCTTGGTGAAGTGAAGACCGTCCGGCGGGCTCAATTCAACGTCGATCTCGAACGGTGCGGTGCCGAGGCTATCGATCCAACTCACACCCAAGAGCTTGAATGTGTCGATTCCGGTGTGAGTGATTTCGAGGTGAGTTACACCGTCTGACCACCAGTGGCTCAGATTGTCTGGCCCGTAAGTGAGGCATTCACAAATGTACCGTTCGAGTAGACCGTAGATCTTCCGCTCAACGGTTTGATCACCCTCGGTCAATGTACTTGGGTTGTGAAGCCAAATGCGCAGCGATCTCGCCAGCCTGGTTTCCGTCAGGGATGTTACAGGTTGGGGTGGAATAGTCACGAATGGTTCTGTGTGCGACGTCAGTAACTGTTGCCGGTCACGCGTGCTGGTGTCACCAGGCAATAATTTCCTGCACGACGTTACCAGCCACGTCTGTCAGCCGAAAGTCACGTCCCGAATACTGGAACGTCAGCCGCTCATGGTCCAGGCCCAGCAGGTGCAGGATCGTGGCATGCAGATCGTGCATGTGGACTTTGTCGGCGACAGCTTCG
>MDTE01054701.1_pt1 | contig 25697 bp, 26 predicted proteins | sample 811231 | NCBI WGS metagenome assembly MDTE01 (sample SAMN05326651, study PRJNA326480) | marine metagenome | isolation source: seawater | place: Indian Ocean: Red Sea | collected 2010
CTGCATAAAACAAGAATCTCACCAAAGATTATCTCTTTCAGGAATTTTCTGAAAACCTTTATAGGTATTGGATATTACCAAAAAAGCATAGAAATCTATTGAGTACTACTTGTTAAAAGAAAGATTACCGCTTAAATGCTGAGGAATAAAAGGTTTCAAACAACAAAAATCAATGATTTTATTAATTGTATGAATAACTTAAATCTCTCTGTCTACTCTTCCTTGAAAGACTACAAAGAAACTTACGAGTTTTATAAAACTCGTCAAGAAATGCCTGAAATTATCAGGCTCAAAGTGATCCAAGGCTTATGGAATAAAGATGTCGAGGATGAATCTATAGCTGCTTAGCTTATACTAAGAACGTCTACGCCTAGAGCGAGGCAAAGTTCGTCTCCCAGGTCTTATTTGTTGAGGATAGTCACTAGAATTGCTTAAAGAGTCAAGATTTTCTTTGGATTGATCACGTTGCCATCTGTTAACACGAAAAGATGATTCTTCAGGCCATTCATCATTATTTAAATCGCCCTGAGAATACTTCGCAGATTGCGAAATTTGCTTTGGTACTCTTCTAGAAATGGCTTCTAAAGGTCTCTTACCGCTTGTATAAGAAGCCTCGAAATCTGTATGACTAGGCTCGTCCAACCAAGCCTCCTCTTCGTCAAGGAACCAATCAAGCTTGTCACCGACCCATCTACCTACTCTCTCCAAATTCGCACTCGCCGGTCGAGCTGAATTAGATCTCCTATTACCAGGTCGATTGCCAGCAACACCATCAACAACCTGTAGTCCTGTTTCGATCCACCTATCAACTCGACGCTCTAAAGGCTGCCTAGCCCCTTGACGTCGTTGCTGTCTTGGTCGTTCTGATTCCATATCAAGAGATTAACGACGCCGATTATGCAGCCAATGCTCCCTTTGCAAACCTATAAATGCAATTGAAAATCCGCCCATCTCTAGCACAAAAAAAAACAAATCCACTTCAAACCTCCTTTGAAGCAGGTTCATAATTCAACAAGCAGCTGGGATGCCAACTGCCAGCATGGTAAAAATTACAACATTTTCGACAAGCTGCACCTCGCACCACGCGCTTATATGGAAACCGAAGACCACAAGATGGACAGATGGCCCACCACTTAGGAGTGTCTGCAGGAACTGGGAATTGATGACGAACACTCACCTGAAATCTATTTTGAGCAGAGTTGATATCAGCCATACGAGCATGAAAATTCACTCCATGCGCCTCTTTGACATGCAAAACCAAATCAATCCATGCATGAATCATTTCGTGGCAAAGAGTACTTTCTGTCGCACTCTGAGGCAAGTTTTTTAAAACAGGGCTGGACAACACAATTTCTGCTGTCATTAGACATCCAAACCTTTCAATGCGGCGATAGAACCCAGCAGTTTTTCGCAACCGTCCATCACTCCATCGAACAGAAACAATTGGCTTAGAACCAAGCGTTAATGTTTTATCGAAATGTGTTCGATTGAAAGAATGAAAAAGTGGCAATAAAGGAACCAGAGGCATTAAGACGTGTTGGGCATTGCCCTGGCTAAGGCAATGCAAGTCTGGCGAAAAATTACTAACTCTGAAAGTACCTCTTTTCTTCAGTTAATAAGGCAGACTCTTTAACTAACTGCATTTAGCCAATGGATGGAGCTCTCGTAAAAGAAATCGGAACCAAAGCTCTACTCGCAGGGGCGGCGGCACTCGTGATCTTTTGGACCATTAACGCCATCAAGCTTGTCATCGGAGCAAGGGGCATCAACCCTTTAGTCAAAAAATTCTTCAACCAAATCGCAGAAGGGCGGATTGATGCTGCATACCTATTAACTTCGAAAAATTACCGTCAACATGTAAGCAGACAAGATTTCTTAAAGTTCTTAGCGGGACTTCAACTAAACAAATACAGAAATTTGAAATCAGGGCGTCCTCGTATTGAGGACAAGCAAATTATTCTCACCTTAAAGCTCAAATCAGAAGACAAGCAAAATGAATTGCCACTAGATTTTACGTTCAAAAAAATTGAAGATAATTGGCGAATCGATCGAATCGTTAAAGTTTAAACGTAAGCAAGAATTTTTAGAAATTCTGTAGTGGAAGAATTTTCCAATCAATTGACTGAACGTGCTGCCGAGTTACGCAATCTGCTTAATAAAGCTAACCATGCGTACTACGTACTCGATTCACCATTCATAGAGGATGCTGTTTATGACCAGCTATATCGAGAACTACTTAAGCTAGAGAAACAAAACCCAAAACTTATTACGACAGATAGCCCATCTCAAAGATTAGGAGGAAAGCCTGCAAAAGAATTTATCAATACCAAGCATAGAATTCCTTTACTCAGCCTTGACAATGCTTTCAATATCAATGAATTGGAAGCTTGGCATTCCAGAGTGCAAAAGTTTGTCAAGCAAAGCATAAATATTAGCGATCAAGAATCCTCTGGAGAAATGATAGGTGAACTTAAGATTGATGGAAATGCCTTGGCTCTTAGCTATTTAGATGGGGTACTTGTTAAAGCTGCAACTCGAGGCGATGGAGCAAGCGGCGAAGAAATTACTGCAAATGTAAGAACGATAAACTCCATTCCTCTGTCCTTACAACTAAAGAATCCACCTCCTTGGGTCGAAGTACGAGGAGAAGCCTTTATTCCTAACAAACAATTTTCCTTTATCAACAAAGAGCGAGCAGTCCAAGGAGAAAATGAATTTGCTAATCCTCGCAACGCATGTGCAGGAACTCTGCGCCAATTAAACCCCCAAGTAGTTGCTTCAAGAAATCTAGACTTCTTTGCTTACACAATTCATTTGCCAAAAGAATGGACTAAATCAAGTAATGAATTCCGTAAGCCAACAAACCAATGGCAAGCATTGCAATGGCTGAAAGCAGCGGGCTTCAAAGTAAATCCCAACGCTGCAATACTCAAAAACATCTCTGAAGTTGAGGCCTTTTTTGTTAAATGGGATGTTCACCGTCATGAACTTCCCTATGAAACGGATGGCATAGTCATCAAGCTCAACGAGTTTTCTTTACAAGAAAATATAGGGTTCACTCAAAGAGCCCCTCGCTGGGCAATCGCACTTAAATACCCAGCAGCAGAAGCACCTAGCAAACTCATTCAACTGACCTATCAAGTAGGTAGAACGGGTGCAGTAACACCAGTAGCTGAATTCGAGCCAGTTCCATTGGCAGGGACATCAGTAAGTCGTGCAACTCTGCACAACGCCAACCGTCTGGTCTCCCTTGATTTACATAGTGGCGACACCATCGTTGTCCGCAAAGCTGGGGAAATTATTCCTGAGGTAGTTAGGGTCCTAACAGAACTAAGGCCTTCTAATACAACACGTCTAGAACTTCCAAAACACTGTCCAGAATGTGATTCCAAACTCATTCGAATCGCCGACGAAGCAGCAACTCGATGCATCAATGCAAGTTGCCCAGCAATTCTTCGGGGTGCACTTCGTCATTGGGTCAGCAAAGGAGCCTTGGATATAGAAGGGTTTGGAAACAAAGTAATAGAGCAATTAGTTCAACGAAATTTAGTCAAATCCATTTCTAACCTCTACGAGCTGAATATAGACATCCTTATGAGCCTAGACAGAATGGGTCCTAAATCTGCGAAAAAACTAATCTCGGCACTTGCTGCATCCAAAAGCCAACCATGGCATAGACAACTCTATGGCTTAGGAATTAACCACATTGGAGAAACAAATGCAAAAGCACTAGCAAATGCTTTTCCAAGTGTTGAAAAACTATCAGTAACAGCATGTAGCTCTAAAGAATTAATCAAGCCAATTTTTGGAATAGGGAACGAAATCGCACAATCACTTGAACAATGGTTCTCGAATTCGACCAACCAAGAGTTAATTCAAAGATTAAAATATCTTGGCCTATCGTTAGCTTTGACACCTGAAGAAATAACAATAAATTCCGACCAACTGAGCCAAGAGCCAAGACCCGCAACAGGAAAAACATTCGTGCTAACTGGAACAATGCCCTCTTTAAGCAGACAAGAAGCCACAGAGCTGATCACAAAGCAAGGAGGGAAAGTCAATACCTCTGTAAGTACAAACACCTCATATGTAGTCGCAGGGATAAAAGCAGGCACTAAATTGAACAGAGCACAAAAACTTGGGATCAAGATAATCGATGAAGAAGAGCTGAAAAAATTGCTATCTGGTTAAAAACATCTCTACGCTGTAGTCATTTTAAGAATGACGCAACCAAAAGTGTATTCCTGGATCAAAACAACCTGTGGGAGGGCTAAATATGATGAGCTGAATGCCCAGAAAGGAATACTTGCACAAATAAGACTGGGGTGGTTCGTTGTCTTCGCAGCTCTGAGAGACTGGAATGTGCCCAGCTCAGATCAAATAGAAGATTCAGAATCCTGAAGAGCCTGCCTAGCAACTCGAGCAACCAACCAAATAACAACTAGTGTTGCCATTAAGCCAACGATGCGAAGTGCCAACAATTTTGTATCAGTACCGCCAGAAAGCACTTCGCCAAATTGAGCTAAATCTCCAGCTAATGAACCCAATCCACAAAATAAAATTGTGCCAGGCAATATGCCAATCAGCCCAACTGTATAGTCACGAAAACTCACCTCACTAATGCCATAAACAAAGTTGAGCAAGCTAAATGGAAAAGCTGGAGAAAGGCGTGTCAGCAAGACCAACTTCAAACCCTCTCTGCTAACAGCTCTTTGGACTGCTTGCAATTTTGGCAATTCAGCCATTTGTCGCTGAACCCAACTACGCAAAAAAGTGCGTCCAAGCCAAAACGCAACTTCTGCCCCCAAACAAGCTCCTAAAAAAACAATCAAACTGCCAAGCCAAGTGCCATAAATTGCACCAGCAAGCATTGACGCCCATACTCCAGGCAACAAAAAAGTTACCCAAATGGCATACAAGGGAACAAACAATGCTGCACCAATAGGATTATGAAAGAAAGGCAATACCCGTTCTAGCCAGACACCTAAATCAAACATCTTCAAATCCCAAGTATTCAGACTAAATCGGATAAACGTCGACGTGCCAAGGAAGCCTGTGACTCAGCCTCATCCAATTTGCATCTGCATTCAGCAACAACCGTTTGTGGAGCTTTCTGAGCAAAGTTTGGATTAGCTAAGCGACTAGATAAACCAGAAATTTCCTTTTCGGCTTTAGCCAAGTCTTTCTCCAAACGAGTACGAAGCTCATTTAAATCTACTAATCCTTCTATAGGCAAAAGAACCTCTAAGTCCCCACTTAAACCAGCAAGTGCTTTGACATGCGGCTGTAAATTTGCTTCATCTGGAGTTAATACTTCCAAGTGATTGGCACGTGTAAGAGTTTGTATATCAAGCTTGGCTTTTTTCAATGTGTCAGCAAGTTCCTTCTTAGGGGTAATAAAACGCACAGGAACTTCTTGAGTAGGCTTTAATCCAGCTACAGCTCTCAAATTTCTAACTAATCGTATAGAAGCAAAGAGTTCACAAAAAGCCGCCTCTAATTCATCATCCAAATAACACTCATTAGACTTAGGCCACTGTTGTAATGCCAATAACTGCTCCTCTGGCACACCAGTCAATGCATGCCATAGCTCCTCAGTCAAATGAGGCATTAAAGGATGCAATAGCTTTAATAAATCACTTAAAACCTTGCTTAATACTTGTCGAGCAATTGCTTGATCACTTAATGCATTTTGAGTAGGCATTTTACCTGGGTTCAGTCGCCGTTTGACTAGCTCTAAATACCAATCACAAAAATCATTCCAAGCAAATTCATACAAACCTTTTGCAGCTTCACCGAGACCATAACTTTCATAACGACTTGTAGTTTCTCCATTAACTCTCGTTAGGCGAGAAAGAATCCACCTATCAGTCAATTGCAATGCCGAATCATTTATCTCTCCAGAACTTTCAACTGATTGATTGCCGAGATTCATTAATGCAAATCTAGTCGCGTTCCACAATTTGTTGGCAAAGTTTCGCGATGCCTCAACTGTGGCAGACGTTTCGTTCTTCCGGTCATAATCCAAACGAATATCTTGTCCAGCACCAGCGACTTCTCTTACTAAAGCAAAACGTAGTGCATCTGTGCCGTAACGATCAATTAACAAGAGCGGATCAATTCCATTGCCAGAGCTTTTACTCATCTTTCGATTCTGCTCATCTCTAACTAAGCCATGGATATACACATCAGAAAATGGCATTTGCCCAGTAAAAGAGCCAGCCATCATTGTCATCCTTGCCACCCAGAAAAAAATAATGTCAAACCCCGTCACCAAAGTGCTCGTGGGATACCAACGCTTTAAATCCTCGCTTGTTTCATCAGGCCAACCCAGAGTAGAAAATGGCCAAAGACCACTCGAAAACCAAGTATCTAAAACATCTTCATCCTGACAAATTTCACTAGCAGGTCCAAATTCATTACGAGCTTTAGTAAAAGCTTCACTTTCCGAATTCGCCACCACATAAGGAGTCTTATCAGTTACCTTTCCATCCGTTTCACTAATGACATACCAAGCAGGAATTCGATGCCCCCACCACAACTGTCTGCTTATGCACCAATCGCGAATATCAGTCAACCAATCACGATAAACCTTAGTCCAACGTTCAGGAACAAAGCGAGGTTCACCCTGACTGAGATGCTCACGGCATCTTTTAGCCATAGGTTCCATACGTACAAACCATTGAGTAGAAAGCAAAGGCTCAACAGGAACTTTCCCTCTATCTGAATAAGGGACACTATGCGTATGAGATTCCACCTTTACTAAAAAACCCTCTTCTTCTAAAGCCTTAACAACAGCCTTACGAGCATCAAAACGATCCAAACCTTCAAACCGACCTGCATGACTATTCATGCTGCCATCCTTATTCATCACTGTGATATGAGGTAAATCATGTCGTTGCCCTATCAAAAAGTCATTAGGGTCATGAGCGGGTGTGACCTTGACACAACCAGTACCAAAATCCTGCGCGACATGTTCATCAGCAACAACTGGGATCTCTCGCCCAACTAATGGCAAGGTAAGTAACTGACCAACCAGATGGCTGTAACGTTCATCCAAAGGATTCACAGCAACAGCCACATCCCCCAACATGGTCTCAGGGCGAGTTGTAGCGACTTCAAGACAGGTGGTTCCATCACTGGCAGGACCATGTGCTAATGGATACCGAAAATGCCAAAGATGCCCTTCAACCTCTTTCATCTCAACTTCCAAGTCACTTACAGCCGAGCCAGAAGCTGGGCACCAATTAACAAGATATTCACCCCGATAAATCAAGCCCTGCTGATATAAAAGGACAAATGCCTTATTGACAGATTCACTAAGAGATTTATCAAGAGTAAAGCGTTGTCTCTGCCAATCAACTGAGTAACCCAAACGGCGTAATTGACCAACTATGCGTCCTCCACTTTTGGCTTTCCACAACCAAGCCCGTTCCAAAAAAGCTTCTCGACCCAATTGCTCAGGGCTAATTCCTTCTTCTTTTAACTGCTTTTCAAGAATCGTTTGTACAGCAATAGATGCATGATCTGTACCTGGCAAACAAAGGACATTCTTGCCTTGCATCCTCTGGAATCTGACAATCGTGTCAATAAGGGCTGTATTAAAGGCATGCCCCATATGAAGACTGCCAGTAACATTTGGTGGTGGAATGACAACAGAGAAAGGTTCTCCAACAGCCTTTGGGTCCGGATGGAAGGCACCCGTTTTTTCCCATAATTTCTGCCATCGACTCTCAGTTCCAGCAGAGTCATAGGTCTTTGGCAAGGCATCAGCCGCCTGAGAAAAGCCTGCAGATGAGGAGAACTCAGTCAAAGCAGAATTGAATAAGATTCAAACCATGCTCGCAAAACATAGGGGAAAATTGTTTTTTTCAAGTTAGTCATCTTTGTCTATTGAGTGCCAAGGTATAGCAATAACAGCATCAAGCTCTTGCCATAAAGATTTATCTTGCTCAACTTTTTCAAGCAGTCCAACCTGATCTAATGATTGCTCAGCCTGATGAATGGCCACTGACAATGAACCACTGGCAGGCATAACAAGCACCTTCTCATCTGCAGGATCCGCCATCAAATGCAGCGAAAGGCTATCCACATGTCTCTCATAAAAAATCCTGCGCATACGAATGGTCAAGGGCGATCCCAAAGATTCAACAAAAAGCTCAATACTTTCCCTTTCACCAGAAAGACCACAATTAAGAGCCATCCATATTAAGAATTTGACCCAACTATCGACAGTCCAAAGAGGTTTGAAGCTATCTCGGTGGTTTCGCACCAATTCAATCAAGGCAAAATCAAAAATTTTCGCCTGAATATGCGATTGTTGTGATTGATCCATAGCAGACATCATCGCCAATTACAGTCAGACTCAAATGGCCTTTCAAGGGCATTAACCCTCATCATGGATCTAAACGACCCCGAACTCGAATTCTCCGATCTGGTCTATGCATACCAAAGCTGGGTCATGGCGATCATTAACGATGAAAAGTTAGACAGCGAAGACAAGCTGCTAACAGATGACATCGCGGATGATGCATTAAATGCGATGCGTTTCTTACCTGGCGAAGTTACTAGTGCTATTGAAACAAGCCTAGCGAGGGTCTATGACGTAGATCCAGATGAGCTTGCTTCGTTGCTCTTTCCAGAAGATTAATAATTCTAAAAGATACCAAAACCATGGCACAAGGGCTTGATATCAGAGGGATTACTAGCAGAAGTTCTTGATTAGGGAATTACCTTAAACAGATGATCAAGACAATTTGATCCGAAGTAGACGTTACCCTTCCTACCACAACGCTTCTGTCGAGAGGATTCAATTAATTTTCAAGATAATTCAAGTATTGGATTTATAACTCTCCAAAAATCAGAGTCGAAATCCCGCACCACAAGCACAGCATTCGGAACCCTGAGGTGGACTAATTAAGAACCCTCCCCCACTTAAATCTCCGTAATAATTCAATCTTAATCCTTTAAGCAAATCCAATTGAGCCTGAGGTGCATATAAGGTCACCCCATCCGCACGTGCAACGGGAACCCCATTGTGTTGCCCAGGTTGCAAACGAATATGAAGCCAGCCTTCATCACAGGTATCTTCTAATAAATCAAGATGCATCACACCAGGTGTTCCAGCAAAGGCAGCTTGACGACCAAGCTCTGCCGCTGCTGTAGGGGTAATACTCAAACTGAGGCCCTTTTGCATAGAAGCAGTTCTTGAAAGTGAATGGGCGATCCAGGGTTCGAACCAGGGACATCCTGCTTGTAAGGCAGGCGCTCTACCGCTGAGCTAATCGCCCGTTTAACAATTCTGCCCCACCGAGTTCCTATAAGCATCAACTTCTTGATAAACGCATGTCATCAGGTAAAGAACATGACAAATCTACAAAGGCATGGGCGGGACCCTTCACCATTTTTCTGGCTTTGCTATTTGGGTTACAAAGTGGATTAATTGGTGGTGCAGCATTTTTAGTGGGAGGGCTTTGGCTTTCTCCAGACCTTGACACACATTCAGTTGCCTTTCGACGTTGGGGAATTTTGCAATATTTATGGTGGCCATACAAAAAAATAATTCCGCATCGTTCGATCTTTTCGCATGGACTGCTTCTTGGCACATTGATGAGAATTGGCTATCTGCTTTTGCTCACTAGCTTGATCCTTGCTCTATTAACAAAGGTTGGTTTTCCTTATCACTTAAACCCGAAAATTTTTTTTAGCCAACTATTCCAAGTTCATAAACAAAATCTATTTATAGCGTTAGTTGGTCTAGAAGCCAGTGCATGGCTACATTTAATAAAAGATGGAGGACTCCTACAAAAAAAACGGAAAAAAACAAAGCATAAATAAAAACAAAAATCTCCTTTAGGAAAGCAACTATGAATCAGAACAACTCATTGGAGTCGACAGAAGCTATAAAAGATCTAATCAACATTGTTTCAAAACTACGATCACCTATAGGAGGATGTCCATGGGATCTAGAACAAACGCATATTTCTTTAATTCCTTACCTACTAGAGGAAGCTTATGAAGTTGCTGATGCAATTCGACATTACAATGATGAAAATTTAAAAGAAGAGCTGGGTGATTTACTCCTTCAAATCATTCTACATGCACAAATAGCTCAAGAGCAAAATCGCTTCTGCTTAAAAGATGTGGTCTTATATCTTAATCAGAAATTAATTCGTCGCCATCCACATGTGTTTGGAAAGATGCAACTAAAGACTGTAAATGAGGTCAAAGAAAGTTGGGAGTTAATAAAGATTGCTGAAAAGAAACAACAAGAATCTAAAACGCCTTTCTGTGATGAGTTAAAAAGAAAAATACGTCCTCAGTCAGCAATTCTTGGCTCTATTGAAATTTCCAAAAAGGTTTCTAATATTGGTTTTGAATGGAAAACAGCTGAAGATTTATGGGAAAATCTCTTTGAAGAGATAGCAGAGCTAAAGGAAGCTATAAACAATGAAGATTCCTCACATGCTCAAAAAGAATTAGGAGACGTCATATTTACCCTGATTAATGTCGCTAGATGGTTTCAACTCAATCCAGAAGAAGGTCTTGCAGGAACAAATGATCGTTTTTTAAAGCGCTTTAGCTATATCGAATCACAAATTGATGGGGAGTTTTCACAGCAATCATCAACTAGTCTCAAAAAATTATGGCAAATGGCCAAAGACAATCTCAAGGAACAGAATTAATAATTCTTGAAATTACAAAACAAGCTTATCCAACTAAGCATAATTTTTTGACTGATCTTCAAATCTACAGAAAGCTAAATTGCTCAACAAACTAGTCCTGAGAATGTAATACCTTGCTGATTAAGTAAGAAGGGATTTTAATAGCAGAAATTAAGCCAAAATTTCATTATTGACATTTGATATGAAATCCTCACCAGCACCCCTGAATAGCTGGATTGATGAATATCACCAAGATATTCGATATGGCATGAAAGGAAAAATCTTAATTGATGAAAAAAGCGCCTTCCAAAGAATTACCTTGATTGAAAGCAAAAGATATGGCAAAGGTCTGTTACTTGATGGCTGCTGGATGACTGCAGAACATCAAGAAAGGCACTACCACGAATGTCTAGTTCACCCTGCAATTTGCGGCGCAAAAAACCTTGATAAGGTCTTAATCATCGGAGGCGGTGATGGAGGCACCGCAAGAGAGTGCCTACGTCATAAAGCTTTAAAGCATTTAGACATGGTTGAAATCGATGAACGAGTAGTCCAATTAAGTCAAAAATATCTGCCAAGTCTTGGAGACAAAGCTTGGGATGACCCTCGACTAAACCTCTGGATTCAAGACGGTATAGCTTGGGTCAAAAACACACCTGACTCCTCCTATGACGTAGTAATTATCGATGGGTCAGATCCAGCAGGCCCATCCAAAGGATTATTCAACAAAACTTTTTTCATAAACTGCAGGCGAATACTGAAGCCTGGTGGCATTTTTGCCACCCAAAGTGAATCTCCAGAAGCATTTCGCCACGTTCATATAGAAATCGTGCGAACAATTAGAGAAATCTTTGAATATGCAGATCCACTCTATGGATGGGTACCGATGTATCCCAGCGGCTGGTGGAGTTGGACATTCGCATCTATAGGTGAACCGCATTACAAGAATCCGATTTCATTCAGGGTGCAAGAAATAGCCCAAGAATGTGATATATGGAGCATTAGATGGCAACAAGGTGCCTTTAAAGCCATGCCTGCTTTTATTGAACGAGAGTTAAACAAATGAATCCTCTAGAAATTCAAAGCGTTGGAAGTTTGAACCAGGAGGGAGCGATCTTTATGGGTGCTTCCCGTTCACTCAAAGAATGCAAAGTCGGTATTTTTGGAGTGCCATACGATGGAACCACCTCATTCCGCCCAGGTACTCGTTTCGGGCCACATGCAATTAGAGAAGTGAGCAATTGTCTCGAAACTTTTTGCCCACAATTAAATCTTGACCTTGAATCGCTGAATTTTGCTGACCTTGGTTCTTTAGATATTCCACATGGCGCACCAGAGCCTGTGATTCAATTAGTCAAAGAAACAACAAAGCAATTACTCAGTCAAGGCGTTAAGCCATTAATACTTGGTGGGGAACATTCAATAACTTCAGGGGCCGTAGAAGCAACTGCTGCACTCCAATCTGATTTAGTACTAATACAACTTGATGCTCATGCTGATCTACGAAACGAATGGTTAGGGAGCCGGTATAACCATGCCTGTTCAATGCGTCGTTGCTTGGAAGTTCTACCAAGCAAAAAAATTTTTCAATTAGGAATTCGCAGTGGCACCAGTGAAGAATTTCAAGAGCTCAAAAAATCTCAAACGCTCATACCTCATTCACATGGCCAACCTGCAGAGTCTCTTAAAAAAGCCTTAGATCCTTACCTAGGTAGACCTATCTACATTTCTATAGATTTAGATTGGTTCAATCCAAGTGTCATGCCTGGAACTGGGACTCCTGAACCGGGAGGTTATCTTTGGGAAGATTTTGCATCAGTAATTAATGTTCTAAAAAGTCATCGACTTGTAGCCGCCGATGTTGTCGAATTAGCACCTCAATTAGATCCTTCTTGTATTAGTAGCGTCTTAGCTGCAAAAGTAACCAGAAGCTTATTAATGCTTCTAGCTAGTACAAGGTAAATTTATATTATTCAGACCACTTCTAATTATCAATAGAAACCAGTGCTCGTCCAAACTCAAGCTGTCTGTCCGTGCAAACTTCACTCACTTTCTTATCCAGTTTTGGCAACGAAGGAGATCGCTTCGTCCAATGATGACAAACAGCAAAAGAGGCAATATCAGAATGAACTTTAATTTTTCTAAGTCGACACCAACCTCCTACAGCTCCCTGACAAGAGAGGCAATGCTGGCAGGTTATACAACATTCTTTCGTGGACATTCGAAATCCGCGAAGTAACCCACATTAGTCAAGCTTCTTAAATCGAACCATATAAACCCAAAATCTCCTGCTTTCCTTCCGCTTCTCACAAGCTTTCAAAACATCCCACAATCAAGCCCGATAAACAATGTCCTTACAACGCACTCCTCTATATCAACTCTGCATCAATGCAGGGTGCCGTACAGCTCCCTTTGCAGGGTGGGAAATGCCAATTCAATTTTCTGGACTTGTTAAAGAACATGAAGCAGTAAGAAATCAAGCTGGATTGTTCGACATCTCTCACATGGGGGTGATTGAGCTAGTAGGAGAGAATGTAAAAGATGAACTACAGAGGCTTGTCCCTACAGACTTACATCGGATCGGGGAAGGAGAAGCCTGTTATACGTTGTTGTTAAACCAATCTGGTGGAATCATTGATGATTTAATTATTTATGATCTAGGCAATTGTCAAGACAATAAACAAGCTCTATTACTGGTAATAAATGCAGGATGTACAGAAAATGACATTACTTGGCTGAGAAAAAATCTAGAATCAAAAAATATTGAGATTTTAGATAAAAAGCAAGGTGGTGTTTTATTAGCTTTACAAGGGCCTAAAGCCCAAAAACTTCTTGAGAACTTTTCTAATGAAACTTTAACAAACTTGCCCCCATTTGGACATCGAAAAATTGCACTAAATATTAAACCTAACTATAAATCATCTGTAACCTTAGTCGCGCGAACAGGATATACCGGTGAAGACGGTTTTGAACTTCTGATGCCAGCTGAACTAGGTCAATATTTCTGGAACAAGATGATTAATAATGGCGTAATTCCATGTGGATTAGGTGCACGAGATACATTGCGAATGGAGGCTGGAATGCATCTATATGGAAATGATATGAATGCAGAAACTACACCTTTTGAAGCTGGCTTAGGATGGTTAGTGCACCTTGAAATGCCTTCAAATTTTATTGGTAGAGATGTCTTAGAAAAACAAGCAAAAGAAGGAGTAAAGAAGCGATTAATTGGCTTGCAACTAGAAGGTCGAGCAATTGCTCGCAAAGGATACAAAGTTTTTGATCAAAACATTCTTATTGGGCAAGTAACTAGTGGAACATGGTCTCCAACGCTGGGAAAAGCAATTGCATTGGCCTATGTGCCAATTGAGCATTCAAAACTAGGCAGCAAGTTGTTTGTAGAAGTTCGGAACAAAAAATATCCAGCCACAATTGTAAAAAAAGCCTTTTATCGAAAGCGCTAAAACTCTATTAAGTGTCTTGAAAATGTCTATACATAGCCCCTCCTGTGGGAAACTCAGACTGTCTCAAGAATTCTCCCCCTATGCGCAGCAACGGTTGTGGTGAACTGCGCACCCAGCACATCGACTCAAAAGTTCAACTTTGCGGATGGGTAGATCGCTGTCGCGATCATGGTGGTGTGATCTTTGTTGATCTACGAGACTCAACTGGCACAGTCCAAATCACAGTTGACCCAGATCAAGGGGCAGAGTTGTTTGCTGCGGCGGAAAGTCTTAGGAATGAAACTGTGCTCCAAATTCAAGGAAGAGTAAGGTCTCGCCCGCAAGAAGCAGTAAACCAAAAGCTAAGTACAGGTCAGGTAGAGGTCTTAGCTAATGAACTCATAATTCTCAATCAAGTCAAAGGAAACCTTCCATTCACTGTCTCAATTCATGATGAAGAGCCTGTCAAAGAAGAGATTCGGCTACGCCATCGCTACTTAGATCTCCGTCGCGAGCGAATGAGTCAAAATCTGCGGTTAAGGCACTCAGTAATTAAAACCGCCCGAAGTTTTCTAGAAAATGAAGACTTCATAGAAGTAGAGACTCCAATACTGACTCGATCAACCCCAGAAGGGGCACGTGACTACCTGGTTCCATCAAGAGTCTGTGGAGGAGAGTTATTTGCCCTGCCGCAATCCCCACAACTATTCAAGCAATTATTAATGGTGGGAGGTTTAGAGCGTTACTACCAGATAGCTCGTTGCTTCCGTGATGAAGACTTGCGGTCAGACAGACAACCTGAATTTACTCAATTAGATATTGAAATGAGTTTCATGAGTCAAGAACAAATTCTTGCTCTAAATGAAAAACTTATCGCCAGGATATGGAAAACCATAAAAAACGTAGATCTCCAACTACCTTTCCCAAGACTGACATGGAATGAATCTATGGCACGTTATGGAACTGATAGACCTGATACTCGCTATGGGATGGAGCTTACTGACGTTAGTCAAATTGTTAAAGATATTGGCTTTAAAATTTTCTCTGGAGCTGTTTCCTCTGGAGGATCGGTTAAATGCATCACTGTTAAAAATGGGAATAATTCTCTAAGCAACGTCCGAATTAAACCCGGAGGAGATGTTTTTAGTGAAGCCCAAAAAGCTGGCGCAGGGGGACTTGCTTTTATTAGAGTTAGAGAAAATCGTGAAATTGACAGTATTGGAGCAATCAAAGATAGCCTAACTATTGATCAAACTGAAAATCTACTAAAAGAAAGTGGGGCGGAAGCAGGAGATCTCATATTGTTCGGTGCTGGTAAAACTGAAATAGTCAATAAAGCACTTGATAGAGTTAGACAATTCCTAGGAAAAGAATTAGGGCTAATCCCTAAGACTAACGACAATGAGCATTGGAACTTTCTTTGGATAATTGATTTCCCAATGTTCGAGTTTAATTCTGAAGAAAAACGTCTCGAAGCCTTACATCATCCTTTTTGTGCTCCTAATACAAACGATATAGGAAACAAAAAAGAATGGGAGGTAACGCTACCAAAAGCCAAAGCTCAAGCGTATGACCTGGTCTTAAACGGTCTAGAGATTGGTGGTGGATCACTTCGTATTCATGACCCAGACTTACAAAGTCAAGTGCTTAAAACTATTGGCCTTTCATCCGAAGAAGCTAAAGAACAGTTTGGCTTCTTAATTAATGCTCTAGAAATGGGCGCTCCTCCTCATGGAGGAATAGCGTTTGGACTAGACAGAATTGTGATGTTACTTGCAGGAGAAGACTCAATCAGAGACACAATTGCCTTCCCAAAAACTCAACAAGCGCGATGCTTAATGACCCAAGCACCAGCAGCAGTCTCAGACAGTCAACTAAATGAGCTCCACATTTCAAGCACATGGCAAGAAACTGAATAGCTCACTATCTTCTTACTTGCTGAGGGCACTGATCCCTAAAATAAGTCTAAAAAAAAGTTGACCAGTAACTAAGAAACCAGGGGATTTTGTTGGCTACTCACTTGAACGAGGTACCGTAGAGAATCACCTAGAAAGCAATGACAAAATTTGTCTTCGTTACCGGTGGAGTTGTTTCAAGCATCGGCAAAGGAATAGTTGCAGCGAGCCTGGGCAGACTCTTGAAGTCACGCGGCTACAACGTATCAATAATGAAATTAGATCCTTATCTCAATGTAGATCCAGGAACGATGAGTCCCTTCCAACACGGAGAAGTATTTGTCACCGAAGATGGTGCAGAAACAGATCTAGATCTAGGCCATTACGAACGCTTTACCGACACAGCAATGTCCAGGTTAAACAGCGTGACAACTGGTTCAATTTATCAATCCGTAATTAATAAAGAACGACGAGGCGATTACGAAGGAGGGACAGTACAAGTTATACCCCATATCACACGTGAAATTCGTGAGCGAATCCATAGAGTCGCTGCTAATAGTGCAGCTGATGTTGTTATCACTGAAATCGGAGGGACAGTTGGTGACATTGAATCACTTCCCTTCTTAGAAGCAATTCGTGAATTTCGTGGTGATGTCGGTCGGAATGATATTGCTTACCTTCACGTCACTCTTTTGCCATTTATTGGAACATCTGGTGAACTAAAAACCAAACCAACACAGCACTCTGTAAAAGAACTTCGCTCTATTGGTATCCAGCCAGATTTGTTAGTGTGCAGAAGTGATAGACCAATCAATACAGACTTAAGGAAAAAAATTAGTGGCTTCTGTGGAGTCAATGAACGAGCTGTAATTCCTGCCTTAGATGCTGATAGTATTTATTCAGTTCCTTTAGCACTAAAGGAAGAAGGTTTATGCAAAGAAATTCTTAACGTCTTAACTTTAAAGGATCATGAATGTGACTTAAGAAATTGGGAACATTTAGTACATAAACTTCGAAATCCTGGACCTTCCGTAAAAGTAGCTTTAGTTGGAAAGTATGTTCAATTAAATGATGCATACCTTTCTGTAGTCGAAGCACTTCGGCATGCCTGTATAGCCAAGGATGCCTCTTTGGATCTTCATTGGGTCTGTGCCGAACAAATAGAAGCAGACGGTCCAGAGAAACTACTAAAAACCATGGATGCTGTAGTAGTACCAGGTGGATTTGGCAATCGTGGAGTTGATGGCAAAATTTCAGCCATTCAATGGGCAAGAGAGCAACGTGTACCTTTTCTTGGATTATGTCTAGGTATGCAATGCGCAGTCATTGAATGGGCACGTAATCAAGCTGGTCTAAAAAGTGCCACAAGTTCTGAATTAAACCCAAATACAGATCATCCAGTAATTCATTTACTTCCTGAACAACAAGATGTTGTTGATCTAGGTGGAACGATGAGGCTAGGAGTATATCCATGTCGACTTAAATCAAACACTCTTGGTCAAAAGCTATATGGAGAACAAGTTGTATACGAACGACACAGACATAGATTTGAATTCAACAACTCATACCGCAACCTATTTATTGAGTCTGGATATTCCATTAGTGGAACGTCTCCAGATGGTCGTCTAGTAGAACTAATCGAACTAAAAGAGCATCCTTTTTTTACGGCTTGTCAATACCATCCTGAATTTCTCTCTAGACCAGGCAAACCACACCCTCTATTTCAAGGATTAATAGAAGCAGCTCAATCCCGTCTACCATCATCTCCAAGCGAAGCACTTCGACAAACACAGACAACTATAGAAAAAGAGTTTTCGAGTCAGCCGTAAATGGCATCCTCCCTTCCAGTGGTGGAAACATTTCACTCCGTCCAAGGAGAAGGAGCACATACAGGTCAAAGTGCTTTCTTTATAAGGCTTGCAAGTTGCAACGTCCAATGTCCATGGTGCGATACCAAAAACTCATGGTCAAAAGATTCCTTTCCTCAGAAAACTGTGCTTCATCTCTCTAAAAATGTAGCTGATGCAAGATCAGAAGGAGCTGCTTTTGTAGTGATTACAGGCGGAGAGCCATTGCATCACAATCTAGATCCTCTTTGCGAAGCAATCAGAGGTATAACTAGCAATAACAAAAAACAAGCAATTCCAATCCATCTCGAAACTAGTGGTGTAGACCCTATTAGCGGTGATCCAGATTGGATAACTCTTTCACCAAAACGACATTCACCACCGCGCATAGAAGCTGTAAAAGCATGTCAAGAATTAAAAGTAGTCATACATGAAATGAATGACCTCTTGTTTGCTGAAAATATCGCACAAAAAACTAGAAAATCTAAAAAACCATTATTATTTCTACAGCCAGGCTGGAACAATGAAAAAGGGCAGAACCTAGCTTATGACTACGTTAGAAAAAATCCACAATGGAGGCTAAGTATGCAAACTCATAAATGGTTAAAAGTTCTCTAATTCAAGAAATTATATAGATGACTAAAAATACAGCTATTGCACTGCTATCAGGAGGGCTGGATTCTGCAACAGCCACTGCTATCGCTATAAAAACTGGTCATAAAGTCATAGGTTTATCTTTCGATTACGGGCAACGGCACCGACGGGAATTAAAAGCAGCTACTGATATAGCCAATCACCTAAACATAATTGAACACCATGTCATCAATATTAATTTAGCTGCTTGGGGAGGTTCCTCTCTGACAGACTTAAAGCAATCAGTTCCTATAGAAGGTGTAAAAGAAGGCATCATCCCAAACACTTATGTGCCTGGTCGAAACACTGTTTTTATTGCAATTGGCTTGAGTCTTGCAGAAGCTCGTGGAGCGAATCAACTAGTTCTAGGGATAAATGCTATGGATTACTCAGGCTATCCAGACTGTCGCTCAGATTATCTCGATGCTTACCAAAATCTTGCCAATCTCTCGAGTAAAGCTGGGCGAGAAGGCAATAGTGTAAAACTCTGGGCTCCATTAATTCATTGGGAGAAAGTTCAGATCGTTCAGGAAGCCTTAAAATTGAATATACCAATCCAAAAAACATGGAGCTGCTACAAGGGACAGAAAACACCCTGTGGAGTATGTGATAGTTGTCGTATTCGTAATGCAGCATTAATTCAAGCAGGTCGCTCTGACCTATGTAGTTATAGATAAACAATATGCCTATTATTAGAAAGGTATTCAATTGGCTTGAGCCAGAGGTTGTAGCCAAAAAATTAATTGAAGACTGGGGAGAAGCAGGCTTTGTGTGGTTAGATGGCGATGGAAGCAAAAGAGGGCAATGGGCTACATTGGGAGTCGATCCAATTGATCAAATCTGTTGTCGTGGATTACCAGGAGAAACGAATGCATCTAACCCTTTTGAGGCCTTAAGGAATTTACCACCAGGGCACTGGTCAGGTTGGTTGAGTTATGAAGCTGCTGCATGGATAGAGCCTTCCAACCCTTGGAAATCCGATGAAATATCAACTCTATGGATTGGATCACATGATCCGGTTCTAAAATTTGATCTTAGAAAACAAAAACTCTGGCTAGAGGGGTTTAATAAAAATCGATTCCAAGCGATGACAGAGTGGTTAGAAAATATCTCTAATACTGATGAAAATAACAACTTTCTTATGAGTAAACAAATCACTACAATCCCTATCGAATCTTGGGAATGGCTAACTCAAAGAGGTGAATTCATAAAAAATGTCGAACAAATTCAAAATATGATTCAGGCAGGAGATTTTTTCCAAGCAAATCTAACTGCCTGTTGCATAACTACATTACCAGAATCAATTCAAACTCTTGAACTTTTTCTACGCCTTCGAAGGTATTCTCCAGCACCATTTTCAGGCATTGTTATAGGCTCTGAAATGGCAAATAACGAGAGTATTATCTCAACATCGCCAGAACGTTTTTTAAAAGTGCTACCAACAGGCGAAGTAGAAGCAAGGCCAATAAAAGGAACTAGGCCTCGAAATTCAGATCCTCAAAAAGATATTGATTTGGCCGCTGATTTGGTATGCAGCTCGAAAGACAGAGCGGAAAATGTGATGATTGTTGACTTACTACGTAACGATCTTGGCAAAGTTTGCAAGCCAGGTTCGATCAATGTTCCCCAATTATTTGGTCTGGAAAGTTATCCACATGTTCACCATTTAACTTCTGTAATCAATGGATTGTTAGAGCCAAAGAAAACATGGATAGACCTACTTGAGGCCTCATGGCCAGGAGGGTCTATTAGTGGTGCACCTAAGTTACGAGCCTGCCAACGTCTATATGAACTAGAGCCAGTAGCAAGAGGGCCATACTGCGGCTCTCTTATTCATCTGAACTGGGATGGAACATTTGACAGCAATATTTTGATTCGTTCATTATTGCTTAAAGACAACAAATTACGGGCACATGCTGGGTGCGGAATTGTTGCTGATTCCAATTCAAATAAAGAAGCTCAAGAACTCAACTGGAAATTATTACCACTACTAAAAGCACTGGAATGAAACAGAACCTAAGCACAAATATTGGGTGGCTTCATGGACAATGGGGGCCAATAAATCAGTTAGAAGTTCCAATCTCAGATCGAGGTGTCAGTCTTGGTGATGGAATCTTTGAAACAATTTTAATTTACAAAGGAAAAGCACAACTTTTAAAAAGTCACCTAATGCGTTGGCAACAAAGTGCATCGATCCTACAAATGGCAGCGCCTCCTTCAGAACAATGGTTAAGGCCACTTATAAATGAAGCAATTCAACGAATTTCTTTAGATAAGAGTAATGGTGCTTTACGACTCAATTGGACGAGAGGAAATAATCTTTCTAGAGGAATATCAATCTCAAACAAAAAAATAGCAAAGTCAGATCATCGTTTTTGGTTAGAGCTGCATGCATGTGAGCCTTCCTTTGACTCTATATCAACTATGATTAGTTATTCAGAACAGCGTAACGCAAATAGCCAATTGAATCAATTCAAGACTTTTGCTTTTGGACAAGCGATACAAGCCAAGTATGAAGCAAATAACTGCGGATATGATGACGCATTACTACTTAGCAGCAATGGCGACTTGTGCTGCGGAACCACAGCAAACCTATTAATTAAACGCAATCATCAATGGATCACTCCACCCTTAGATAGTGGTTGTCTGCCTGGAATCATGAGACAACAAGGCATCAATTCTGGGTTAATCAAAGAAGCAAGAGTAAGCAGAAATCCTCAACAAGGAGATGAATGGCTACTAATTAATAGTCTTAGCTGTAAAGCAATCAAAAAACTAAATGATCAATCTTTGTCTATCTCTACAAATACGCAAAAACTATGGCTAGATCTGCTGAGAGAGGAATAATAATCTAATAAAGAAATCAAAAAGCAATTGGCATGGTTACATTCGCAGGCTCAGGAGCACAAGAAGCGATTTGGAAATCAACATAGCGGCCAATCATAATAATCGCAGGAGATTCGAATTTATGTTCCTTAGCTACAGCCGGAAGTTCATTTAATGGCGATTTAATACATCTTTGACCAATAACTGTACCCTGCTGAATCACCGCTGAAGAAGTTGAAGGGTCTAGACCACCAGCAATTAATTCATTAACAATATGCTGGAGATTATGTAGCCCCATATAAATCACCAATCCATCACTAGCTTTACCAAGCTCTTGCCAATTCACAGAAGGACGACTCTTATCTATACCTTCATGGCCAGTCACAAATGTCACTGAAGAGCCCGCAAGCCTGTGGGTAACGGGAATTCCAACATAAGCTGGAACAGCAATACCAGCTGTCACTCCAGGAACAATTTCTACTGCTACACCATGCTTTTCTAAGTAAGCAGCTTCTTCTGCTCCTCGGCCGAACAAAAACGGATCTCCTCCCTTTAAACGAACCACGCACAGATGACTACGTGCCATTTCGAGTAAAACAGAGTTAGTTTTTAACTGTGGTACAGAATGATGTCCACGTCTCTTGCCGACAAAATGTAAGTGGCAAGAATCTGATACTAATGCAAGTAATTCCTGAGGAATTAAAGAGTCATAAACAAGGGCATCACATTTCCGCAGCAAACTATGGGCCTTCACCGTTAATAACTCAGGATCGCCAGGCCCAGCCCCAACCAAATAAACAGTTCCCAATTGAGCCTGGGTCATAGCAAAAATCCTAACAACCCTATCCGACCAGAGGAGAATGATTCAATTCTATTCAAGGGAAAAAGAAAATTTTTGATCGTTTGGTCTACAGAAGTCTAAATAATCACACTAATCTTACCCAGCATCCTATTTAAGAAAGAATTTAGTATCAACCGCAACGGATTTAGGTCAACTCCAAATGATCAACTTAGATGTAAAGTCAATACTCAATGATGCTTCCTCAAAGATTCAACAGTCATCGACTCTCTCGTCAAAGAAGCAAAGAACCTAGATTCACCAAAAAACAACGATTTAATAATACCTTTGAAAGAGATTTATTTGCTATGAGACAAGTTTGGAAAATGCTAAAGACAGGTACAATCCGCTGGTTTGGAGAAGTCGGTCGTCAATATTAATCATTGAAATACCAGGTCATAAATCTTTGCGTTGTATCAAATCGAACAAAATATAAAGGCTGGATAAATTCTCAAAAATGTGTTTTTCGATACGTTGAATTAATTCCCTATGTTGCTTAATGGTACTAACAAATTTTACGAAGTGCTAATGATCAAAGTAATAGCCAACTGGAATATACCTTCAATTTATCAAACATTCATGTTCTTTCAATTCTAATGGTATTTATTCAATGACCAGTTCTACACCTACAAAATCCTATTTAAAAGGTAAGAAGTTAAATAAAATTGAACAGCATAAAGCAAACAAAGATGGTCTATCAGTAGGTTCTCAAATAGAGACTTTCTCAAAAATCGGATGGGAAGCTATTGATAAAACAGATTTAGAGCTTCGACTTAAGTGGTATGGAATGTTTTGGAGACCTAAAACTCCTGGCAAATTTATGCTTCGATTGAGAATCCCGAATGGAGTTCTGAATTCTGAGCAATTAGAAATAGTTGCTTCAATTGTGGCAAGATATGGAGAAGATGGAAGTTGCGATATAACCACAAGGCAGAATCTCCAACTAAGAGGAATATTAATTAGCGACTTACCAGAAATTCTTCACCGAATAGAAGAAGCAGGTTTATCAACTATTCAATCAGGATTTGACAACCCAAGAAATGTAACCGGAAATCCATTGGCAGGGATTGATCCTGAAGAAATCATAGATACAAGGCCGTACACATATCAACTGGAAAAATATCTCACAAATTACGGTGCAGGCAATCCAGATTTTTCCAACCTCCCTCGAAAATGGAACACTGCTGTGGCTGGTGCAAAAGATAATTTTCTTTTGCATAATGATATTATCTTTCACCCTGTTGAGCTAAATGGTTCAATTGGTTTCGGAGTTTGGGTAGGTGGAATTTTATCTTCTCAACTAAACGAATATGCAGTTCCACTGGATGTTTGGGTCAAGCCAGATCAAATATGTAAATTAACAGGTTGTATCTTGTCTATATGGCGTGATTATGGAGAAAGAGATAAAAGGCCTAAAGGAAGGTTTCGATTTTTTTTAGACAAGTTAGGTATAAATCAATTTCGCCAAATGCTTGAACAACGCTTTGGATCATTAACACCAGATCCTGGTTCTATTTTTAATCAGAGCCCAAGGTCAATTTTTGGATTTCACCCACAAAAGCAAAATAATAAGTATTATGCTGGTATACATGTTCCAGTTGGTAGATTAAAAGCTGAAGACTTGCAAGACTTAGCCTTAGTTAGCCAAAAGTATGGTTTAGGTGAAATTCGATTAACTGAAGATCAAAATATAATTATTATTGGAATTGATAAAAATAACATAGAAAACTGTAAAGCTGACGCACTATTTACTCGTTTTAGCTTAGATCCAAATAACATTGAAGCAGGTACAGTTTCATGCACAGGCAACAGTTTCTGCAGCTTTGCACTAACAAATACGAAAGATCAAGCGCTAAAACTGTCTAAAGAACTAGCTAAAGAGTTATATCTTGATGAAGAGGTGAAAATTCATTGGACAGGGTGTCCAAATAGCTGCGGTCAAGCTTATTTAGGAGCCATAGGACTAACTGGAAAAAAAGCAAAAGATGCTGACGGTAATATAGGTGAAGCCTATGACATTAGCATAGGAGGATCTCAAGGTAAAGAACAGAAAATAGGGAAACTAATTCATAAAGCTATCCCCAAAAGTGGACTCAAAAGAGTACTTAAAGATATATTGATTAAAGAGTTCAAAGCTATTCCTAAAACAAATAATTTACTAGATGAAAAAAATCTCAGACATAGAATTATAAATTCGTTAAGTGAGATAAAAGATAACAGCAATTCATCCTAGAAATTGCTGTTATCTCACTTTCTTCATCACTTATTTAATTATTATGCATCCACCTACTCAAACACAAAGATTGTTTTCAAGGTTTATAAATTGGTTTAACACCATAGACAAGGAGATACCGTCTACTAATCGGGTCAATGGGAGCCAGGATTTTTTCTCAAGATTAATGAATCGCATAAGTAACTAAAAATATTTCTCTGATAATCACACTTAAAACTTTCATTATTTCCAATGCAATCAAGTTCTTCTCAAATGGACTATGTACTTCCTAACGAATTAGTAGATGGAATGATCGCAGCAGGTGGAATAAAATCTACTGTTAGCATAAAAAATCTTTTAGTTCGTGGATTTTATTCAGGAGCTATTCTTGGATTAGCAACTTGTCTTGCAATAACTGTAGGGATTCAATCGGGAATGCCCTTCTTAGGTTCTGTAATATTCCCATTTGGATTTGCAAGTATCGTTCTCTTTGGAATGGAGCTTGTTACAGGTAATTTTGCGCTATTACCTATGGCGACATGGGCTGGAAGAAGCTCGTGGAGAGCTACATTTAGAAATTGGATATGGGTTTGGATTGGAAATTTTTTAGGAACAGCATTAGTTGCTCTTTTGCTATCTATTAGTTTGACCAGTGGAGGGAACATTGAGCCAATGTCAGCAGCTGATGGTGGAACAGGGTGGGCTGTGGTTGCTGCAAAAATCGTAGCGATACACAAAGCAAATGTTCTCGTAAAATATCAGTCTCTTGGAAGTACGGGGCTCTTTCTTGCATTCTTACGAGGAGTTATTGCGAACTGGTTAGTCTGCCTAGGTGTAACAATGGCACTAGTAAGCAAAAGTGTGCCAGGAAAAATTCTTGCCTGCTGGTTACCTATTACAGCCTTCCAGACCATGGGAATGGAGCACATAGTTGTCAATATGTTCCTTCATACTGCAGGTCCTTTGCTTGGTTCTGGGGTTGCTTTTAGCAAGGTGATATTTTGGAATTTTATACCAGTAACACTGGGCAATATTGTCGGAGGAATGGTCTTTATTGGAATGCTTTTCTATAGCACACATAGAACTAAGGTAAAAAATGTACTGCCTACTATTCATGATGAAAAACTAGAAAGAGAGTTAGCCGCAGAACTGGGGGCTAGATAATGAACTATTCTACTTTCTAAATAAATTTAATTAAATCAACTTTGTTTCTCAAAAGCTAAGTCTGCTTCAAGCATTGCATGATCATCATCATGAAATGTGCAGCCATACATTAAATTAATTATTCGCTCAGTATCAATCTCACGTTCTGCGACATCTTTCCATAATCTATTAGTTA
>MDTE01146279.1_pt1 | contig 25697 bp, 18 predicted proteins | sample 811231 | NCBI WGS metagenome assembly MDTE01 (sample SAMN05326651, study PRJNA326480) | marine metagenome | isolation source: seawater | place: Indian Ocean: Red Sea | collected 2010
AAAGAATAATATCAAATATGATCCGAAAAGCCCGGCAGTGGATAGGCATACTGCCATTATTGTCTCTACAAGCCAAAGCCGACGTTCCACCAAATCGAATTGCTGCTGCAAATCTTTCGGGAAATCTTCCTGCGATATTTTTTCCTTTGGCTTCATTCCAAGCTGACTTATGCCCCTCGAGCTGCACGGAAGTGTAGTCCCCGTTCAGATGTAGGCAAGTCGCGCTTATTTATCTTCACTAAAAATAGATCATTGCTGGATCTCTTTTTTGAGCCATTTGCGCATTTTTGTGCGGGTTGCACTCGGCCGAAGAAGCCATTGATCATTGTGATTGCGAAAGCCTGTTTCGGCAAAGGTAAGCTGTTTTGCCTTGAGGGTTGATTTGAGCCAATTTTTTGTTGCTGCCAGATTGAGGTTGGAGTCAGTAATTTCGTGGCAAATAAACTGACGACGGAGGCCTAATCGCTTTAGTCTACTAAGTGCTGCTGCTCGTTCTGAGTTTGGGTAAGGCCAAGGTGCGATGCCGTCGTAGTGGCTGTAAATTATAAAAGCCCGCCATAGCTTGGCAATCTGATCATTTTGTAATCCTATGTAATTGCAAGCGATAGCGCCGCGGGAAAAGCCGCATAGAATGACTTGATTAGGATCCCCTCCGTATTTTTTGCAAAGCCAAGGTATCGCCTTAAGGCAGTAATCAATAGTAGGTTTGGAGGTTCGGTTTTTTCTGTCTCCCCACCAAGTTAACGATATCTGGTCTCCGCTGGCATTTAGATATGGAAGACAAACCCAAATAAAACCTTGGCCAGCTGAAATGCCATATCCCATACTACTTCCTTCGGGACGGCCGGTATTAATATCACCGTAGGAACCATTATATTTGTTCCCTCCATATTCTACTAATAACGGATACTTTTTGTCCTTTTGCCAGTCATTAGGTAAATATGTAACGTGATATACTCCGGTTTGCTCATAGCCTGGAAGCACTTGTTTAATCCGTTTGCCGGCTTTTAAAGGGCTCGGGTCCAGTTTTGGAACTATCAGGTCTGCTTTGATATCACGAATATCTGGTGTTTCTGGTCTTACCAAAGGAAAGGAAATGAAAAAAATATAGATTATTAGTATATTTTTTCTGAATGCCTTTTTCACGAGCGCCTTAGGATGCCCTTGCATTAATCATGATAAAAGTTGATTTTTTGCCCTAAAATACCGGTTGCAATCATATTTGGTTGTGATAGGTTCCCGCGCCCGCTTCAAGGCGAGGGGCCCGATAACCACTTAATTTAAAGATAATATGTCACAGCATCCCAGTCTCAAAACCGGAGGAGGTACCACGGCTAAGCGCACGGTTCTGAAGCGATTCGAGCGGGTAGAATTGCTTCGCAAGCGCGGGGAATTTAAAGAAGGCGGCCGTATTACAGGCCTGAAAAAAACGAAACCGGAGGAATAATCCGCCGGTTTTTCTTCTAGTTCTACGGCACCGCCCTCCTTTTCTAGCGGTGACGCTTCGTCTACAAAAGTTCCTATCAGAAGCTGGGGTCGCATCGCGCCGACACGGCGAAAAGCTTATTCTTTCAGGACAAGTTACCGTTGATGGTAAAGTAGTTCGCTTGTTAGGCACAAAAGTTGACCCAACAAAGAGTGAGGTAGCGCTTAATGGTAAAGTAATTCAAGCCAAGGTTAAAAGGGTGTTAGCTTTAAATAAACCTCCTAGAATTCTTTGTACCCGCCGGGATAACCATAAACGACCAACGGTATTTGATCTGCTGCCGGATAATTATGGGCATTTATTCACTATAGGCCGTCTCGACTCTGACAGCGAAGGGCTAATTTTATTAACTAACGATGGCGAATTTTGTCAGACAATGGCTCATCCACGCCATGGTATAACTAAAACTTATCATGTTACCTTAGCTAAACGGGTTGTTTCTGGATCACTTGAACGATTGACGGCGGGATTGCGCGATGATGTGGATTTACTCAAGGCTAAGCATGCTAAACTGCTTTATGCCAATAACACCCGCAGCCAAGTAGAGCTAGTATTGGAGGAGGGAAAGAACCGAGAGATTCGGAGAATGTTCAAAGTTTTAGGGTACAGAGTTTTGAGTCTTCGGCGTATAGCTGTTGGCCCAATTAAACTAGGAGAACTTCCTTTAGGAAAATGGAGAGTTTTGACTAAGGCAGAAATTGCTTCATGTCTCCGGGAGACGGATAAATAGCAGTTGATAATTCACCGGAATTGACACGAGTTGAGGGAGGTTTCACACTCTGTCCCTAATGAAGTCGTATGGTCGTCTACTTTTGCCCTCATTATATTTGCTGATAGCAATCTCGGGGACATCAGCCAAAAATATAATTAGTGAAATTAGCCCCCCCAAATCCGGGGCAGTATCGGCGGATCGTGTGAATGTTCGAGCTCGAGCTAGCTTGGTTGGAGAAAGGGTTACTCAGCTTAGAAAAGGGGATGTGGTAAGGGTTTTAGCTAAGGTGAAGATAGATCCCGCCAAGGAAGGCGAGCCTTCGGAGTGGTTAAAGATTTCCATGCCTTCAGGCGGGCAAACTTGGGTTCACATGGCCTTCGTAAAGGAAGGCAAGGTGACAGCCACCAAGCTCAATGTCCGAGCTGGTGGCAGCGAAAGATTCAGTGTCGTCGCTCATCTGGCCAAGAACGATGAAGTGAAGGAAAAACGCACCTCTGGGGATTGGATTGAGATCGAACATCCGGAAGGAGCCCATGCATTTGTCGCAGCCAGCTTTATTGAGATCGGAGAGAAGGCTGAAACGGTTCAAGAGAAAACGGAACCCAGCGAGCCGACCGAGACAACTTTGGAAAAACTGCCCAATACAGAGACTAAAGAGGAGGAGGTTGCCGCCACAGAAACTGCAACGGAACCGACCGAATCAACTAAGTCCACCGAAACTATCGAAACGAAAGAGGAGCCTACGACTGAAGATATGCCGGATATGCCGGAGCCGGAGATAGTTGTGGTCGAGGAAGGGGCGGACACGAATAAGCAACCGGCTGGTAACCCGGAGGATGCAGAGGAAATCAAACCGAAGCCCGCTCCGGCGATTACCAAGAAGGAACTACCTGTGCCCCCGCCACGCATTGTTACCCGCGAGGGCAAAATTAAGCGTCGTTTTTTCCGAAGCCCTCGCGCTCCGAGCCGTTATGAGTTGTTGGATGAAAAAGGGCGCACACTTAATTATCTGTTCTCTTCAGACGAAAGTCCATTACAGGTGGCGGATGACGAGGAGCCGATCACGTTTGAACGGCTAATGAACATGCTGCGCAATCGCAAGGTCATCCTGACCGGTGTAGAAGCGGTCGATCCACGTTGGCCCTCTCTGCCGTTGCTCGATGTGCGCACCCTCAAGACCGTTCCCTGATGTCTTTGGATAATCTTATTGATGGGAGGGCAATTGCTAAGGAGGTCCACACGGAGACTGAATTGCGGGTTTCGGGCTTAAAAGCGGTTGGTATTGAACCTGGGCTAATTTTTATTCGTGTGGGTGAAGATCCGGCATCTCAAGTTTACGTGGGAATGAAAGAGCGTACTGCGATGAAACTTGGAATTCGTTCGCAGACTGTAGTTTTGCCAAATGAGACTCCTGAATCTGAATTGCTTGATTTAGTTAAGCAATTTAATGGTGACGATACTGTTCATGGTATTCTTGTACAGGCCCCATTACCTTCACATATAGATGAAACAAAAGTATTCTCCACTGTTTCTCCTGAGAAGGATGTTGATGGTTTTAACCCAATAAATGTTGGGAAGTTAATGTTAGGCGAAAAAGGAGGATTTGTGCCATGCACGCCAGGAGGGGTTCATGAATTGCTGATTCGTTCAGGCGTTATTATTGAAGGAGCAGAAGTAGCTATACTTGGGAGAGGTAATATCGTGGGAAAGCCGATGGCTGCAATCCTTTGTCAAAAGGAACCCAATGCGAATGCTACAGCGACAATCTGCCACTCACGGACTCTTGATGTGAAGCGTCACTGTAGAAGTGCGGACATTATTGTTGCCGCTATGGGGGTCCCGCAGTTCGTCAAGGCAGACATGGTTAAGCCAGGAGCGACTGTTATTGATGTTGGAGTAAATCGTATAGAAGATTCTTCTGAGGAAAAAGGTTACCGCCTTATTGGTGATGTTGATTTTGAAGCAGTAAAGAATGTTGCCGGGAAAATCACACCTAATCCAGGAGGGGTAGGCCCAATGACGATTGCTATGTTAATGCGCAACACTGTCCTTGCTGCGGAACAGCAAAATGGCGAAGGTAAAATATCAATTTAAAATGCAAGCATCTAGAATTCTTCCCGATCTACAATGTTCTGTTCTGTGCGAAGACGTGCGGCAAGAGGTTACGGGTAATTTTATTGCACTTGGTATAATTGGTGCAATTCGTGTCCCGAAGGTGCCTATTGTGGCTGGAAAATTGTGCGTGTTTACTCGATGGGTTGCAGGGTTTGGCGAGTTTCACGAAAATATTCAGCTTATTGGCCCTGATCAGGAATCCGTACTTCGCAAATGCGAGACTAAGTTTGTTCTTCGAGACCCGTCACATTGCGCTACTAATGTTGCCGTTTTTGCAGGAACCAAGTTTGAAGTTCCTGGCACTTACACGGTTGAAGTCGTTGTAGATGATGTAATGAAATTGCGTTATCCAATTCCGGTTGTTGTTGTTGATCCCCCTTCTGGAGCTGGCTCACAGGGATCAACTCCAGAGGAGGACCCTGAAGCGCCGAAGGAAAATATATAATATTTCTATTATAATCGTTAGAGGAGTCTCCTAAAAATTAGGCGATAATTTCTTTCACCAATTTTCCGTGGACATCGGTTAAACGATAATCTCGTCCACCGTGATTAAAAATTAGGCGCTCATGATCCAGACCAAGTAAATGGAGGATTGTCGCCTGTAGATCATGTATATGGACTGGGCGTTCTGCTATGTGGAAACCCAGTTCATCGGTAGAACCTAAAGTAATGCCTCCTTTTATGCCCCCGCCTGCAAGCCAAAGACTAAAAGCTTGTGGATGATGATCCCTGCCTTTCGACCGATTGAGAGTGGGATTACTTTCTACCATAGGGGTTCGGCCAAATTCGCCTCCCCAAATTAAAAGGGTATCATCAAGTAGGCCACGTTGTTTGAGATCTAGAATAAGAGCGGCACTTGCTTGATCAGTGGTGTTTGCGTTGTTGTTTATATTTCCGGCAACATTAGAGTGAGCGTCCCAGCCAGAGTGATAAATGTTAACACAGCGTACTCCTCGTTCGATCATGCGCCGGGCAAGCAGGCAGGCTCTCGCGTAGGAAGGTTTATCGGGGTTGGCGCCATAAAGTTTAAGTGTTTCTTTTTTTTCACTCTTTAGATCCATTAATTCAGGAGCACTTGCTTGCAGCCGGAAAGCCATTTCATAGCTTTCTATGCGTGTGGTTATTTCAGGATTATTCTCTATTTTAAGTTGCTGCTTATTGAGCTTGCGAATTAAGTCTAGGGTGTCCTTTTGCAGAATTTTATCTACTCCACTTGGTGAACTAACGTTTAAAATAGGATTACCCGAGTTTCTAAAGCGTACTCCGGTATGTTTGCCAGGCATGAATCCCGCAGACCATAGCGCGGAACCTCCGCTAATGCCTCCTCCAGTGGAAAGAACCACAAAGGCTGGCAGATTATTTGTTTCAGCGCCGAGCCCATAGCTTAGCCAAGAGCCAAGACATGGGCGACCTGGCTGTGCGAAACCAGTGTTAAAAAAAATCTGTCCAGGAGCGTGGTTGAATTGATCCGTATACATGGATCGGATAATTGCAATATCGTCCACTACTTTTGCTAAATGCGGTAATTTATCGGACAGTTCTGCTCCACATTGCCCGTGGCGAGCAAAAGGAAATTGAGGCCCTAAAACAGCTGCATTTCGCTGGATAAAAGCGTAGCGCTGATCCCCAATAACTGAAGGTGGCAAAGGTTTTCCTTCAAGGTTTTTGAGATTTGGCTTGTTATCAAATAATTCTAATTGGCTTGGTGCTCCCGCTTGAAAAAGATGAATCACTCTTTTTGCTTTTGGAGCGAAATGGGTTCCGGCCTGAGCTTTTTGTAGAGTATTAGTTAATAATCCGGCCAAAGCAATTTTTCCAAGACCATATCCACAATCTTCGAAAAAATGACGGCGAGTTATCGATTTGGTATCAGTTTCGCGTAATGAATTCATGGGTATTTAGCAATACTCTAGCCAGTGCCGACCAAGTTGCCTGTTTTTCTATTTCTCCTTTGGTAGAGCCGGTAAATTTTGATGCATCAAGTTCACCAGTCCTAAAGCGAGCATATGTTTTTTCATAAAAATCCAACATGACTTTTTGTTCAAGAGCATTTGGGGGGCGAGTAAGGCATCGCTGGAAGAGATGGGTTAGGACAGTTGACTTTTCGCCAGATTGATTGACAGCCCAATTTCCCAGTGAGCGGCTAGCTTCCATAAATAAGCTGTCGTTTAATAGTGTAAGCGCTTGAATCGGGGTATTGGAAATCTCTCTTTTTGCTACGCAGGTCTCATGGCTTGGAGCATCGAAAGTATCGTGCATAGCGTAAGGCATGGAACGTTTCCGGTATGTGTATAGGCTTCGTCGATACTGGTCAGCGCCTGAGCTGGTTTTCCAGCTTCCGCCACCGTAAATGCCTTCCCCGATGCTTTTGTTTTGTGGAGGGAAAACACTTTCGCCTCCAATTTTTTGGTGTAGCAGATTGCTTACTTTCAGGGCTGAATCGCGAATTTGTTCAGCGCTCAATCGATAACTTGATCCCGTATTTTGTCTATAGGTGGCACTCGTAACGATAAGTCTAAGAATTTTTTTCTGTGACCAATCTTGGCGGATAAATTCCATTGCAAGCCAGTCCAGTAACTTTGGATGTGTTGGGCTATCCCCTGTGTAGCCAAAGTCATCTGTTGTCCCGACAATGCCTTTGCCAAATAATGACGCCCAAAATCTATTTACTATTACACGAGAGGTAAGTGGATTCTTTGGATCTACTAGCCAAGAGGCTAAGCCGAGCCTATTACGAGGCATTCCTTCATCTAGCGGAGGAAGGAATGGTAATATATTCGGTTGTACTATTTCGCGAGGAGAAAGGAATTCACCGCGGTGGTATCGATTTGTTACTCGTGAATGAGCTGCCGGTCTTTCTTTCATAACAAGTGTTGTTGGAGGCTTGGGTAATTTTTTTTGTAATTTCTCAATAGCCTCGCGAGCTTTGGCAGTATCCTTGGAAGTATTAATGTAATATAAACGCAGTGTTCTACGGTCTATTGAACTAAGTTCCTTGTATTTTTTGGTTAGAAGATCTTCAATTTCGCTTGGCAATTCTTTTGCCTTAATTGGGGCCTTTTGATTTGTAACGGATAATCGAAATCGACCGAGACTTGCGGAGTAATGACGGCTAAAATCAAGTTGAAGCTTAATCGATTTAGCAGAGATTGGTTTGGATAATTGCCATATAGCCTGACTGTGCTTTCCTTCACGCCCGCTGGCTGACCAGCCAGTCTGTAAGTCTCCGTCTGTTGCTGCCATCGCACTAGGCTTGTTGCTTCCGATCCATTGTTTGGCATAATTTTCTGAACCAGAAATAAACTTCAACGGTTTACCATCTGCGCTAAGGGTAATTTCACTCAAAAAGAAATCACCTTTTGGCCCTTCATAATAAGCCCGGCCCGGCCCTCCCTTCGGCAGTCTTTTATCAGGCAAGGCTTCAAGTCGTAATGAAGTGATATTTTTTGGAAGATTGGTAAATTCAAGGTCATAAGTATCGTGTTTTCTGGTGTCGCCATTAACAAAAATAGATTGATCTTTGAGTAGTTCTAACCAGCCGATGGTTGCCTTCATTTTTGTGGGGATTATTGTATGCCATGAGACGGCGGAAGCTTTTTGAGCCTTGAGCCAGTTAGTGTACTGTGATTCATCGATTTTCAATCTTGAAAATTTATCTTTGATTTGTTCTTCGATTGCTTGTTTCTGATTTTTTTGTTCAGGAGAAAATAGCAATAATTCAGGTTCAGTAGTATTATTCATGAATGCCATCATTTCGTAGTATGAGCGATGAGGCACTGGATCAAACTTGTGCGAATGGCATTGTGCGCATCCAAGTGTAAGGCCAAGCCAAGTTGTGGCAGTGGTGTTTATGCGATCTACCATTGCATAAAAGCGGAATTCTAAAGGGTCAATGCCTCCTTCTTCGTTAACCATGGTGTTCCTGTGAAATCCAGTGGCAACCCGTTGGCTTTGTGTAGCTTTAGGCAACATATCTCCAGCGATCTGCTCTATGGTGAATTGGTTAAATGGCAGATCATTGTTAATAGCGTTGATTACCCAATTACGCCATGGCCAGATTGAACGCGGTCTATCTTTTTCATAACCGTTAGTATCTGCATATCGTGCTAAATCTAACCAGGATAAAGCCCAATGTTCACCAAATTCCGGCCGGTCCAGCAGCCTGTCCACTAGTCGTTCATAGGCATTAGGCTGTGAGTCTTCCAGAAATTTTCGTATTTCCGATGTTGTGGGAGGGAGGCCAATTAGATCTAGTGAAAGCCGGCGTATTAATCGGTAACGATTTGCTTCTGAAGTAGGTGATTGTTTGTTTGCTTCAAGGTTTGAGAGGATAAAATAATCGATATCATTTCTAGGCCAATCTCGTTGACTTACCTCAGGGAGACGCGAAGCCTTTGGAGGGATGAAGGCCCAATGTTCAGAGTATTTAGCGCCATTTTGAATCCACTCTTTTAGAATTTTTCTTTGGGTTTCGGACAAAGGTTTCTTCGCCGAAGGAGGAGGCATTATATCTTCGGATTCTGTAGTATTAATGCGTTTAACCAAATGGGCCAATACATTTTCTTCCGGCCGGATATCTAGTCGTAAATCCCCCTGCCTTTTTTTTTCGTCTGGTCCGTGGCATTTAAAGCAATGCCCAGCCAGTATTGGTCGTATTTCACGTTGAAAGTCTGGTTCGGCAAGGGCCGTAAAATTAATTGCAAGAATTGCGAGAACCCACGGGCGTTTCATTATTAGACGACCGGGAGCCATTATATTTTTTTATGCGATTATGTCCTTTACAACCTTCCCATGGACATCGGTAAGACGATAATCGCGTCCACTGTAACGATAGGTAAGTTTTTCGTGATCGAGACCCATCTGATTAAGGATGGTCGCATGCAAATCATGAACATGGACTCGATTTTCTATAGCTGAGCAACCGAATACATCCGTTGCCCCGTAGCTGTAGCCTGGTTTTACTCCACCCCCAGCCATCCAAACTGTAAATCCATAGTGGTCGTGGTCGCGTCCATTTTTCCCTTCAGATGTTGGGGCGCGTCCAAATTCACCACCCCACACAACGAGTGTTTCGTCGAGCAAGCCTCGAGTTTTTAGATCCTTGAGAAGTGCTGATATACCTTGATCACAGGCTTTTGCTAAACGAGCGTGTCCGCCTTTGATGTCTCCGTGTCCAGTATCCCAAGCAATATCGTATCCATCGATTGAGTGGGAAAGTTGAACTGTTCGAACGCCTCGCTCTACTAGGCGTCGAGCTATAAGGCAGCCCTTAGCATATTCGCTATCACCGTATAGGGTTTGGGTTGCCTTGCTTTCTTTCGATATATCAAAAACTTCCGGTACGCTGAACTGCATACGGAAGGCCATCTCCATCGCTTCTATGCCAGCTTCAATTTGTGCATCTTTTTCACGACGCGCTAGAAACTCTCGGTTCAGTTTAGATAGTAGATCTGCCTGTTTACGTTGTTCAGCACGATTTAGGTTTGAATTCTTAAGGTCAGCGATTGCGGCGTCCGGCTTCATGCTATTAATATTTACATAGGATCCGGCATATGCTCCAGGCAAGAAGGAGTTCCCCCAGTTGGCAAGTTTTCCGCGTGGCTGTGCACGTGGAGACATGGCGACAAATCCTGGGAGATTGTCGCTGTCACTGCCGAGCCCGTAGGCCAGCCAAGATCCAAGGCTTGGACGGTTCGGTTGTATATGTCCAACATTCATCATCATAATGGCTCCGGCGTGTTCCGGGATGTCAGTATGCATGGAGTGGATAAAACATATGTCATCCACCATTTTTCCTACTTCCGGAAAAATATCACTAACCCATTTTCCGGTTTGACCGTATTGCTTGAATCCGAAAGGCGATGGCATCAGTCCATTCTTGGTGTTTCTAAGTGTCTTTCGATCAACTAGACTTGGTCGTTTCCCAGCGTGTTCCTTTAGTGCGGGCTTATGGTCGAAGGTATCCACCTGAGATGGGCCGCCAGGCATGAATAACTGAATGATATGTTTAGCTTTGGGTGCAAAGTGAGGAGCTTTAGGTGCTAGAGGGGAAGGAGCTCCATGTAAGGAAGAAGCTAATTGACTTTTGTCTGCGATCAATCCGGCTAAGCCGATAGTACCAAACCCGGCCCCTAGCTGTTTAAGCATCTCGCGGCGAGTCTTTGGAGCACGCATCATACGGCGAACAGCAAGTTCATGATCTGAAAATTTCATAAAAGTAAAAACTCGGGCGATGATTAGCTAAATTTTGGCGTTGGCAAATTTTTTTTGACCAGAAATTGGGGAATAATATCTCTTTTTCAAGAGAATGTCAGAAATAACTATGCCTTAAATCAATATAAAGCGATAGCTCGACCTATGCCGCCATGGGATCCTTTAATTTTTACAGGAGCGAAAATAAAGAACGCTTTTGGCGGCAGCTGGTCAAGTTTTGTTAGAAACTCAATGCCAACCATGCCTCGTGTTGCTAATGCCCAGTAGGTAAACAATGCATCTTTTTGATTTACCCCGCCGAGTGTTGGGGCATCTGTGCCAACACAACGAATTCCACGTTCGGCCAAGTAAAAAATTGCTGAAGCATCTGGCGCTGGCCAACCTTCGCTGAGGCCATTGATCGGATTTTCCATGCAAGCTTTACCTTCAGGAAGAGCTTTGAAATGAGCATCCACATGGCCGGTATGAAAAATGACAATCTCTTTAGGCTTAAGAGATCCAAATTTTGCCTCGTAGTCTTTGATAAGAGAGGCAGTGATCACAGGAGAAGCAGGCCATTGTTTTGGATTGGTTTGCCCGACAAGTTTTCGCACGTCAATCACGCGTGCGTTGCCGGATGTCTGTGAGAGAGGAACCTTTTCGGCTGTTACTAGACTTGTTCCTCTTTTTCCAAAGTTGGTTTCATACTCTTTTAGCCAACCCCTTACCTCGGGTGAGTAGCTCGAATTTTTAAAGCCTGGTTTTGGGAGTGCATAGGCGGGAGGGACTAAGCTTGTGCCGGCATGGCTGTCCATTAGGTGGGTATGATGAAAAATATCTAAAGCTGGTTCATAAAAGAAGTCAGCTTTGGTATAAGGATGTCGATGTCTAGAGACACCTTTGCCTGGCCAAGTGAGAGGAGTATTAGCTGCCATGACTACGGACAGATCGACCACCTTCTTTTGCTTGGCAGCCTCAATTAGAGGTTTTGCGTATTCTCCGATGATCGCAAATGCCCGACCTTCTCCATACGGTCCTTCAAAATGGCGGGGGCCCATCATACAGTAAAATGCTCCTGTAGCAGGAAGGCTTTTTAGGTTTGTAGCCCCTTCGGTGAAAACCAAGCCTCGTAATAGACCTTCGTCGTGAACGGCTGCTGCAAGATCTGGCATTGGGCCCATTGTTGGGCTGTCGCATCCAACGGCAGTGATCCCTTTTTCAGCCATATATGCCATGCAATCCGGGTCTGGGTCTGGCCACGCAGGGGATTTTTTTTCCAGTGGTAAAGCAAGAAATCTGCGTCCTTCTGGTAGTTGTTTATAATATTTGTCGCTATATCCACTACGTAACAAAACAACGTCTCCTTTGCCAAGTGGTCGATGTAATTTTTCCCATGCAATAATATGTTCTTTTTTTACCAGTGGGCTTACTCCGTTTGGGGCTTGGTCTAGCAATCTAGTGACATCAATGACACAAGCTTCCCCGACAAGTTTCCAGGCCGGTGTCTTATCGGTGAACTCTAGTCCTAGAGGCCCAGCATTTCGTAATCCGCTATTTGGACGAGGTATAGAGTGAGGGGGTACATCAATTTGGGTTCCGGTGTTGCCATCGATTTGCAATAGGTCACTATTGTAGGGACTTGACGGGCCGATTTTAATGTAGTGGTTAATGTAAAAACGAGGGAAGCCAGTTGCCCAAGTGCATGGATAATTTTCGGCAACGATCAATGAGAGGTCGACAAAGCGATTCTTTTGATCGTTAGCAATGACCGTTTGTCTCGATAAAATAGATGCGACTAATACAAACAGGAGAAGTAGTATGTTTGATTTATTCATAGATATTTTATATGGAATCTTCACTAATATGTTTCGGTGGCTCTTGTATGTATTTACATAAGGTTTCAAGGAACCTGGCAGCAGGGGCTCCATCAACTATCCGGTGATCGAACGTAAGACTGATTGGTAGAAGATCTTGCCAATCAGCTTTGTTGTCGAGCCAAACCATTTTTCGTTTGATACGTCCTATTCCAAGAATAGCGCATTGAGGAGGATTGATAATTGGAGTGAACATGTCTATGCCCAGTCCCCCGAGGTTGGTTACGGTGAACGTGGCGTTCTGCATCTGGTGCGCTTCCAATTTTCCCTCTAGTGATTGCTTAATCAAATTATCTGAATATTTAGCCAGTTCAATTAAGGGTAATTTGTCGGCATTTTTAATAACTGGAGTTAGTAGCCCAGAAGGCGTGTCTACTGCGAAAGCGATATGAATTTGGTTTATTAGAAAAATACCTTCTTCTCTCCATTGGCTATTTATTCTCGGATGATGCTTGAGTGATTCTGCTACTAGCCGAATTAGGATATCATTATAAGTAGGAACAGGGTCTTCAATCCCAATTGATTGCTTTAACTTTTTTCGAATATTAATGAGCCTGGACGCATCTATTTCACGGTGCAATGTTACTGGAGCGGTTAGATTGGCCCCTTCTGACATCTGTCTGGCAATGACTTTTCTAATGGGGGACAGAGGTTCTGTTTTTCCACTTAATGAAACGGAGAAAGTCGTTGGTTGAGCCCGTGCGGCCTCTTGTATGTCCTTCTCGCGAATCCTCCCTGAACGGCCTGTCCCTTCGATTTGGGTCCAGTCGATACCTAATCTAGAAGCCATATTCATGGCCCGGGGCGAGATTGTTTTACTAATAGATCTTGTTTTGGTTTCAGTCTTAGTGGGCTTGAGTTGCGCCTGGTTTGCTTGCTTGGGCTCTGCTTTTTGGGTTCTCTGAGATGCGTTTGTCCATGGCTCTATATCCTCCTTGTCGGCAAGAAAGGCTAGTCGTTGGCCGACTTCAACAGTATCTCCAGGATTTGGCGCGTCTGGGGGAAGTCGCAGATATCCCGCATCGAATGACTCAATTTCCTGTGATGCTTTTTCTCCTTCTAGAACAAATAACATATCTCCGACTTCAACTTTTTCACCGTCATCCTTTAGCCACTCACAGAAGGTGCCTTCTTCCATTGACCAGCCTAGGCGGGGAACTGTTACTTCTGTTGACATGATTATTCGTCCAATAGTTCCCGAATAGCCGATTCGATGGTATTTGTATTAGGTACGATTGATTGCTCTAGTGTTGGACTATATGGGATTGGAGTGTGTAAACTGTTAAGTCTTTTGATTGGAGCATCGAGTTGGTCGAAGCCTTCATCGGCTACTCGGGCGGCGATTTCACTGGCTAAGCTACAAGGAGCGAAAGCTTCATCCACAACCAGTAATCTTCCAGTTTTGGTGACCGACCGAAGTATAGTTTTCATATCCAGCGGAGTTACTGTCCGGGGGTCAATTATCTCAATCGAAATGTTCTCTTCTTCAAGTTTTTCTGCAACTGATAAGGCGTGTTGCACCATAAGAGACAGAGCTACAATCGTTATATCCGATCCTTCGCGTGTTACTCGTGCTAAGCCAAAAGGAATTTCGTAATCTTCCTCAGGAACCATGCCTTTTGTTGCCATTAATTCCCGGTGTTCCAGAAATAGTACGGGATCATTGCAGCGCAAAGCATAATGAAAGAGTCCTTTGGCATCATATGGATTTGATGGCACTACTACGTGGATGCCGGGGATATGAGAGTATATAGAATAATAATTTCCGGAATGATGAGTTGCTGCGCTGTGCCCGATTCCTATGCAGCCGCGGAGAAGAATGGGCATCTTTAGCCGCCCACTACTCATGTATTGCATCTTGGCTATCTGGTTGATGATTTCTCCAAATGAGTCGTTTATGAAGTCGATGAACATGAAATCAATCACAGGACGGGTTCCTGTCATGGCTGCTCCACATCCTAGTCCCACAAACCCGCGTTCGCATATTGGTGTATCACACAGACGAGTTGCTCCGTGTTCCTCAAATAATCCAAGAGTGGTGGTGAAATTACCGCCTCGTTGGCCTATCCCTTCACCCATCACAAAAATGTTGGGATTACGTTTCATTTCAAATGCCAAAGCTTCGCGGGATCCGCCAACAAAGGTTGATTCTCGGGCGCCTGGCTTTGGAGTATTTGGAGCTTCTGAAGTTTGATTTGAGAAAAGGTAATTAGTGGCAGTTTCGGGGGATGGATAATCGCTTTTACAAGCATTCGTCTGTGCAAGAGATACGTTTTGAACTATTTCATTCTCAATAAATTTGAGTTCCTTTTCAGTCGTTAGGCCATCATCTATCATCGCTTGTCCAAGCTGCTTTATCGGGCAAAGTTCTTTCCATCTTTCAACCTCTTCCTGGGTGCGATAGGTAAAGTCATCCATCCCTTCCGCATGAGCTCGGGTTCTGTAGGTTTTACACTCAATTAGAGTTGCTCCATCACCTTTACGAGCCCTATGAATTGCTTCTCCAGCAACGCTATGAACATCTTTAGCGTTATTGCCATCTACCTCAAATCCAGCAATCCCGTAAAGCTCTGCGCGCCGCCCGACATGAGGATTGCTACTGGAATATTCAAATGCCACCTCGGTTGCGAACTGGTTATTTTCGCAAACAAAAATAACCGGCAATTTCCAGATGCTGGCCATGTTCAGGCCCTCATGAAAAGCGCCGTTGTTAACCGCGCCGTCGCCGAAAAACGCAACTGCTATGTTTTCCTTTTTCAATAGCTTGAAGCTGTATCCACCTCCACAGGCTTGAAGTATACTGGGCCCCACGATTCCACTGGTGCCCATCATTCCGATCTCAGGCTGGAATAGGTGCATACTGCCGCCACGCCCTTTTGAGCATCCTGTTTTACGGCCAAATAGTTCTGCAATTAGTTGTTCAGGCTTCATCCCTTTGGCTATGGCATGTCCATGTCCACGGTGAGTACTGAAAACGACATCCTTATCTTGCAAATGAACGCAGACACCCGCGGCAATAGCTTCCTGCCCAATGTAGGTATGGCATGCACCATGAACTAGTCCTTGCTGATGGGCTTTGGCAAGGGCCAGTTCTGTCTGCCGGATTGACTGCATCCGTCGATAGATTTCTAACAATCTTTCCTTTGTAGGCTCCATTCGATTGCTATTCGTTAAAAATCTCGCTGCCATGTGATCCCCCTGCATTTTGTGCCAAGTTGCCTCCATCCATGGGAATAAGGGTTCCGGTGATCCATGATGACGCGTCTGATGCTAAAAAAACAGCGAGTCCTCTAATGTCTTCTGGGCTTCCAAATCGACCTGAAGGAATGCCAGAAAGAAAACGATCTCGGATTTTGGGGTCGGCATGAATACGTTCTTGAAGTCCATTGTTCATTATTTGTGCTGGAAGAATAGCATTAACTCGAACACCACGATGAGCCCACTCCGTGCTCAATTCGCGAGTCATTTGAGCTACTGCCCCCATGGCCATGCTATAACCAATATGGCCTCGGCCTAGTGCCGTAATACTTGCAAGAGATCCTATATTAACAATACTGCCACCACCTTGTTTGAGCATTCGGCGCCCGGCCTCTTGGCAGCAGCAAAACCGACCAAGAACAATATTTCTCCAAGAGTATTCTATATCCTCAAGTCGAATTTTTTCAGGTTTTTCCCGAATGGCTTCACCCGCAACATTCCCAAGGAAATCAATACGCCCAAATGAAGTGTCAATATCCTTAAACATTTCTATTATGGATTTTGGATTAGAGATATCACATTTAGATACAAGAGCACGTTGCCCAAATGCTTCGACTTCATCAGCAACGAGCTTGGTTCCCTCCTCGTTAATATCGACCAGCACCAAGTCTGCACCTGCTTCCGCAAGTGCCAATGACATTGCCCGTCCCATGCCGCTTGCGGCACCGGAAACTACGGCTACTTTGCTGCTCAAGTTGAAAAGTGAATTTGTCACTGGCAAGTCAGCTTACTCGATGTTTAAAATCTCGTAAATGAGAGGAATTTGTTTTTGGTAAAAAACCAGTGCAGCTAAGCCAAGATAAAAACCTGAGCAGGATATTAATCCAAGGCGACTTATCCATCCGGGGCGTAATGGCTTAGGAAGTAGGCGAACATTTGTTCGTAAGAGAAGCAGCGCTACAGTGCCTAGTGCTAGATTATTTAGATTAGCAATAACAAGAATCATGATCTTAGGTTTGCTATAAAACAGGAATATAGTTGCGCAAACAAATGTCCATATCATGTAGAGGGCCAGTATAGTGTAGTAAATTTTTTTAACATCATGTGTTTTCATCCTTTCTCGTACACGTTGGCTCCCCGACCAAATTATATCGGTCCAACGTCGGCATACATCCTCTACTATTGACATTTGACTGGGGAGTAAAACCATCAATCCCACTAGAAGTGTGCTAATCCACATTATTTGAGAGAGCGCGGGGGAAAAGCTGGGGGCATTTCGAAGTCCGTCTGCGCTGATGATTGCTTGAGCCCAATCAAGTCGTTCGGTCTGATGGAACATTTCTGAGTGCGGTGAAAACTGAATTGAGATGAGTGCAGGTAAAGCCATTCCCATGATACATCCAGGCATCCATATTAGTAGCTGGTCAGACAGGATATAACGCCACCAGCCTTTCCAGCGTCGGAGGTTTTCATCGCTCAGAGGGAAAGTTTTGCCCACGTGGCTCAGGGAAATTTTTCTGCCGCCTATTGCGCTTGGGATAGCTCCGACTTGACTCCCCATTCCCCAGCCTTTGTCGCGCACATAATTACTATAGGTAGAATTCCCTAAGCCGCCTCCACCGGCAAAGCCAGCAAATGCACCTATTAATGCAATTTGCGTAAGTAAAATAACAGGCCAGGTCCCATTTTGACTGCGGTATGAGAATACATTGGTAACATTTTCTCCATCCCATCTTCCATCCCCGTCAATATCTTCAAACTTTGTAATATTTCCATAAGCATCCTTTTCTATAATTTTTTCAATATTATCAAGTCGGCCGTCTCGGTCAAAGTCCTCCCCAGGGTCAAGTCGGCCGTTACCGTTTTTATCCTCAGCCATTACAACCGGGATAGTCCCGAATTTAAGGAAACCTCCGAACACGTTTCCCCAGTTTGTTGCGCTAACAAAAAAAATGCCGACAAAGAGGCTGAACCCAAGGACAACAATGACCTTTAAGGTCATGATCTTCTCTATAGTATTATAAATTTTACCACCAACAAGAATAGGCAGGCTGACAATAGCCAATAATAAGTAGCTTAGGATAATGACCAGTGTTCGGTCTGTTTCGCCGGCGGGATGACCTAAATATATTGAGGCTAGCACGGCAGCGCCGTGCGTCGATAAACCGGGAATGAACGCTCCAAAATTGAGCAATAAAATAATACAAATCCAAAATTTTGGTCCAGGTTTGGCTCTCATGAAGCCAGTAAACACAGGTTCTCCGCAGTAGAGCGCGTAGCGGCCACACTCCATATTATAAAAAACCTGAAGGACAATTGCTATGCCTGCAATCCACATTAGACCCCCTCCAAAACGTGCTGTAATCTCCGAGCCAAGAAGCCATTCCCCTCCTGCCAGCTGAATGCCACACATAACGATTCCCGGCCCTATAAATCCTCTTAGATTTCGCCAACCCAGTGGCTTAGCTTCTGGTAGATCAGCTTTTCCCCATTCAGGAATTCCCATTTTTTTTGGATCGTTTTCGTTAGAGTCATTCATCTGGTCCGTTTATTTAAAAACACCATTTACGATATTGGGTAGCGACTCCTTATTTATAGATTTGAGTATCGTCCGTGCGGCTGTTTCGCGCAGTGTAATTGATGCATGTTCACTGGCTGAAGCAATATGAGATCCTAAAATGACATTTTCCATCTTCAGAATAGGATGATCTACTGGAATGGGTTCTGGTGAAAACACATCTAGCCCGGTAGCGCTAATTTGGCCCTTATTAAGCGCGCTCGACAGAGCATCTGGATCAACGAGATCTCCTCGCCCGACATTGATCAGTATCGCGCCCATTTTCATTTTTGAAATCGAAGATTCATTAATCATCCAGCGAGTTTCTTCGGTGGAAGGACAGTGAAGTGAGATAACGTCACTCTTTGATAACAAGTTATCGATGTGTACCGGCTCACACCCAGCCTGATGAATTACTTTTTCACTAATGACGGGATCAGCGACCATTATTTTACTACCAAAACCAATTAGCCGCTTGGCTACAGCTCGACCAATGCGTCCAAAGCCTACAAGTCCAACTGTCATTTCAGATAATGACTGCATTTGGTTAAGCGGGACGGCCAGCCCCCAATTGTTATTGCAGGTAGCAAGATGGTTTTGAATAAGTCGGCGAGTGGTCGCTAATATTAGGCCAATTGTGTGGTCAGCAACTTCGTTTGTGCAGAATTCCGGGACATTGCAGACGGGAATTCCCTTTAAAGCGGCTGCATTAAGATCAACATTATCGTAGCCAATGCCATAACGAACAATAATTTTGGCTTGTTCCATTGAGTTCACGACCTGAGCATTGATTGGGGCAAATTGTGTAATCACATAATCTGCATCCCGTACGATTTTAATTAAAGACTCGGGAGTTTTACACTGGTGTCCAGAAAGCTCACAACCGGTTGGGTTGAGAATATTTTGTTCAATACTAAGATTCGGGAAGGTATAATCGGTGATGACGACTTTTTGCATTATTACTTTAGCCTTTTATTCAACTTACGCCAGAACCCCATGTATTACATTTCCAGCGACATCCGTCAGACGAAAATCCCGGCCATCGTGAAAATAGGTAAGGTGTTCGTGATTCAGCCCTAGTAGGTGTAGAATTGTGGCGTGAAAGTCATGAGTGTGAACTGGGTCGACCACCGATCGGAGGCCATGTTCGTCCGTGGCTCCGTGAGTGTGCCCTTTCTTTACTCCAGCTCCAGCTAAGAAAGTTGTGAAAGCCCAGTTATGATGTTCTCTCCCTTTATGGTCGGCAGAGCTATTGAATGGGGTTCTTCCGAACTCTGTTGTCCAAACAACCAAAGTGTCATCCAAAAGTCCTCGAAGTTTCAGGTCTGTGATTAGGCCGTAAATCGGACGGTCTACCTGTTTGGCTAGGCGTTCATGGTCCATCATGTTTCCGTGAGAATCCCAGTTTCCAGAGGAGCCTGTGTGGATTAATTCGATAAAGCGTACTCCGCGTTCAACCAAACGCCGCGCGGCAAGGCATTGCCAACCGAAGCCATCAGTTTGATTTCGCTCAAGCCCGTAGAGATGGTGTGTAGAATCGGATTCGCGTGAGAAATCAAAAGCTTCAGGGACAGCCATCTGCATGCCAAAAGCAGTTTCAAAAGCGCGCATACGAGTTGTCCATTCTTGATTTCCTAAGTTTTTGTCCAAGTGCCGCTGGTTACGCTTGCGAAGTGCTTCTAATTCAAGTTTCTGTAGATTTTTTGGAACAAGCGGCGAGATATTTGGGACTGGATTTTTACTAGGAATTACACGTGTGCCCTGATGGGCTCCTGGCAAGAAATCTGAGCCCCATACCTGTCCCCCGGCATAAGGTGATTGTGGAGCAATAACGATAAATGATGGTAGATTTTGATTCTCGGTGCCAAGTCCGTAACTCACCCATGCGCCAATGCTTGGACGCGTTACTGTAAAAGATCCGGTGTGCATGCCGAGTGTAGCGTTGTAGTGGTTTGAGTGGCCTGTATGCATACTGTTTATGAATGCAATATCATCAACACATCGTGCCACTTCTGGGAATAGAGAACTAACCTCTTTGCCGCACTGACCGTATTGTTTAAATTTCCATTGAGGTGTTTTAAGATAAATGCGTTCGTATCCAGGGCGATTTTGGATTTCCGGGTGGTCTCCCTTGTCGATTTCTTTACCGTGATCCTTATAGAGTTTGGGCTTGTGATCAAAAGTGTCGAGGTGTGAAACCCCTCCACTCATATTCATGAAAATAACTCTTTTAGCTTTTGGGGTAAAATGAGTTTTTCTAGTAGAAAGTAGATTTTCCTTATCTGAACCCAATAGATTATCCACTAGCGCAGGCATGATCACTGAACCAGTAACCATTGATTGTAAAAAATGTCGTCGACTCGGGTTGTAACGGAAAAAATTCAATTTAATTCAAAAACAAAAATTCGTTGCTGCTTAGAAGTACGCGGCACCAGGCATTCCAAGCTTGGGGTTCATCGGCTGCTAATGTGTAAGTTTGAATAAATTTGCCTGCTTGTTCGATCTCTTTTTCAGAGGCCGCTCTTCCTAGTGCTAATTCATGAGCCAAATGGATACGGTTATTTATATCAATCGAGTGTTGAGTTAAACGTTTGGCAAAGGCCGCGGCTTGGGCATGCAAAAATTCATTGTTTAAAAAGTAAAGCGCTTGTGTGGGGACATTGCTCAAGCGCCGTTGCCCCGTACTTGCATTGGTGTCAGCCCCGTCAAATAATGCCATCAAGGGCCTGCGCTGGATGCGCTGCGCCATTAGAAATACACTGCGATAATAATGGTTGTAGTTGGCGCGAAATGGAGTGTGTTGAGTATAATTTTTGGCAGCTGGAAAGGGGTGTCCACTTGGTGTTGAGTAATCAATCTTTTGTCCAAGGGAGAGTAGTGTATCCCGAAGCTCTTCAGCACTTAACCGGCGAGACTTAAATGCCCCGTATAGCTTTTGTTCGGGCCCTTCCTTGCAAGCAATTTGGTATGCTTTGGAGTTCATGATCATCCGGTGCAATTCCTTAATTGACCAGTTATTCTTGATAAACTGCAATGATAGCCAATCGAGTAATGCTGTGTGGGTTGGCTTTTGTCCCTGAGTGCCAAAGTCATTTGGGGTAGTAACAAGTCCTCGCCCAAAATGATTTAGCCAAACTCGATTAACAATTACTCGGGCAGTCAGTGGATTCTTAGCACTGCTAATCCATTCTGCCAGCTGTAGGCGCCCACTACCCTCTGTCACGCTTTGTCCGCCAAGAAGATCAAGGTTTTTCCTAGGGATGGGCTCCCCTAAATCTTTTGGATTGCCTCGGAGGTGCATTTTTTCATTAATTAATTTTCCTTCAGTTACGCCGTATGCATGAGCAATTTTAATTTCCTTTTTTGTCCATTCGATTATTCGTTTTTCTGCTACTTGTACGGCAGCCAATGCTTTTTTTGGTTTAGCCAATAATGGCAAAAAATTGCCCTTCAAATGAATCAGTTTCCATGAGACGCCGTTACCATATTTATGGCCATCTTTCACAAGCCCCTGAATATTTATGGAACCATTAATTGGGCTAGTCCATCCTACGCCGACAGGGCCATCAGCAGCCGGGTGGACGAAAAATGTTTTCGGAGGGAGAGTTGTCCAAGCTTTAATTGGGGTATTATTTGCGTTAACAAATGCGGATGGTAGAGGGTTAGTGCGCCAGACATTATTCCCGATGTGACCTTCATTGTCCTTAACAGGTATTTCTAGTAGTTTGCCTGGCTGACGTGCATCCAGAAATAACCATGTATATGGGTTGCCCATCTTGTCTGGATGTGGGTTGCCAGAGAGAAAATCATCCACGACCTCATCTGTAATATTCCAGCTTAGGCCTTTACTTCGAAGCTCAGTCATTTCCATTTCAATGATGGTTGTGTCCGCCCCGTAGTCGCCATCTTTGGCATCAACAATGAGTTGAATCATATCTCCTTTATGGACATTAAGATTCTCAATAAGATATGTCTCCTGGGCACCAACATTAATCTCTCCATCTTTGATTAATGAGGCTGGTTGACTTGCCATCTTCGCGAATTCGTCGGAAGCAGTGCTTAACAGGTGCTTTGCTGATTTTAACTCTTGTTCGAGTTTTAATTTATGTTCTTCCCAAGCTTTCTTCCGCTCTTTGATTTCTTTCGAATTATTCAATGGAACCAAGTCGGTGATGGGTCGGTTTCCCTCCGACCCAGGGAAAGAATAAAGAGAGCTTGCGAAAATGCCGTATAATCCATAGTAGTCACGTGCGGATATGGGATCATACTTGTGATCATGGCAGCGAGCACAGGCGATTGTTAGTCCCAAAAAAGATTTGCCTAGTGTATCGATGGTATCCTCAATGGTAAGGTAGTGATCCTTTTTTGCATCATGACCGTGCCGGCGCGATATAGCTAGATAGCCGGTTGCTACAATCAGATCTGCATAGCGATCTGGTGAACAATCACTATCTTTCTTTGCTATTATGTCCCCAGCTAATTGTTCACGAATAAATTGATTAAAAGGAGTATCATTGTTGAATGCCTTGATGACATAATTGCGGTAACGCCAGGCATCATCCACAGGCATATCAGAATTCTCTCCGGCTGTATCTGCATACCGGACGACATCTAACCAATGTCGACCCCATCGTTCGCCATACCTTGGTGAAGCTAGAAGTCTTTCGATAACTTTGGTGAAAGCGTTTGGTGAAGGGTCGTTTATAAAGGATATGATTTCGGTGGGAGTGGGGGGTAATCCTGTGAGATCATAGGTAGCCCGTCGAATCAGCGTTCGTTTATTAGCCATTTCATTTGGAGAGAATCCAGCTGCCTCCATTTTTGCCAAAAGGAAACGGTCAATGTCTGTCTTAGGCCAATTGTGGTTGTTTACAGTTGGGATAGCTGGTTCAGTTGGTTTAACGAATGACCAATGAGTTTTGGGTGTTGAGTTTTCCTCGCTTTTGGTTGAAGTGATCAACGTAAAGTAAAGAGAAAGTAATATTATAGCTGCTCGTATCATCCCTTGGGGGCTCGACTGAAGCTACCTTCAAGCAGCTTCTGCGCAACTCAAAAAAATGATTATCGATCAATACGACTATCGAAATAGCGTTTAAGATGTGGTAGATCGTACCAAAGAAGTGCATTTGGGACGACGTGATCAGCCATGTCACTTCGAAGTGGTTTGGCGACTAAGTCTTTTTCCCAACTATTTATTGGAGATTCTTTTAGTGATAATTTTGATATGCGCTTATCTAAGGCAGCTGCATGTAAGGCGACCGGGGCGGCTGCGTTTAAGCCAATCAAACTAATATTTCTTTTTGCGTCTAAGCTATCAATAAAATCAATCACTGTGAGAAGGTCGGCGACACGTTGTCCAAGCAGTGGTCGGCCTATGTGAGTTGAAACATTGGCGGTCCGATGAGAATGGCTTTGGTACTTTTGATTGCTCCCCTTATCTTTTGTTTCACCAAACCCCCGAAGGTCTACAGTTAAAAGGGCTGTCTGCTTATTGAGCAATTTCCGGATAATTCCGGATTTCATGCAGTTATTTATTCCTAGACTATCGGTAATTATAACGAAATCCAGTGCCTTGTTTGCATGATTGAGAGGCCGGAAAAGTACCGCAGGCACCGGCATTCCATCAGGTTGTTTGAGTATGAATTTATCTACTTCTGCCCATTTGGTTTCTATACTCTCAACCTTGTGTATCTTCGCCCTGATGGTTGTTTTTGAAAGCCCTATTAACTTACGCACCTTAGCCAAAGCCTTTTGTTCATTGGTTTCCCAAAATTTATCACGTTGATCTTTCAGTTTTTGGGCTAGCTGCAAGTTAATAGCAGCGATATCCATTTCAGTTTCAAAGTCCTTATAGACTTGGCCGCTTTTTGTAACTTGTAATTCAGTGTCGTTGAAGAGCTGAATGTAATTCGGTTCGATTACGGTAAATGGATCATTATAAAGCCACTGAAGCATCCAGCGGGTTGCCTCTTGGCGATGTTCGACATGCATCCCATGTTCCGCCTTGCATTCATAGTAGGAGAATCGTCTGGGAGCTCTCAGTAGGGAGAAGACTGATTGTGCATCGCGTATTGTTTCTCGTGTAGAGTCGATTTCAAAAAAATCTTGAGTTGCTGCAAGGATGGTGGTTGGCCGAGGCGCCCGCATTAGGCTATAGTCGATATGATCGATTCCGTTTAATCCTTCATTTGCCAGATGTTGGCAGCCATCAGCAGGGCCGCTATGGCCTAAGAATTTATCGGTTCGCCGCATTGTATAACACGATGGTGCAGCAGGTCCAATACGGTCATCCAGCGCCATTAGGAATGTGGTCTGAGTTCCACCGCCACTTGTGCCTGTCATGCCTATTGGTTTGGAGCTGTTAACTTCAGGGCGAGATAGCAGATAGTCGATAGCTCGGATTCCGTCCCATGCCGAGTACCAGACGACACTGCGGCCAACTAGCCTTGACCCATGATTTAGTAAGGTATGTGTAGTCGTGCCATACCTTTTAGCATTAGGTTGCTGTGTTCTTTCGCCTTGGGAGACTGGATCATAACTTAGAACCACAAATCCGTTTTGAGCAAGCAAAGCACAGGCAGTTTGATAAGCTGGGTATGCCTTTCCGTTAGCCGAGTGTCCGCAGGCAAATAGCACGCCAGGCCATGGGCCATTTCCTTTTGGGGGGAGATATAGAAGAGCGGTGACATGATGATTGGGAAGGCTTTCGAATAGCACCTTTTCCACTCTGTAGGTCATCCCATCTAGTCGTCCAGTGACTTGGGCATTTAATGCTGTTTTATCTGGAAATGTTCCGATTATTCTGCGGTATCTATCGTTTAGGCTAACTAAATGTTGCCTAATGGTTTTGGTGGATTGAAGGGCTTTAGACAATTGTTTTGCCCGTATTTGGTCAAGGTGACGGCTTTTAGCAATTAGAGTATTCCAAAGTACTTGGTTTTGATCGCCTTTCAATACTTGAAAATCTGAGGTTTGTTCTTCTTGTCCATGGGCATGGCCAATACTAAACGAAAGCACAATGAGACATGCTTGTAACCTTAGGATCATGTGCTGGGAATTATTACTTAAAAACGAAGTGGCGTCACCACCTCAGGCTGTTTATTATAAATCTCGTTTAACCGTCGAGTTTCATCGATTCGCAGGTCATCAAATTCATCCGCTTTTTCTAGATCTCCTTTCCTTAATGCCAGGCTCCATTTTTGCAGAGCCTGAATATAGTCTTGAAAAGCTCCTTTGTATCCTTCGTCCAAATGGTCGACTTTTATTTTTTTTAATTTTGCAACAGCTTCAGACACGGCTTTGGATTGGTCTTGAGGAGTTTGGGATGAATTCATCGTATTGATCATTTTGGACTCGATGGAAACTACTCGTTCATGAGTTTTAACGACTCCGCCTTTGAAAAGGCCATCCCCGAATCCGAAATTTAACAAAAAAGCGCCTACAGCAAATACTCCCACAATCATGGCAGTCAAGGATCCGGAGGTTTTGGAAGCTCTTGTTTCCCTTAGTGCAGTGTTGGACCCAGTCAAGCTTCTTGCAACATTCGTTGCAGTTGCGGATCCC
>MDTE01070978.1_pt1 | contig 25692 bp, 29 predicted proteins | sample 811231 | NCBI WGS metagenome assembly MDTE01 (sample SAMN05326651, study PRJNA326480) | marine metagenome | isolation source: seawater | place: Indian Ocean: Red Sea | collected 2010
CAATTTCTTTAGGAATAACTACTACTCCGTCTATATCTCCTAATACATAATCTCCGGAGTTTATTATTAAATCGCCTATTTTAATTGGTTCGCCTAAAGATGTGATTTTCCATCTGCATACTACATCAGAAGGAGTAAAGTATTTACAAAAAACAGGAAAACCTAGATTAAGGATAAAGTCTACATCTCTGCATCCACCATCAACTATGTATCCTTTAACTCCCCTGTACTTTAATGTTTCCGCTGATAATTCCCCCATATGAGCAATTGTTCCATCGTTAGGCTGGCACATTATCACTGACCCGGAAGGCGCTTTGCTAAGCATTTCTGTCCAACTAAGCATTGTTGTGTCTTTATCTAAAGTCTCATCGATTTCTCCACTACAAGTCCATATTTCTCCCGCTAATTTTTTAGATGGATCAATAGACTTAATTTCATGAGGAAGGATAGAATTCTTATTACCTCTTTCTCTAAGAACATCATAAACTGCCCCTGTATAACATTTTTCTAATCTCTGTACTAAATTATTTTTTTGCATTTCTTTTTACCGAATCAATTGTTGCTTGAATATAACCGTTAGCAAAGGCTCTTCCTCTGTGCCCCCATGTTGTATCATTAACACCTACTGGAACATGATCGTCTACAAATACACCCTCAAACCCAACATCATGGTATATTTCCATAGCTTTAAGCATATCCACATATCCTGTATTTATAAATTCTTCATGAAATTTAGGAACTTGAGCTGACACATTTCTGAAATGCACATATAAAATCTTATCTCTTTCTCCAAAGTATCTGATCATTTCATAAATATCTTCATTCATTTCAGAAAAAGTGCCTTGGCAAAATTCAATTGCATTGCTATCAGATGGATAGATTTCTATTAATCTTTTATAGGCTTCAAAACTTCTAAATAACATTGCAGCCCCTCCTAATTTAGGTACTGGAGGATCGCATGGATGAATTCCTAGCCTAATCCCCTCTTCTTCAGCAATAGGAGTTATTATTTTTATCCAATATTCAAGGTTTTCCCACATCTCATCATCTTCATATATTCTCCCGTGAGCTAAAGAAGGCTTCTCATCAACTATTGCTCCATTTTCTAGTCCCTCTTCAACAATCTTGTAGTCAAATGCAGTTGCCTTAGCTCCACCTCTTATAGGCATTTCTCTTTCCGTTCTCCAAACCCTTGAAGGCATCCAATTGTAACCAAATATAGAGACTCCTGCCCTAGCAATATTTCTAATGGTATAAATCATATTTTCAATTTGCTCATCTCTCTTAGGGCCTCCGAGCATGACATGATCATAAAATCTAGTAGGAACATTCTCAAATGCTTCAATTTTGCATCCATAACTTTCTACTTTCTCTTTTAATGACAATATGTCCTTTAGCTCCCACTTTTCTTCTCCTGGTATGGCTCCTTCAACATATGACTGTATTATCAGGTCTGTAGCTCCAAATTGAGCAGCAAATTGCAATGTTTCGTCTACTATTGACTGAGGCTTTTCATAATTCACTGGATCAACTCCCATATTAAATCCGGGTCTCATAATATTTCCTTTCGCTATCTATTTGATAATAGGTAATCTATACATTAATATAATTTCAAATTATAGTCAGGTGTAAAATCATGAAAATCAATTCTTATATATTCTTATTAATTATCTTATCGACGATTTTTATTGCATGTGGCGGATCATCATCCAGCGAAGAATTTGTTTCATCAGATAATGTTTACGAAATGTCTGATGTTACGTCTGCTGGGTGGAAAATGAAAAGAGGCTTCGAAATTGCTGAATTTCCAAATTCTTCAGATGCTAGATGGGGGTTTGCTCCACCAAACGGCAGAGAAGTTGCTGTCATTAGATATCCTTCTGTTGATCTAGCAAATTCTGATGGGCTACAGGCAGCCAAAGAACAGACAGAATACATAGAGCCTATAGAAGGGATTAAAGCTTATGGTGACAAGGTTGAAAAAACAGCATGCAGAGGTTTTGCTGATTACCCTCCTCCATATAAGTTAACTGATTCTAATGGAATAAATAAAACTTATTTATTAAACAAAAATACATTTGTAGAAGAAACCAAGATTCCTTTTTCTGCTGACTGCCCAAGAAGAGAACCTTTTTACAGAGTTTATTTGATTGAAGGAAACTTAGTGTTTCTTGGAGAGCTCATGAGAAAAGAAGACTTAAATATGGTTGAAGTTTCATTAAAGGAATTAGCAATTAAAATAAGGGAAGGAAAAGAATAATGCCAAGAATTAATAAACTTATTGATTTAATAGAACAAGGCCAACAAATATACATAAGTCATCCAGATGAACTTTCTTTTCAATGCGGAAAAGAGATGGCAAGTACTTGGGCTGATCTATTACTAGTTGATTTTGAACATCACTATTTTGATATAAAGGGACTGCATGAATTTATGAAGGGACTAAAGGCTGGCGGACCAACAAAAAGTGGTCATTTAACTCCAGCGGTTATTACAACTTTACCTTCAAACGCTACTACTGTTAATGAAGTTTTGGCCAATGCTTGGCAATCTAGACATGTACTTAGTACTGGTGTACATGGAATACTAAATACTCACACTAGATCAGCAGAGTCAGTTGCAGCATTTGTTGCAACATGCAGATACCCATTCCAAAAATTGGGTGAAGAGGTAATACCTGAAGGTTTACGAGGAGCAGGCGGGCAAGGTGAACCTGCAGAACTATGGGGTATGTCAAAGGAAGAATACGTTCAAAAAGCTGACCCTTGGCCCTTAAATCCAGAAGGAGAACTTTTCTTAGGTCTAAAAATTGAAGATAGGCATTGCGTAGAAAATGTAGATGAAATTGCTACAGTCCCTGGAATTGCATTTGCAGAATGGGGGCCTGGAGATATGGGGATGTCGTACGGACTTCCTGATGCCCATGACCCACCATATCCAGAAATTATGGATCAGGCTAGAGAAAAGATAAAAACTGCCCTTAAAAAGAATAATAAAGTTTTTTATTCCAGTTGGAATGATTTTTCAATGAATCCAGAAGAAAGAATAAAATTTATAATTGATGAACTAGGGTCAGGCATGGTAGGAGGGCCTGATATTGTAGAAATGGCTTCAGCAGGAAGAAAACTTACAGCCAGAAAAATGCCTTACTAATTTGGGATTTCTATAAATTTATCTTTGGTAAAATTTTTATTAATATTTATCATTCTAAACCCAGAATTATCTTCACCAAGAGGAAGCCCTAACGAACTGGTAACAGTTATTTTTATACCGTTGAAACTTGTTACAAGATTAGAATGCAAATGGCCAGAATATATAGATTTATTCTTAAATGGCTCAAGAAGACCCATAAATTCATTAATGGTCTCTTTAGGAAAAATCCAATAATCAATAGATCTATCTTCTAGTAGATATTGAGCTTGACTCTTACTTAGGTCATTTACATTTATATAAGGCGGATGGTGCAAGAAAATAACAACATTTGTATCAAAATCTAAACCTGACAATGTTTCTTTTAAAAATTTATTTTGTAAATTAAATTCACTTTGAAGTTCTTTGTGATTAATAAATAATGAACTATTAAGAAATAGGAAAATGCTGTTTTCTTTGCTAATACTGTAATAGTCTTTTCCGAAATTATTTCTATAAAAATCTAGTCCAAAAGAAGACGCTATATTAGGGTCTATTCCAACGTCATGGTTGCCTGGCACATGATATATTGGTATAGGATTCAGGTCCTCTATTAAATTCAAGTATTCCTTTATAGGCAATTTATCCTCTATCCTATTAACTATGTCACCACAATGAACCACGAAATCAGGATTTTCTTTGATTGCATAATCTATGAAATATTTAAGATTTTCCTTCTCTTTTTCTATTCCTTTAGAAGAAATGGACCATTTTTCAGCTCTTTTTGACCATTTTTCAGATGACAAATTATCATCACACATTCCAAATTGATTGTCTGTTATTAGTAATATCTTCATTATTTTTTTACGAATTAATCATAATTAATACATTTTTGAAACATTTTTGAAACATTTCATTGCATTCTTTTGCTTAATATATTCTAATAATATCTTAATAATTAAAACAGGAGGTAAAAATGGCTGATTCTAATGTTTCTTCAGTATTGAAGTTGATGAAAGATAATGATTGTGACATTTTAGATTTAAAATTTATAGACGTACCTGGAACATGGCAACATGTGGCTCTACCTATTTCAGAAGTAAATGATGCATTATTTGAAAAAGGTACTGGATTTGATGGGTCTAGCGTAAGAGGTTTCCAAACCATTGATGAGTCAGATATGCTTTTGCTACCTCATGCAGAGACAGCAAAAGTTGATCCATTTATGGAAAAGACAGTTTCGATAATAGCAGACATCAGAGATCCACTAACCAATAGGAATTATACTAGAGATCCGAGATATATAACTATTAAAGCAGAGCAATACCTTAAAGATTCTGGGGTAGGTGACACTTCTTATTGGGGACCTGAGTTAGAATTCTTTGTTTTTGATTCAGTTCAGTTTTTTCAAAAAGAAAATGAAGCATACTTCAAGGTAGATTCTGATGAAGGAATTTGGAATTCAGGATCAGAAACAATGATAGATGGTGGGCCGAATATTGGTCAGAGGCCGGGATATAAAGGTGGCTATTTTCCTGCATCTCCAATCGACACTATGCATGATATGCGAGGTGAAATGACAAGGATCATGATTGATCTCGGGATTGAAATTGAGAAACATCATCATGAGGTTGCTACAGGTGGTCAAGGAGAAATTGATCTTAGGTATGACACTATGCTAAGTATGGCTGATAAAGTAATGAGATATAAATATGTTGTAAAAAATGTAGCTCAAAGTTGGGGCAAGGTTGCAACATTTATGCCTAAGCCACTGTTTAATGATAATGGAACAGGAATGCACACACACCAAAGTATTTGGAAGGATGGAAAACCTTTGTTTGCGGGTAAAGAGTATGCAGGATTGAGCAAGATGGCATTGAACTATATCGGAGGAATTATAAAGCATGGAAGAGCCTTAATGGGATTATGTGCTCCTACATCTAATAGTTACAAAAGATTGGTACCTGGGTTTGAAGCACCTACTATTCTAGCGCTTTCAGCTAGAAACAGAAGTGCTGCATGTAGAGTGCCTATGTATTTCGATAATCCGGCTGCAAAAAGAGTAGAATTTAGGTCTGCGGATCCTACTTGTAATCCTTACTTAGCATTCCCAGCAATGTTAATGGCTGGGCTTGACGGAATAGAGAATGGTTATGACCCTGGAGAAGCTTTAGAAGATGACCTTTTTGAACTCTCTAACGAAGAACAAGCTAAATTGAAGCAAGTTCCTGGAAGCATAGAAGGGGCGCTTGATGCTCTTGAAGAGGATCATGACTTCCTTCTAAAAGGCGATGTATTCACATCTGATCTGCTTGAAGCTTTCATTTCTTATAAGAGAGAAACAGAGGTTGATGAAGTTAGAACTAGGCCTCATCCTTGGGAATACTTCTTGACTTTCAACTCATAAACTAACAGGAATACAAAAAAGGAGAGAATGATTTATTCATCCTCTCCTTTTTTATCTCTCACTTCATAATCTGTTTCAATATATTCTTTGGAATCTAAATATTTTTTAGATAGCCTTTCAAACCAATAAAATGCAATATAAATTATAAATAAATCATCTATAAGACCTATCCCGAAAATCCTTATTTCGGGTAATAAATCTAGAGGCATAATAAAATAAATAACCCCAGCCATAGGTATCAATTTATATCTAGTTGGAATTTCTTTATTAAATAAATATCTGAATGAGTTACGGGCAGTTTTTATAACATTTATAAATCTAATTAATTTAAACATTTATCTCCAAGACCATTCCGTAAAAATTTTATAACTTTCACCTGGGTTCACATAAAGCACGCCAGTGTCAGTGACATTTTTTTCATTTAACTGAAAAGGATTTATGGTTGCAGTTTGAGGCTCTACACATACAAGATCTGAATTTGGACCAGAAGGGGTATATACCATTAAATGTCCGCATTCATTTGAAGAGTTAATTTTAAGAGTTAGTTCTGGCCACACTAGGTATACTAATGATTTTTCATTAATTCTATAACACTCATCCAGTGTCCCAGGTTCTGGAGAGTACCCTTTAAAAAAATATTTAATTTCATTTGAATCTAGTTTACTAGAGGTAGGAATTTCATTTTTAGTTTCCCATTTATATTTAGCATCAAATTTTATTTTTACACCTTCATCTTTTAAATTTCTTTTAAACCAAGGGTGCCACCCCATTGAAAATGGCATTACATCTGAATCTTTATTTAAAATTGATAATTCTTGCTTGATGCTTTGGCCATTCAATGAAATTGCAAAAGTAACATTTCCTTTGTATGGCCAAGGTTTATTCAGATTGGTAGAAATAGAAACGTAATTTTCGCTTGCTTCATTTAAAGTCCATTCTGAAAACATTGCTGTTCCATGAATCGCATGCTTGAAATCAAACGGGTTTTTTTCTAATAGATCAAAATTACCTTTGGCACATTTAAATTTCCCTTCATTTATCCTGTTGGCCCAAGGCGCCATAATAAAGGATGAAACACGATTCTTTGCGTCGTAACCTAAAATTTCATATTTATTTGAACCTATAAGTATTTTAATAGATTTTATAGAACCTCTATAAACCTCAATTTCACAGTCTTCATTTTTAATTTTATGTATTTCCATGTTATAAATTTTGCAATGTAAGAATATTAATAGCAAACTAATATTAACTTTTGTAAAGGAGATAGTTATGAACAAGAATTCAATGAAGCAGAAATTAGAAAATAATGAGCTAACTTTGGGTGCTTTTGTAAGTACGCCGTCACCTTCAACTGTAGAAATGCTAGGATGGCTAGGTATGGATTATGTAATGATTGATTGTGAGCATGGTGTTACAGATTATGAGACAGCGGAGAATATGATTAGGGCTGCAGAATTATCAAATATTACTCCAATGGTAAGGGCTGGCCTGAATATGCAACAAAATCTGCAAAGATATCTTGATGCTGGGGCACAAGGAGTGTTAATACCCCTCATAAATAATGCTGAAGATGGAAAAAGGGTTGTAGATAGTTGTAAATACCCTCCAGTAGGGAAAAGAGGGTTGTTTAGCGCTTCAAGGACAGGAAAATATGGGACTATACCTATTCCAGAGCACGTCAAAACAAGCAACGAAGAAATATTTGTAGCAATTCAAATTGAAACTTTGGAAGGAATTGAAAATCAGGATGAGATAATCTCCTTAGATGGAGTAGACAGTGTATTTTTAGGTCCTGGCGACTTATCTTCTGTTCTAGGTGTTCATGGACAAGTAACTCACGAAAAAGTTCGCTCCACTATGGAGAAAATGATACCTAAGATAATTAAGGCAGGAAAACATCCTGGAACGCTTGTTACAGATGCTGATCAGGCAAAATACTGGCATGATAAAGGAATCAATTTCCTTATAGGCAGTGCTAACAGATACTTGATGAACGGAACTAAAGAATTTATAGAGACAACAAAAGAAAAACTTAAGTCATAAGAGGGCTCAGCCTATCCATAATCTTTTGCAATTCTAATTGATCTGAACTATCAAAAGGTTTTGTTACAGGAAGCCTAGTAGTAGGACTCTCTATAATTCCCCTTTTCCAAAAAACCCATTTATATGCAGTAACTCCAAACCTACGTTCAAAATTAAGAGATGGCAATAATGATTCCCACAGTATTCTAGCCCTATCATTAATTTCAAAATTTCCGTCTTTATCTTTTTTTTGGGTATCAAGAGCATTCCATATGCTTACAACTATATCTGTAAAATGTCCTGCAGGCATTGTTCCGCTAGCACCTCTTCTGTATTCATCCATTAAAAATGTCCCTCCAATACCTCCCATAATAGACTTGCACTTACTCCCCACTTTTTCGACTACTTCACTAATTACATGACCAGCGAATCCACTTTCTTCTTTAAGGTAAATTATGTTTTCAAAATCATTAATTAAATCAATTATTACCTTTGTAGGAACTAATTTACCTTGCATATCGTTATTTTGTATCCATAAAGGAATACCAACAGTCTTAGAGATTTCTCCAAAATAATCATAAATATACTGAGCAGAAGAAATCTTAACTGCTGGCATCGTCATGATAGAATCTGCACCCAAATCTTGTGCAATTCTTGATCTTTCCGTGACTTGCTCAATTGAATTTCCTGTTACTCCTGCAACAAAATGAACAGATCCTGAAACAGTTTTAATTGCTTCTTTCAAGACTAGGTCTCTTTCTATATCTGTTAATGTTGATACTTCGCTTGCATTAACAGGCATTACTATTCCGTGAGCGCCTTTTTCTAAGCAAAATTCTATACATTTTTTTAGGGATTTAATATCAAGTTCACCATTATCTTTAAAAGGTGTCACTGGTATTGAATAAACACCTCTTGGATTTTGTAATTCTTTAGACATCTTAATTGTTGTCATTAATCGCACTCCACTCTAGGCGGAGGATTTAAGACACAATGAATTGCCAATAAAGTTCCTTTACTATCAAACGGGTTATTACATCCGTGCCTTGCCTTCACCTCTGCAGTAAACATGTCTCCTGCATTCAATTCAATATTATTTTCTTCTAAATAAACTGCATTTAGTTTTCCTTCTAAGCAGTACATAGATTCTTCATGATGCGGATGATAATGATTTGGGGCATCAGAGCCTGGGTCAAAGTTTAGTTCTGAAAAATAACTAGATATTGCACCTGAAAAATCTCCAACCATATCATACCTCATTATTCCAGGAGCGAATTCATAAGGCTCCATTTCTTTTCTTATTGAAACGTATTTATCTGGAACCCCAGGAGAAGTAGTATGATTTTCAACAGCCTCTCTTCCAAATTTTATTTTTGGGAACATAACAAGTAATCTTGCGGTATTGCTAGATTTATTCTTCATACCATGAGGCATTCCAGCAGGAGCTAGCATGCAATCCCTGCTATTCATAATAAATTCGTTATTACCTAAAATTGCTGTTAACTCGCCATCGATTAAAAAGTGCGTTTCTTCAACATCTGGATGTAAATGAACTGGAATTTCTGCGCCTGGCTCAAGAAATAATTCTTTAACTGTAATCATTTTATCTCCTCTTTCAGGCCCAGAAAGAGAAGTCATGGTTATGCCATTATCATTACTATCTGGCTTTAAACTTTCTTTTTTATGTATTGCCATTTTTTCTCCTTATACATTCAATGAAGTATCAAATAAATCCATGTTACTCCATCTATTATTTTCCTTTGTTTTCATTAAAGCAATAGTTTTGATTACTTCAGGATTGGCCAATCCATGAGGAGCTTCGCCTTTCAAAATTTTTATTACATTCTCTGCTTGCTTTCTAGTTCCAATTTCTCTAGAAACATTTGAAGAGCCGGCAGTGTGAGGAGTTATAATTAAATTATCCAAACTCAATAGTGGATCCTCAGATGATATAGGCTCTTTTTCTGTTACATCAATCCCTGCGCCAGGAATTATATTATTTTTTAACGCATTAAAAAGCGCAGAAGGATCCACAAGAGGCCCTCTGGCACAATTAATTAATAAGCAATTGCTCTTCATTTTATTGAACGCATCTTCATTAATAATATGATGAGTTTCTTCAGTTGAAGGCGCATGAATAGTTATAAAATCAGAAATTTTTAGCAATTCATCTAATTCGACTAATTCAACACCATATAAGTCTGCGGTAGTTCTATCAATATATGGATCATAAGAGATAATTTTTTCAGGCCCAAAACCTTTTATTCTAGTAGCAAATGCTTTTCCTATATTTCCAAGACCAATAATTCCAACAACATTTCCTGCAATTCTTCCTAACTCTGATCTATACGGATGAACTAACTCTGTTCTGTCTGCCCAATAGCCTTTCTTTACTAAAGCATCCTGTTCTCTAATTTTTCTTGTTAGTGACAGTAGTAATGCCATTGCATGGTCTGCTACTTCAGTTGTATTTATCCCAGGTGTGTTACATATACAAATTCCTAACTCAGTAGCAGCATCAAGGTCTACTGAGTCAACTCCAACTCCCCCTCTACTTATAACTTTTAAATTATTAGTTTCTTCCATAACCTTTCTGGTTGTAGGAGGATGAATATATATTAGTGCTCCATCTGCTTCTTTGAGTAACTCTATATATTCTTTTTCATTTGTACATTCTTTTTCTATTAACTCAAATCCTTCTCCATTAAATAAATCTCTTAAGTATGGGGGGTTATCACCATGAGCAACTAGCGCTACTTTCATAATTCTCCTTTGCAAAGTATTTAGGTTAGTTTAGGATAAAAACATATTTTAACAAAAATTAACATTAAAAGATGAAACAAATCACAGTCCGAATTGCAAAATTACCTGATCTATCGTCTCTGCAAAACTTGCAAGTCGATATGGAGCACACCATCGAAGATGAACCTTATCCAGACGAATTAGGTAAATTAGGAGTTGAATACATACTCAATAATCCTGACCAAGGATTTTATTTAGTTGCAGAACATTCTGAGGAAGTAATTGGGGCGTTAAGAATTTCTTATGAAAGAAGTGTTAGCAGGAATGGTTTTTTTTGGTGGATACAAAATGTGTGCATCAATGAAAATTACAGAGGTAACGGCATTTTTCAAAAATTACACGATAAAGTGGTTAATTTAGCTAAAAAAAATAAAGAAGTAGTCGCTATAAAACTACACGTACATACTAATAACCGAAGTGCCATAAAGGCCTATGAAAAGGCGGGCATGAAAAAAACCCCAGAGTATCCATATATTTTTAATTTGAAATGAAGCCAATTGGAGTGATAATTTGGACTGAAAAATTAGAAAACTTATTAGGGTTTTATAAATTAATTTTCAATTCAAAAGTATCAAAGAAAAAAGATACCTCGGCATATTTTATAAGAGATAACTTTAAATTTTATATTGCTGAGCATTCTGAGGTAAGTGGAAATTCTAAAGACCCTAATAGAATCATTTTTAACTTAGAGACTGATGACATAGAACTTGAATACAACAGATTAAGTAATGCCGGTGTCACATTCCTGAGATCTCCCGAAATTGAAAAATGGGGCGGGAAAGTTGCAACTTTTGAAGATCCGGAGAAGAATAGAGTTAATTTAATTGAACAACCGAAATAAATGAATATGAAAATGATCCGAATAATATTTCCTCTTCTTTTGCTATCGCTAGTTTTAATCTCATGTGAAGCAGCTGACTCATTGTCAGGAGGAAAAGACCCTAAAATGAATAATAATAAAGATATGATGAGAGGGGACAGAGAGAGGATGGAGATGGAGATGATGAGAGACAGAGAGAGGATGGAGATGGAGATGATGAGAGACAGAGAGAGGATGGAGATGGAGAGAAGGAATTTTGGCATGCAAGACGAGCAGATGAAGATGGATAAACAAAGAAGGCAAGATGAAATGAATTTTGAAAAGGAGAGAATTGCTGCAGACGAAGAAAGAAGAAAACTAGATAAAGAGATGCAAAAAGAAATGATTGCCATGGAAGAATCTAGATTAAATATGGAAAAAGAAATGATGAAAATGCGTCTTGAATATGAAAAAGAAATAATGCAACTTCAAATAGAGCATGAAAAAGCTATGTACGATTTAAGAATTCAAGGAGAAACAGATATTCTAGAAGCTAAGAAAGGTCTTCAGTCTCAACCGTAATTAATTGCCAGTATTATCTGGCCAAGCACCCCCATAAAAACCTTCATTATTTCTTTCTGGAAGAGACCTTTTAAACTCTTTATAAGGATAATCATTTAATTTTTCTTCATTCAAAGCTATACCTAAACCAGGAGAATCATTTAGTGTTATATACCCATCTACTGGAATAAGTGGCCTATCAGAGATAACTAAGCCTACATCTTCGAATGGCATAAAATACTCTGTTATTAAAAAATTAGGCATAGTTATTGATGCATGCAAAGTAGAAGCAAGAGCAATTGTCGTAGAATTATAATTATGAGGTGACATAGCAACTTGACTCGCTTCGGCCATAGCCCCTATTTCTTTTAACTCAAGTATGCCTCCAGTATTCGCAACATCTGGATTTATTATATCGGCACATTTTTTTGAGAATACTTCTGGATAAGCATTTTTTGTATACAATGCTTCTCCAGTAACTACGGGCATATTTATAGAGCTTCTAATTTCAGATAAGTTATCCAAAAATTCTGGAGGACATGGCTCCTCAAACCAAAAAATATCAAATTCTTCAATTTCATTGGCAAATTTAATTGCAGTCATTGGGGAAAATCTTCTGTGTACTTCAATCAATAAATCAACATCATCACCTACCGCATTCCTTACTTGCCTAACAGTTTCAATTGATTGTTTCATGTTATTGCTAGAAATTGCTGATCTAAATGGGCCTGGGATTGGATCAAACTTCAGGGCTGTAAAACCTTTTTCAATCGTCAGTTTGGCTTTCTCAGCATAGTCTTCAGGTTTTGTTGAGCCGGCGTACCAACCGTTTGCATATACTCTGAGTTTTCCTCTACATGGCCCACCTAAAAGTTTATTCACTGGCTGATTTGTTGCTTTTCCGCATATATCCCAAAGCGCTTGCTCAATTCCACTTAAAGCAGAATATATTTCCATGGAACCTCTTCTAGATGAATAGTCATCAAAAACTATTTGATTAAAATATTTTATTTCAAAAGGATCTCTCCCAATAAGATAAGTTGATAGATGGTCAATATGAACAACTATTGTTTTATCTCTATCCGATTGCGTATAGCATTCCCCCCAACCAACTAGGCCATTGTCAGTTGTAACTTTAACAAAAAGAAGGTTCTTGCCCCATCCAGGATTTACCAAAAAATGATCTACACTCTTTACTTTCATTTACCTCTCCTTTAGTAAGGCATCTTTCTTTTAGTATATTTTCTGCCTTCTTCAGCTAATTCAGGATCACCACCTGAGATGATTCTTGCTCCAGTATCAATAACCTTTTTCAATGCTTCTACTTTTTCACCGTCTCCATGTACACCTCCAAGAAACCTTACTCCATTTTTTTCACAGGCATTGTTTACTCTTGTTCTTGCTTCTTCAACTCTTTCATCATCATGATCTCCTCTAACCAACCCCATTGACATATGCATATCTCCGGGGCCCATCTCGGCCCATGCAATGCCAGGGACAGTAAATATTTGCTCACAATGATTAAGTCCTCTAACTGTTTCAATTTTTAATCCTAATAAAAGTTCTCCGTCAGGATTTATAGGCCAAGGGTCTGCTTTAGAAAGATATTCATCTCTATCAACACCCCAAATAGGAGCTGCAGTATTCTCAGACCCAACTCCACGCGTTCCTTTACTTAAACCTTTCCCAACTCCATTCATATTCGTTGGGTACCTGCAAGCCTCAACGAACGCTCTTACTGCATCAGCACTTTCTGCGGTACATAATAATATCCCATGTACCCCTCTCGCCAATATTTGCCTAATTTGCCAAGCATTATATTTGATAATATTTTCTTCAGTTCCTTCTACAGGCAATTCTACTATTACTGGAGGTGTTCTGTGTCCTGATTTTGTAGGCCCTCCATCCACAAGACCTCTTAAATAATTATCTAGTCCTGTCATATCAAAACACCCATGTTCCATACCTACATTAATATAATCTGCCCAAGTTTGAGAATCTTCTAGTCCCTGCTCATATGTCAAAACATGACCAGAATGCGGGCCCATATAATATATCGGCTGGTCTTGATCCAATAGTTCGATGGCTCTATTTATTCTTTTTGGCATTTTGACCTCTCTTAACAAATATTATTTACATAAGAATAGCAACATTTTAAAATGAATAACAGTTTGAATTTAGTACTATACAATCCAGAAATACCTCAGAACACAGGCAATATAATTAGACTATGCCATAACACAGGCACTAGACTTCACTTAATCAAGCCTCTGGGTTTCAATTTTCAGGATAATAAACTAAAAAGGGCCCATATGGATTATGACAAGGGCAATAAACCTATTATTCATAATTCCTTTAACCATTTTGTTGAATCCGAAAAACCAAAAAAATTATATGCAGTTGATACTCATGGAGAAGACAATTACTCCGATATTAATTATGAAGGATCAGAATATTTTATTTTTGGAAGTGAAAGCTCTGGCTTACCAAAAGATGTCTTTTTTGATAAGTCTATTTCTAATAGAATCAAAATTCCGATGAAAAAAGATAGCAGAAGTATAAACCTCTCAAACTCTGTAGCAATAGTATTATATGAATCATTAAGACAAATTAATTTTAATAATCTTTAATATGACCACTGAAGAAATAATAGTATCAATCGTAAGAGTGCTTGGGGCTCTTCCAGTATTAAAGTATGCATTATTTGGATCAATATTTGCTGTACTAGTTGATCTTTCTGATTTATTCATTATCGGAAATTTGAAACTAGGCGGAGTAAGAAATTATCAAGATCTTGATAAAATACTAGACCTTGCCTATATGGCAACATTTCTTTTAGTTTCGCTAAGATGGACTGGCCTAGAAAAAAGAGTTTCTATATTTCTTTTCTCTTTCAGGATAATAGGAATGGTTTTATTCGAAATAACAGGAAGTAGGATCATTTTATTTTCATTTCCTAATATTTTTGAATTTTGGATAATAGGAATTTCTTATCTGAAATTAAGAAATAAAAATCAAATAATTTCTAAAAATAAATTATATTACGTACTTTCTATAGCTTTTGTTTTAAAAATGACCCAAGAGTGGATTCTTCACTGGAATAGATTTCTAGATAACTATGCAATGGGGGACATATTATCTGTTATAAAAGATATCTTTATTTTCCTCTAAACATTTGAAGAAAAGTGGTGCCAACGGTCACTACTATACCAATCATTGCGAGTGTACCAGGATCTGAAAGATTATCAGTTACTCCACCCTGCCTTACAGTACCTGCAATTGGGTTACCAAAAAAACCTCTCTCACCTTCCTGATAAAGTTCATTATTGTCAATTACAGTTTGCATGTTTTGGTATTGCCTTTGATCAAACTCTAAGTCTCTCAATCTCTGGTCATATTCAGAATCAATTTCATATTGTCTCTCTAAATACCATCTATCATAATCACTTAGCATCTCTTGATATTCTTCTTCAGATAAATTTTGTTCAGATCTTCTTCTTTCTAATTCTTCTAGCCTAATGCTAGATTCGTTTTCTAGATTCATTACTGATTCATTATAAAATCTGTCAGTTTCGCTTTGTCTTGCGGTCAAATCAGTTTGCATTTGCATCATTTCAGCTTCCAATTGAGCCTGATCCATAGATAATCTTTGCTTCTCTAATTCTGCTTGAAATTTAACTTCTTCTTTCTGATTTTGGTAATCCATAAATTGATTTTCATAATCAAGCTGAATCTGCTGACGTCTCAAATCCCATTGCATTTCTCTTCTCTCAAGTTCCATAGCCATTTGCTGATTTCCATATGCAATATTCATTTCTACGTCTTGAAGACTAGATTCCTCTCGGAGCTTATAATCTTCGAATTCAAATTTATGACGCTCTAGTAATGAGGCCCTTTCTCTTTCTCTGTTACTAACAAAAGTTACAATTTCTTGTTCTCTTATAGCTTTTTCATTCTCCATAGCCTTAGTAACATTTTCTTTGTTTCTTGCATATCTATTTTCGCTATCAGCATCTTGAAATGTTTTCTCATCCTCAAGATCCCAAATAGATCTTTGGTTATCGCTAAATGCATCTTCTAATTCTCTTGCTCTGTCTGTTTCAACATCTTCCTTGTCTCTTGCTTTTCTTTTGTTATGGTAGTCAACTGCCTCTTGGTCTCCGTCTCGTATATTCTCCTGGATTATGTCGTTCCAATAGCCATCAAGATATATCAGATAATCATCCCACCTATGATTAATCTCGCCAGCCCTATTTTGATACTCCCAATCAATAGATTGCAATTCATTGGTATACCATATTCTGGTTTCTTCAATTTCTCTAAGTCGATCTTGTTCAACTTCATCCAATCGTCTTTGGTATTCAAAGGTTTGCCAGTTTTCTGAATCCTCTTTCTTTGCTTTAAGGTCATATTGAGTCATTTCATCAAAATCGGTTAATTCGTATTGATGGCGAGTCTTCAAGTCTTTTAGTTGAAATTCCCATTGATACTTAACATCTTCAATAGCTCTATTATTCATATCCACATTCTGATTGTGCTGTTGCATATAACTGTCAATTTCAAGTTCTAGCATTTTTAGTTCAGATTCTCTTATATATTCTAATTCAGCTATATAACTATTTATTCTGTCCATTTCTAACTGAACCTGCTTGTCATACTGATCTTCTAGAGATTCTTCTTGTTTAAAAATATCATTAACTCCGCCACCTACATCAACCTTTAATCCTATTGCGCCTACTCCTATTTCTAAAGCCCCTTCTGATCCATCTAGTCCTTTTTCATAAAAAGACCAGCTTATTGGTGAGCCATCCGTGAGATCTAAACGATAATCCAGATCCTGTCCTATAATAAAATCTGCCATTCCGGCAATGCTTACATTACTATTATCTGCGAAATGACCGCTTTCATAGTTGTCGCCAATGTATCTCTTAACCATTATTTGACCATTTCGAGTGATATATGCAATTCCTTCTCCTGCTGGACTAACTTCAGGAAAAGCAGCCGTACAACAACCTGTTCCACCTCTGTGGCTTGTGTTTGTTGCAAAAGCTTGACTAGAGGTTAAATACTCTGGGCTTTCATCATCAATGCCATGCTCACATGTGACTATTATCTTTTCCGAATCATCCTCAATGCCATGCTCACCATCATCAGGAATCCAGCCAGTAGTATGATAAGCAAATACTTCTGCTCTAGGATCACAATTAACAGTCCCGTCATCATTCATAAGCCCTGGGATACGCCAATAATTTTGAACATCAGTACCCAATTGATCATTAGATCCAAAATCACCTCTAATTATTATAGGGCTGCCAATAAACTGAATATCATCTCCTTTGTGCCTAGAAATTGCAGGTACTGAAATTACTCCATCTGACCATAAACGAACTGCGCCTTCAGGTGTCATAGCCGTAAGGAAATCTCCGTCAGGTGCAAAATATGGATCCCAAATCTGATCAATATCTCCTATTTTTTTAAATGCATCAATTTTTCCCAAGGCTGAAGATCCAATTTGATCATAAAAATTAATATAATAAACTTGGCTTTTGCCCTGAATATCCGAATCAAATGCTAACTTTGATCCTGTAGGATCCCAGGTTGGATTTCTTGAATTAAAATTAGAATTTTTTTCTCTTCCTATAGTCATTGGGTACCATTCAGACGTATCTTCCAGATTAATTGCTGCGATCCAGTATTTAAAATTTGGGTTATATCCGTAGAAATCACAATCAGTCGCAAATGCTAGCCATTTTCCATTTGGGGACAAAGAAGGATCTCTTTGATTACATTCACCCTGATCTAAGATCCCGTCAAGCCTTACTAAGAATTTTCTGCCATTTTCCCAGTCGGTATCAGCATCCCAAACAACTATATCTCTATCAGGCGTACTAGATTCTTCAAATGTAACATAAGCTAATCTTCCATACGAAGACCATGAACCACTTGCATCAATCCTAGAATCACTAAAACTGAATGCACTTGCAATTAATACAACTATAAATAATCTCGAAAAAAATTTTATAAACATACGTAAGTCATTTTATATTAAATCTCATTTGTAATACAGATATTTTCTAATTTCTTATTTAATCTGATAAATTTATATAATAATTTTAGAATAGGAGCTTAACTAAAATGAAAAAAGAATTAATTCTCGGCATATTTTTATCTACTTTGTTTGTATTTGGTTGCGGAGGTTCTGATGGAGAAAGTTCATCACAATCTGACGAAGGCCCTAAATATTTTGAAATAATCAACGCAGATAAAACTTATACGATGGATGACGTAAAAGCCGCAGGACTAAAAGGCACTAAAACTTTCAAGACTGATGCAGTTGATAAAAAAACCGGAGAAGCACTTACGCCAGGCGCAACAGAAATTGTATTAGGATTCTTCAAAAGTTCTTCTGGACCGAAAGATATTGAAGTCAGATTGTATGGCTCTCATCAAGATGCTGTAGACCTAGGTCAAGCTCCTGCAGAATCAATCACAGAAAAACCTTCTAATTTAGTTGGGAACTCATCTGTAACTACTCTTGCTGATGCTGGAGTAGGTATGAAAGGTAGCACCAAATATGGTGGGTACGCAATAAATGGAAATATGGTTATTCTTTGCGAAAGAGAACTTCAAGCTTGCCTTGATTTCATTGAGAAATTACCTTAAATTTATTCAGCAAAATTTTCAAAAAGGTTCAAATTAATTTCCTGATTTTTTGATATTTCACGAAATCTTATTTCTAATTTTTTGGTAATACGCCAAGAATTCAATGTAGTTAAGTGATGTTTCGAGGATCTAGATAGAAAGTCATTCCTTTCTAAATTCTTTATTGCTTTATCGAAATTAATCTTGATTACATTTTTTCTATGAGTATTTTTTATTTCCTCTTTTATAAATGCTTCAGAAAATTCTGTTAAATAAGAATCATTGTGACTGAACGACGAATTATTATATATAGAATAAATTATTAAAATTTCCAAATTCATATCAACCATATTGTCATAAAATTTAATATTGTGAGATAGTTATTTCTATAAAATGAATAATAATGATAACAAAATAGCTGTAATCACAGGTGCTGCTCGCGGAAATGGAAAAGCAACTGCACTGAGCCTTGGTAGGTCAGGGTCTTCTCTATACCTTACTGATCTTAATTCTCAAGAACTAGAGGAAACAATAACTGATATAAAAAATGAGGGAATTGATGTATCAGGCGGGGTATATGACGCAAGTAAAATTTCTGACGCTAAAATTTTAATTGATGATGTTATTAAAAACTGCGGAAGAATAGACATACTGGTAAATAATGCGGGAGCATCAAAGCCAGTAAAATTTCCTGATGTAGATGAAGGTACTTGGGATTGGGTATTAGACCTTAACTTAAAAGGGCCCTACTTTATTATGCAAGAGGCTGCCAAACATATGATGAAGCAAAAATCTGGATCAATAGTTAACATAGCTTCAATCTCTGCTTCAGGAGGAATGACATCATCTCCTTCATATGCGATTGCAAAAGCTGGTGTTGTTACTATGACAGTTACTGCAGCAGCATATCTTGCAGAATACGGTATTAGAGTTAATGCTGTATCTCCTGGAATAGTAAATACACAATTCCATGATGAGGTTAAGGTAACCAATCCAGATGTGCTTGACCAACAAGTAAAATCTATCCCGCTTGGAAGACTTGCAGAACCAGAAGATATTGCTTCTGCAATAAGTTTTATTACCTCGGATGAAGCAAGTTATATCACTGGAGAAATTATTACAGTAGGTGGCGGCAAAAATAGTCTATGAATATTAAGACTCTAAATCCTGTCTTTAATCAATAATATATTTAGACCTAATATCATTGACTATAAATTCTGCATCCTCTCCTACACCGATAAACTGAGCAGATTTTGAAGTATGCATCCATTGCAATCCCATGAAATATAATCCATTGTGCCTAGTTACGCCCCTTCTTTGAATAGGATGGCCGTTCTTGTCAGTTAATTCCAACTTTATCCAATCAAAATTATATCTGAATCCTGTTGCCCATATTACGCTTGAAATAGATGGAGATAGTGTCATTTCTGGCACAGAATTAATATTCCCTTTATTTATTCTTTTATCTCTTATTACACTGCTAGGAGGCGTCACCATATTTTCTCGAATAATAAAATCGTCTACTCTTTTGGACCAATTTATAGCGAAATCATCAGAAAATTTTAGATTCTCGTATAAATCATCATTAAAAATTACTTTGTTATCTGAACAACTGTAAACAGAGCCACAAAGATTCAAGCCTTTTTCATAAAGATCCATCAAATTAATATCATGGCCCCCTCTGCCTCCAGAAGTATGAGGGCTACACTTCCATCTATCGTTAAATGGAACTTCATCCACTGTTTTATCAAATAAACCCATCTTATAATTCCACCAAGATGAATCTTTTCCTTTATATTTTCTTAATCTTCTGCCACATTTACTTACAGCCAACCAAACTTCTTTTCCTGATTCAATCAAATCTTCAGCTATTTGAGCACCTGATTGACCTGACCCGACAACCAAAACCCCACCTTCAGACAACTGTTTATGATTTTTGTATTCTGCCGAATGAATTTGAAAAATATTATTACTGAGATCTGAGTTTATTTTTGGAATATAAGAATTTCCGAATGCACCTGATGCAACTATGACTATATCCGATCTTATAACTCGTTTTGAAGTAACTATTTTATAACTCTCTTTTTCTTTAGTTACAGCATCTACATTTTCATTAGTATAAATTTTTGAACCAACAAAACCTCCAAAAGATTTAAGATATTCGATTGTCTGTGACTTGTTCAAAAATCCGTCGGGATTTTTTGAAGGAAAAAATTTGGTACCAAATCCAAATTCTGGAATCTTAATAGCCCAGTTAGGATTAACAAGAGAAAAATTATCCCATCTCTCATTTATCCAAGTATTGGCCACCTCTCCCCTCTCCAGTATGATGTGAGAAATATTTTTTTTAGTTAAATAATAACTAGCACAAAGCCCAGCTACACCTGCCCCAATAATTATCACTGGCAAATTTGTCTTTTGTTTGCTTGCTAAATCATTCAAGATCATTCCTTGCTGAAAATCTTATGGTGGGCCCTGTGAGGCTCGAACTCACGACCTACTGATTAAAAGTCAGTTGCTCTACCAACTGAGCTAAGGGCCCGGCTATTAGGATTCATTAAGCGTAGAAATTAGATTATAATCAAAAATCTTCAAATTAGAAAAAGGCCAGTAAATTATCCACACTCTTCCTGTAATGCTAGATCTTGGTACCAACCCGAAACTTCTAGAATCATTTGATTCATTTCTATTATCTCCTAAAAGATAGTAATAATCTTCAGGAATAAGTATTTTTTCTTCTTTGGAAATTTCTGAGGTAGACCCAAACTTATTAGCGAAAGGTTTACCGTTAACTAATATTGTTCCATTATAGTTCTCAATAGTATCGCCTGGCTTACCTATAATCCTTTTAACAAACTCTTTGCCGGTAGTGTCGTAGGGAAACGGAGGATCAAATGTTACAACATCCCCATTATCAGGATTCAATTTAAATTTATTTATCAAATTAATATCAATCTGGCTCTCATAAGGTATATGGAAATAAATAAATTTATTAACAAATACTCTTTGATTGTGATTCAAAGTAGGGCTCATGCTGTCCCCATCTACTATGTAGTTTCCCAAAACAATCTGAAGGAAAAGAGATAGCCCGAAAGCAAATATTAAATTTTTTGATATATTTCTTAACTGATTCATAATTTTAATTTGTATTATCCCATTTTAAACCTATAATCAAAAATGAAGGAGACATAATGGTATTAAGTGACAAAACAATTAAAGAATATTTAGAAAGTGGCAAAATATTAATCGACCCAGTTGATCATAAAGATATTCAACCTGCCAGTGTAGATTTGCATATAGATAAAGGGATTTTAATATTTAAAAACTCATCAGAGCCTTTTATAGATTTAAGAAAAGAACTTCCCAATCTCACAGAATCAGTTGAAATTCAAAAGGGAGAGCCTTTCATGTTGCATCCCGGAGAATTTGTGCTTGCTTCAACTATTGAAAGAATTAAGTTAGGAACAGACGTTGTAGGTAGACTTGAAGGAAAAAGTAGTCTTGGAAGAGTAGGTCTGCTAATTCATTCTACTGCAGGATATGTTGACCCTGGATGGGATGGACAATTAACACTAGAATTAACAAATGTTGCTAAACTTCTAATCACCTTATATTACGGAATGAGGATAGGACAGATATCTTTTCTAGACTTATCTTCAAAGGCAGAAAATCCTTATGGATCTGAAAAACTTTCTAGTAGATATCAAGGCCAAAAGGACCCTACTGCTAGCAAGATACATATTGATTTTGATGATCAAATAAAACATACAGATGACTGAAAATCTTAATGACTACGAATTAGCTCTAAATCTAGCAGAAAATATTTCTGTAAATTTAAGTCCTAGGCCTCCAGTAGGTGCAATTATAACAAATGAAGGAGAATTATTAGGAAAAGGTGTGACCCAACCCTCTCCAAGAAATCACGCAGAGATAAATGCAATATTAGATTGTAAAAATAATAATTTTTCTACAAAAGGCTCTACTATGTATACCACGCTTGAACCCTGCTTTCATGAAGGAGAAACTAACCCTTGCGTAGACAAAATAATAGAGTCAGGAATTTCTCAAGTTTTTATTGGAGTAGTTGACCCCAACCCTAAGGTAAATGAGAAGAGTATAAATAAATTATTAAGCAATGGAATTAAAGTAAATATTATTGAAGATGAAGTTCAAAGAAAAAGGTCTGAAGATTTAATAGAACCTTTTAAACATTTTATTACAACAGGGATGCCTTATGTAACATCAAAAATAGCAATAAGTTTAGATGGAAAAATAGCAACTAAAACAGGTGATTCTAAGTGGATATCATCTGAAAAATCTAGAGAAATAGTTCAAAAAATGAGATCTCTATCTGATGCAATAATCATAGGTTCAAAAACTCTTAAAATTGACAAGCCAAGTTTAAGTGCAAAAGAAATTTCCGAGCAACCTAGATATAAAGTGGTATTAAACTCGAAGCCATCAAATCCAGAAAGATATCTTACATTAAAATCTGAAAGTGAAATAATAGTTTTTTGTGAAAAAACTCCTACTGATTTATCTAGTTGGAAAGGAATAGAGTTTATAGAAATTGCTTCTAAAGACAATAAACTTGACTTAAAAGAAGCTCTAAGAATATTAGGAGAGAGGAATTGTATGAATGTGTTAGTAGAAGGTGGTGGGCAATTAATAGGATCTTTAATTGACTTAAACTTAATAAATAAAATGCGACTATTTATCTCACCTATGCTTATAGGAGGAATTAACTCTGCTGACTCTATAGGAGGAGAAGGAATAGAATTCATTAGTCAGAGCAAAAAACTTACTGACATGGAAGTTGTAAGAGTAGAAAGCGATATAATGGTCACAGGAAAAGTAAAAAGTCATGTTTAGCGGAATAGTCCAAGAAATAGGAAAAGTTGTAAAAATGGAAGGTGAAAACCTTACAATTGAGTCTGAATTTATATCTAAAAATAGTCAAATTTCAGAAAGTATTTCTGTTTCTGGTGCATGCCTAACTATCACTAATATTGAAGACAATAAATTTTCGGTAAATGTGGTTAATGAAACCTTGTCTAGAACAAATCTAGGAAGTTTAAATTCAAACTCAAAAGTCAACTTAGAATCATCGTTAAAATTAGGAGACAAAATTGGTGGTCATATGGTTCAAGGTCATGTAGATTGCACAACCAAGGTAGTGTCAATTAATAAAGATTCTGGATCTTGGAGAGTTGAGTTCGAAAAACCAGAAAAAATTTCTTCTTATTTAGTAGAAAAAGGGTTTATTGCAATTGATGGGTTTAGTTTAACAGTAACTAAGAACGAAAATACTAACTTTGAGGTATCTATTATTCCTTATACTTGGGAGCATACTATTTTTAGTGGCTATCAATCAGGATCTATTGTAAATTTAGAAACAGATATGACTGCAAAGTATATTGAAAACTTTATGTTTTTAAAAAAATAATAAAAAAAGGTATAAATACAGAATGAAAACTAATACTATCGAAGAAGCAATTCAGGATTACAAAAATGGAAAATTTGTAATTATTGTAGATGATGAAGACAGAAAGAATGAAGGAGATATTACGATTGCTGCGGACTTTATAACTCCTGAAAAAGTTAATTTCATGGCATTGAATGCAAGGGGTTTAATATGCGTCGCTATAAATGGTTCAATTTTAGACCAATTAAAAATACCTTTGATGGTAGATGAATCAAACGATAGTAATTACACCGCTTTTACAGTTTCTGTTGATTATATTCCTGGAACAACAACTGGCATTTCTGCAGAGGATAGGTCAAAAACTATTTTAGGTTTAATTGATAAGAAATCAGATAGTTCCATGTTTCAAAAGCCAGGGCATATATTTCCAATAAAGTATAAGGAGGGGGGTGTCTTGGTAAGGGCTGGTCATACAGAAGCATCTGTAGATTTAGCAAAATTAGCTGGACTCAGTCCTGCAGCTGTAATGTGCGAAATAGTTAAAAAAGATGGAACTATGGCTAGAAGACCTGATCTAGAGGAATTTGCAAAAGAAGCTGATATAAAAATTATTACAATAGCAGACCTAATATCATACAGATATAGTACTGAAAAAATTATTGAAAAAACCTCCACTGCTAATCTCCCAACTAAGTTTGGGGATTTTAAGGCTATCGGGTATAAGTCACTATATGACAACGATGAGCACGTAGCACTAGTGAGGGGAAATATAGATAAAGATCCTACATTAGTAAGGGTTCATAGTGAATGTCTTTCTGGAGATTTCTTAGGTAGTTTAAGGTGTGATTGCGGAGACCAAGCTTCAGCAGCACTAGAGAGCATAGGAAAAGAAAAATCGGGTGTATTTTTATATATGAAACAAGAAGGAAGAGGGATTGGTCTTCACAATAAATTAAAGGCTTACGAACTTCAAGATGAGGGGGCAGACACAGTAGAAGCGAATGAATTATTAGGATTTCCTCCAGACCTTAGACACTATGGAGTAGGTGCACAAATTCTTGCTGATATAGGACTAAAGAAAATAAAACTTATGACTAATAACCCTAAAAAGGTAATTGGACTAGAAGGCTACGGAATGGAAATTGTAAGTACCGTCCCATTAAATATAGAACCTAACCCAATAAACGAAGCTTATCTAAAAACTAAGAAAAATAAATTGGGCCACAAAATAGAAAATGTCTAAAGGTTTTCCTGAAAACAATGATTTTTCGAAAAGAGATCTTGATAATAAAAAAATAACATTCGTTGTATCTAAGTTTAATGAAGATATTGTCAGCAGATTGCTGAATACCACCAAAGAAAGATTATTAGAGTTAGGGATTAATAAAAAAAATATCAACATATTATATGTACCAGGAGCTTTTGAGATACCATTTGCTGTTAAAAAATCAATTGATAAATATAGCCAAAATGCGGTTATATGCTTAGGGGCTATAATAAGAGGTGAAACATCTCACTATGAATTAATCTCAAATCATGTTTTTTCCTCTCTGGCAAATTTAAACATTTCTCAAAAAATTCCTATTATCAATGGAATTTTAACGACTGAAAACATTAATCAAGCAGAGAAAAGAATTGAAAATGGAAAATACTATGCAGAAACTTGCATAGAAATGATTAATATTTAATTTTGAGAATTCAAAATAAATCTCTATTCTGCTAATATTCCAATAAAGTTTCGCTTATGGCGATTCGTCTAGCGGTAGGACCCCAGACTCTGAATCTGGTAGCCCAGGTTCGAATCCTGGATCGCCAGCCAGAATCGGCCCCTTCGTCTAGCGGCCTAGGACACCACCCTCTCAAGGTGGAGATCACGGGTTCGAATCCCGTAGGGGCTACCAAAAA
>MDTE01173557.1_pt1 | contig 25672 bp, 28 predicted proteins | sample 811231 | NCBI WGS metagenome assembly MDTE01 (sample SAMN05326651, study PRJNA326480) | marine metagenome | isolation source: seawater | place: Indian Ocean: Red Sea | collected 2010
AGGCCATCAGGATGAGGTAACTTTGATAATTCACCTGATTTATTAACTCTTAAAGCCTCTTTTTCAATACCCCTAAAGATTTTTAGATGGTCAAAGAAACCTTTTTCATTGATCGCCTGTAATTGCTTAGAAAAATCCACAGCAAGATTAAATGGTAGGACCAGCTTTTAAAATTGACTCATTTACAGAAAACTTTTTGAAGTTTTCATTAAATTTTTTTATAAGATCTAGTTTTGCTCTCTCATAATCTTCTGCATTCTCCCATGTTTTTTTGGGTTCAAGTAAGTTTGGATCAACACCTTCGATAAATTTGGGTACCCTTAGATTTAATTGATTTAAGAGCACTGTTTCTGCATTATCTAAGTCTCCATCTTGGACAGCATTTACAATTCTTCGTGTTACTGGAATGCTAAATCTATTACCCACACCGTATGGTCCCCCTGTCCAACCTGTGTTAACTAAGAATACTTTAGAGTCGAATGCCTCAATACGTTCCATCAATAAATCTGCATAAATATTTGCAGGTCTTGGAAAGAAGGGAGCTCCAAAACAAGTTGAGAAAGTTGATTCAATATCTGATGAAGACCCTACTTCAGTAGAGCCTACTTTTGCTGTATAGCCACTAAGAAAGTGGTAAGCAGCAGCTTCTTTCGATAATAAAGCTACCGGAGGCAGTACGCCAGTCAGATCGCAAGTAAGAAAAATTATGGTGTCTGGCTCTCCTGCATTATTGGAGGGAATTGCATTTTCAATATGACTTCTTGGGTAACAGCATCGAGAGTTCTGCGTGAGAGAAGTATCACTGTAATCAGGAGCACCATCTTGTAACACAACATTTTCAAGGATGCTTCCTTTCTTGATGGCATTCCAAATAACGGGCTCGTTTTCTTCTGATAAATCAATGCATTTGGCATAGCACCCCCCTTCAAAATTAAAAACAGAACCCGGTGCCCATCCATGCTCATCATCCCCTATGAGTGTACATTTTGGGTCAGCAGAGAGAGTAGTTTTGCCCGTTCCTGAAAGACCAAAGAACAAAGCAACTTTGCCATTGGCATTAATATTTGCAGAACAATGCATTGGCAAAACACCTTTCTTAGGAAGTAAGAAATTTTGTGCAGAAAACATAGATTTCTTGATTTCCCCTGCATACTTCATGCCCGCAATTAAAACCTTTTTCTGCTCAAAATTTATAATGACACAACTCTCAGAATTTGTTCCATCTAATTCGGGGTCGCATTCGAAATCGGATGCACACAACATTTCCCAAGGAGTTTTTTGGGCAGGATTAAATATTCCTGGATCAATAAAAATTAATTTAGAAAATAAACTCTGCCATGCTGTCTGGGTTGTGATCTTTATAGGCACATAAAATTCTTCATGTGCTCCGACATGAACATCACTATGAAACACATCTTTTTTAGATAGGTAGTCAGAAACTTTAACCCAAAGAGCATCAAATTTTACAGGATCGAATGGTAAATTAATGTCTCCCCAATCTATATCTGCAGCTGTTGATGATTCTTTAACGATGAATCTATCGTTTGGACTTCTTCCGGTTCGTAATCCTGTAGTTACTGTTAAAGCTCCGTTTTCAGCCAAGACACCCTCATTTTGTTCAAGTGCTTTTATGATTAACTCATCATTTGAGAGCTTTAACTTTTCAACCATTTTTTTAATTAAGAATTTAGTTAATTATAACTTTTTATCAATGCTGTGACATTAATCCCAAGAAAACCAGAAAAGAAGATCAACGCCCATTCTGCAAAGTTGAAAAGAAATCTCCAATCTTCTGCAGCACAACTGGGCCCGCCCATCACTGCCAACTTCATGCCTTCAAAAAAACCAAAATATTCGACCAATGCATTAAGGGGCATTCCACACCCCGACAAGGCTAAGAGCTCTTCTTGTGAAAGTTGTTGAAGATATATTTGCCTTAGGGCAAAAAAAACTCCCAACAGACTTGTTACCACGATTAAAGTGACCAATGTTTTTTTTATTTTCGGGAATATAAATACAAAAAATGAAAGCAAACCAATACCAACGAATACATACCTTTGTAAAATGCATAATGGGCATGCTACCAGTAATAAATAATAGTCCATGAACATTGCTATCAAAACGATCCCAAATGCACCTAGGCTATTTATTAAAAAAAGATTTCTCCAGTACAAATTAAAAGTAGATAAGACTATTTTTTTCATGCGGCTATTATCATAAAGCTTTTATAGAGATAAAAAAATGGTAGTGTCATAATGTACTTTCATGAAAGACTTAATCTACATCATTGATGGCACCTCATATTTATACAGGGCCTTTCATGCAATGCCACCTCTAACTTCCTCTAAAGGCCTTCCCACAGGGGCAATCAAAGGAGTTTCTAATATGTTGATAAGCACAAAGAAACAAAATCCTGATGTTCCCATTGTGGTAACTTTTGATGCAAAAGGAAAAAACTTTAGGCACCAAATTTTTGAAGCTTATAAAGCTGCAAGGCCACCTATGCCAGAAGAGTTGAGGCCACAAATCCAACCGGTCAAAGATATTTGTAAAGCAATGGGATTCACTGTACTTAGCATTGCAGAGGTTGAAGCAGATGATGTAATTGCAACTCTCACAAAGCAATCATTGCATGAAGGTTTGGATGTAATTATATCAACACTTGATAAGGACCTAATGCAACTAGTACAAGACCCAAAAGTACGTCTTTATAATTCTCGCGATAATAAATTCTATAATGAACAAAAAGTATTTGAAAAATTTGGGGTCCATCCTAATCAGATTACAGAGTTATTAGCTCTTGTAGGAGATACTTCAGATGGAATCCCTGGTATTCCCAAAGTTGGACCAAAGACTGCTGCTAAATGGTTAACAAAATATCAATCTTTAGAAGAAGTTATTATGAATGCCGAATCAATCAAAGGAGTTGTTGGTCAAAATCTTCGTGACAATATTGATATATTAGATAGGAACTTGCAACTGGTGTCTCTAAAGGATGATGTAGATTTGGACATTACTTTTAGTGATATAAATAGTAACAATGAAAATGAAGATGTTTTAAAAGAAATTTTTACTGATTTGGAGTTTTCGAGTCCAGTTGTAAAGAAGCAAGAACCAACAAACATTTTACCCAAAAATGAATACGAAACTGTTTTAGATCAGCAAAAACTAAAAGAGTTAATAAGGTATATAAATTCTTGTAAGTATTTTGCTTTAGATACCGAGACAACATCATTGGATGTTATGTCTGCAGAATTAGTTGGTATAGCTATTTCAACACAATCCGGATCTGGATTCTATATTCCCATAGGTCATAACTATGAAGGTGCTCCTCAACAATTATCTAAAGCTTCCATCATGGAGTTATTAGCACCCTGCTTAGAAATGAACCAAGACAAGATCGTTGGTCAAAACCTTAAATATGATCTTCCCATCTTGAATTCTTTTGGAATCAAGATTAGTAATTTTAAGGCAGACACTATGTTGATGTCCTATGTTTTAAATAGCACAGCATCCAGACATAATCTGGATGCACTTGCAAAATTTTATTTAAATAGGGAGACCATAACTTATGAAACAGTTGTTGGTTCAGCTTCAAGACAAATCCCTTTTTCAAAAGTTTTTTTAGAGCAAGCTACTGCATATGCTGCAGAGGACGCAGATATAACAATATCTTTGTATGAAACTCTACTTGATAAACTTACCACGCAACCAGAACTCTTAAAATTATTGGATAATCTTGAATACCCTCTGCTCAAAGTTTTATCAATTATTGAAAGAAATGGAGCAAAGATAGATGTTGAAATGCTGGAGGAGTATTCTGCAGAATTGTCAAAAAAGATTAACTCTTTATCTAAAGAAGCTTATGCCTTAGCTGGGCAAGAATTTAATCTTGATTCTCCTAAGCAATTGGTTGAAATTTTATTTAATAAACAAAAACTTCCAGTTCTTCAAAAGACACCTAAAGGGCAACCTTCAACAAATGAAGCTATTCTGCAAAGATTAGCTGAAGAATACCCCCTTCCAAAGATTATTATCCAGTACCGGACACTTGCCAAGTTAAAGTCAACTTATACGGATAGCTTAACGAAACTTGAAAATGAAGCAACAAAAAGAATTCATACATCATATCATCAAGCGGTAACTTCAACTGGAAGATTATCCTCTGCTAATCCAAATTTACAAAATATACCTATTAAAACCCCCGAAGGAAGAAAAATAAGAGAAGCATTTATACCCGAAGAAGGCAACTCAATATTGTCAGTTGATTATTCGCAGATTGAGTTAAGGATAATGGCACACCTCTCAAAAGATTCTAGCTTATGCGATGCATTTTTAGCAAATCTGGATGTTCATTCAGCAACGGCAGCTGATGTTTTTGATGTTGATCTAAAAGATGTTACTAATGATCAAAGACGAGCAGCTAAAGCAATTAATTTTGGCTTGATGTATGGAATGTCTGCTTTTGGATTGACAAAACAGATCAATGTAAGCAGAGCTGAGGCACAAACTTACCTTGATGAATATTTTAAAAAATATAAAGGTGTTGAGACATATATGCAAAATATCCGTGACCAAGCAAAAAAAGATTTATTTGTAGAAACTATTATGGGAAGAAAATTGCATGTCGCAGATATTAACTCCTCTAACTTTAGAGTAAGGAGTGCAGCCGAGAGAGCTGCAATTAATGCACCTTTGCAAGGATCAGCAGCTGACATAATTAAAGTAGCAATGATAAATATTCAAAACTGGATTTTTGCAAAAAAACCCCCAATTAAAATGATAATGCAGGTACATGATGAATTAATCTTTGAAGTGCAGGCTGAGAATGCTGACATTTTGACCGAAGAAGTAAAAGACATTATGGAAAATGCAGTTAAACTTGATGTACCTTTATTAACAGAAGCTGGCATAGGTAAAAACTGGAATGAATCACATTAGAAGCACAATTTTTTTCTCAATAGCTATTTTGTTTAGCTCTTCGATGATTGTAAATGCAGATAATTTAGGAGTATCAACCTTTAAAGAATATGCCGGTATTACCAGTTTTTTGGAATCACAAAAAAAAGACAATCCATTAGCTGCAACACTATTAACCAACACAAAGCTTTTTTCAATAGATTATAGCCCCTCTCAATACACCAGAACCCGCATACAGGAACCACGTTACCTAAATTCTTTAGTGAAGAGGGGTATAGAAGGATATGTTGTAGTTGAGTTTGATGTTAACGAAGATGGATCAACAAGCAAACATAGTATTTTAGTTTCTGAACCAGGCAATTATTTTGATGCAGAAGCATTGGAAGCATCCAAACATTTAAGATATAGCTTCGATAATGTCTCACAATTGGGAAAACATAAACATCGTTTTACTTTCAACTTATCAGAATCCTCAAGAAAAATACCCAGCGGATATTGGAGATGTTATGACGATATTAGAGAGTCAAGATTTAATAAAGCTATTGAATGTGCATCCAATAGAGGAAATTTTAAAAATGACGTTATAGGAAGTGCCTATGATGTATTAATTGCCGAGGCAAATTTTTACTTGGGCAATACAGCAATAAGCATTAATTCATTAAAAGAAATTGCCACCAATCCAGAAGAGGAAAGTTTTTATCTTCGTGTCTTAGCAACGACAAACTTGGTCCGATTTTTATTTGCTGAGGAACGTTTTTCTGAAATACTAGAGCTGGAAGATTTAATTAATAGGCTGAGGAATGTCGGATACAAAGAAGTCTTATCCAGCACATATTATTACTTAGGCATTACAAAATTTTATAAACAAGAAACAGTTGATGCACTTTTTTACCTCAAACTTAGTTTGCAAGATACTAACTGTAATCAGACTTTCAGAACAGAAAAAGGGGAGTCCTTTATAGAGTGGAGAACAAGCTCACTTTACCGATTCTCTTCCGGAAGAATTTGTTATCCGGGTATGTATGAGAGAACGCTTAAGACCATTGAAGCAATCGATAGATCGTTAAGTTAATCTCTCAATGGGATTATTTATCAATCTCTCTTCGGGACTTAGAATGGTGATACCATATTCAGATCTAATATCGCAAATTCTTTGATTTAAGTGCTTTTTTGGGAACTTGTATTCCCATTTTTTAGTCATTTTGAAAGTTCGTTTGAAAATTTTCATCTTAATAAAAAGAACCTTAAAATATAGTTTGATAATTAATTTTGCTAATCCAAATCTGCCCCCAAACTCTTGACTAAATTTATCTGTCAGGTCTTTAAGTTGATCATTTTTGAAGGTTTCTTTTACTAGATCCCATTGTCGCAAAAAGTCTGTGCCCCAAATTGCCCATGTATCAAGCATAGCCTCTTGCTCTAAGCTAGTGTCTAAACCAAAGATAACATGGGTTGCATCATGAGCTGCAAAAAACTTCATCTCGTGAGTGTCATCAATATATTTTTCTCCAACATGTTGTTTGTACTCTTCCAGACCCTCAGCTAAAGTTTTTGTACAGTCTTGATATTGAAATGAGAGATTACTCATCGGCATATTTTAATATTATTTCTCTGAGTTTTTCAAAGCCAAGATTTTTAGTACTGGATATAGTGACTATAGGACAATCATTGATAGCCATTTCTACAAAGTCTTGAGCTTGCTTTTGCTTATGTTTAGTAAGCTTGTCTATCTTAGTAAGCACGATAATAAATGGTATTTGATAACATTCACATAAGTCTATAAGTTGCATATCTAGAGTTTTTAATGGATGCCTTATATCCATAAAAATTATGACTGCGCAAAGCGATCTTCTACATTCAAAATATTCTTGTAAAAATTTATTCCAGTCTTTTTGTTTTTGTTTACCAGATTTAGAAAATCCATAGCCTGGCAGATCAAGCAATTTAATTTCTTCATTTACTTGAAATAAATTTATTTCTTGTGTGCGTCCAGGCATCTTACTGGTTCTGGCTAATTTTGAGTTAGATGTGAGGCTATTTAAAGCACTGGATTTACCAGCATTTGAACGCCCTGCCAGTAGGAATTCATAACCTTCATCATGTGGCAAGGAGCTATATTTGATCACACCCTTTAAGAATGTAGTTTCTGAAAAAAAATTTTTCATTTTAGTGTTTTAGCAGACAGCAAAAGTTTATAATACAGGTTCAAATTTAGTTCGTATATTTTAGTGAAATTAAAAAAATTTAGCATTATATTTTTGGTGATCATGATTGCTTTTCAATCCATGACCAAAGAAGTTGTTATGCCTGAAGAGTTTATAGCTGGTAACCCCCAAAAAGGAGCAGAACTTGTTGCAGATTGTGCTGCTTGCCATGGTCAAAATGGCATTGGTTTAAGTTCAGATTGGCCTAACTTAGCTGGACAAAACCAAAAGTATCTTTATGAACAATTGAAGTATTTTCAATCTGGTCAAAGAGAGAATGTTTTAATGACAACTGTTATTGATTATTTAAAAATTCTCTCTGATGAGGATATTCGAGATATAGCAGCATTTTATGCTGATAAAAGTTCAAATATTGGTGCCGCAAAAAATGATGAAGAACTTTTGGCATTAGGCTCACAATTATATAAAGCTGGAGATTTTAAAAGAGGTATTCCATCTTGTTCTGCATGCCACTCTATTTATGGTCAGGGCAATAATCAAGCTGGTTTTCCTGCAGTCAATGGTCAGCAAAAAGGTTATCTAGTCTCAACTTTAAAAGCTTACAGAAGTGGCCAGAGGAATGCCGGTGAATATAGCAAAGTGATGCAAGCTGTATCTATGAATCTTACTGATCGAGATATTGAAGCCCTTGCAAATTATATGCATGGATTATATGAATAGGAGCAACAAATGAGATTATATTTTTCCTTCATTCTCTTTACTTTTTCCATTATAAGTTTTAGTGAACCTCGTCTTGGTAAAGATTTCTTTTTACTCAATGATCCACTACCTGTAAAACAAGATGGGATTGTCGAAGTAACAGAAGTTTTTTGGTATGGTTGCGGACACTGTTATGCAATGGAATCAAAATTTAAAAGTTGGAATAAAACTCAACCAGACTATGTAAATTTTCAAAAAATGCCAGTGACATGGGGTCCTGTACATAAAGTGCATGCAAATATTTTCTATACTATTGAGGCTATGCAACAGAAAAATGATTTACATGCTGCTGTCTTCTCAGCTATTCACAACGAAAGAAATTTTCTATCTAGTGATGTTGTAGCAGAGCGATATTTTGCAAAAATGGGAGTCGATATTGATACTTTTCAGAAATATTTCAACTCATTTGGTGTAAAGCAAAGAGTAAGTCGTGCTGATAAGTTATCAAAACAGTTTGAAGTAACGTCGGTCCCAATGATCATTGTGGACGGCAAGTATAAAATTTTGGCAAAACCCAGTCACGAAGAAACTTTTGAAGTTTTGGATTATGTGATCAATTTACAAAAGGATAGTTCATAAAATGCAACTTACTTTTCAGAATTCAAACAAAATACTACTACTTATTTTCATGCTATCAACTCCATTAATTTGGTCAGGAGATAAATATAATGCCAGAGTAGAGGCAAATATTTCTATGCCCCAACAAATTTGTCTTGAGGGTGAAAATTGTGGACAAAGCGCTCCTGAAATGGCAACTCCTATGACTACAACGACTCAACAGATAGTTGCATCAGATAAAATTAAATTATCGGAAGGTTCTGAACATGAGATAAAGATGTTAAATATGGGCACAGACGGTGCTATGGTTTTTGAACCGGCTGTTATTAAGGTTTCAGTTGGAGATACAATCCATTTTAAAGCAACTGATGCTGCTCACAATTCGGTTTCGGTGGAGGGAATGATTCCAGCAGGTGCAGCATCATGGGCAAGTCAATTAAGTCAGGATTTTAGCATCACCCTTGATACTGAGGGGATCTATGTCTATCAGTGTGATCCACATCTCGTCATGGCAATGATTGGTGTAATCCAAGTAGGTGATGCGGTTAACCAAGCTGAAATATTATCAGCATCTCAAAATTACAAATCTAAACTTATGATGAACTCTGAGCGGTTGGATAAATACTTAAGTAAACTGTAACTTAGAGATTTCTTTTACTAAACTTGGCCATTCTGAAAATGCTGTTGGTAACGGCATACAATCTACTTCCCAATCAAGGTTATCTGGATTAAACCATAAATGTTTGACACCAAAATTATGAGCAGCCAACATATCATTTACTTGATGATCACCGATGTGCAGCATTTCGTTTTTTGTAAACCCAGTTAGCTGCAGTGCTTTTTCAAAATGACCGGAGTTTGGTTTGTTTGATTTCACATCAACTGAAGAAACATTAAACTCAAAGATATTATCTAAACCGATTGTTTTAATACAAGCATTGCCATTGGTCAAAGATGCTAATTTAAACTCAGAAGCTAATTCAGAGAGAGCCTCTATGACACCTTTAAAAAAATTAACTTTATTTCTTTCAATATAGAAAATCTCGAAAGCATTTTCAGCTAGTTTTTTTGCTTCTTCAGTAGCTCCCAATTTTTCTTCTATCTTCATTAACAACAGTTTTTTTCTTAATTTCCCAACATCATACTCATACGATGCATCGGTTTTAATTAAATTTTTTCGAATCTCTTTAAATTCTTCCCAAGACCCCCACTCTAATTTACCCAATTTAGTTTCTATAAATTCCCTTGTTTTTTTCTCAGCATTGATTAAAGTGGGCCTTACATCCCAAAGGGTATCATCTAAGTCAAAGGTTATTAATTTAAGCATTTTTTTTTGCGCGAGGATGAGACTTATCATAGACCTTTACTAATTGCTGATAATCCATTTTTGTATAAATTTGCGTGGTAGAAATAGAACTATGACCCAATAACTCTTGGATCGAGCGAAGGTCTCCAGAAGATTCAAGCATATGTGTTGCGAAGCTATGTCTAAGCATATGAGGGCTTACAGGTGGTAAGCCCTGCTTTAAAGCCATCTTTTGAAGACGTTGTTGAACTGCTCGAGTTGTTAGCCTTTTACCAAATTTATTAATAAAAATTGCACCATCTTTTGTAGTCCATTTTTTTCTTTCATCAAGCCAGTTTTGTATTGCTATTTTGGCAAACTTTCCAATAGGCACAAGTCTGGTCTTTGCTCCCTTACCCAAAACTCTTAAGAAATTAAGGCCTTCTTCAAAATCTTCAAAATTTACCCCAGTTGCCTCGGAGACTCTTAAACCTGACGAATAAATTAATTCAATAATTGCTAAATCGCGAACTTCAAAACTATTTTCAGGTTTGAAATTTAATAGGTTGCTAATTTGTTCGGGTGAGAGAACATTTGGAAGACGTTTTTCACTTTTTGGAGGAGTTATTAATTCAAAGGGAGATTGCTTCAATAGGTTATTTTTAACTAAATATAAAAAAAACCCTTTTGCAGAAGAAAGATTTCTTTGGATACTTTTCGGTTTATTGCCTATTTGAAATAAATAACTTAACCAGGCTAGGCCAATTTCTTCGGTAACCTCAGATAGATCACTTATTTTATTGTTAATTAAAAAGTTCTCTAACTTCTTTAAATCTCTTTTATACGATGTAACGGTGTTGTGTGAAAGATTCCTAATAGTTCTTAAAAAATCAAAATATCTATCTAAATGGGAACTCAAAAAACTTTTTGTAGCCATTAGGATAATGAATCTAATTTTGCTTGAATTGCATCTCTGAGAAATTGGAAAAAAGTTGTATCTTCATCTCCTAAATATTTTTCTCTGCGATTAGACCCAATAAGCAATAATCCGAATTCTTCACCGAGGATAATTGAGCCAATGACAGCAGACTGAATATCATTAGAGTTAAATAGAAGCTTCAGTTTTTCTTTAGAAAAGCTGCCATGAAAGACTTTTTTACTTTTTAAGTTCAGTTCAGTCTTTCCCTCTAAATCCTCGAGTTCATTTACATCAATGATTTTGAGCATGGCACTATCTAAGTTAAATATTGTTGCCAAGTCATGCTCTATAATTTGCTGGACTTCTTTTTGATTAGTGCAAGATAAAACAAGCATTACCATCTCATTGAATTTAATCATTAAATCTTCATTCTCACTTGCTACTTCGAGAAAGTGCATGAGATTATCAAGAAGTTTTGTTTTTTCCTCTCTTAGATGCTCTATTTGTTTTTCTAATAATGAAGAGACTCCATCAGGAGCATCATGGAAATCTAATTCATTAACTAAAGATTGTTTTTTAAGAAAAAAATCAGGATTTTCTAATAAGAACAACTCAACATCATCTGCAGAAATTTTTGTCATTTTTTTTTGCTCAGAAGGTTTTTAATCAAAAACATTTTGTTGTTCAATATTTATATGTATCCTCTTTAAAAGGACCTTCAACAGGAACATTAATATAGTCTGCTTGTTCTGGAGTTAGTTTGGTCACCACACCTCCGAAACCAGCAACCATTAATGCAGCAACCTCCTCGTCAAGTTTCTTTGGCAAAACTTCTACCTTCAGTAATTCCTTTTGAGTATCTTCATCATTTAAATTTGCGAAACCCTGATCAAACAAATACATTTGGGCAAGAACTTGATTCGCAAAAGAGCCATCCATGATTCTGCTTGGATGCCCAGTAGCATTCCCCAAATTAACAAGTCTACCTTCAGCAAGCAATAACAAATAGTTTTTACTCTTAAGATCAGGAGCACCATCCGGAGTACAGTCTCTAAATATCCTATGAACTTGAGGCTTTACTTCCTCCCAATACCACTTGTCTTTCATGTAAGCAGTATCAATTTCAGTATCAAAATGCCCAATATTACAAACTACAGCACCATTTTTTAGATTACTAAGCATTGCTGAATCACACACATTTACATTACCAGTTGAAGTGACCAATACATCAGTATCTTCGAGTATAGATAGATTGATGTCATCATTTTTCCCTGTTACCACACCATCTTTATAACAAGATACTACAGAGAAACCATCCATACATGCTTGCATAGCACAAATAGGATCTGATTCTGTAACCCTAACAACCATTCCTTCTTGAGCAAGACTAGCTGCAGATCCTTTTCCGACATCTCCATATCCAATGACCAAAGCTTTTTTACCAGATAAGAGCATATCAGTTCCTCTTTTAAGAGCATCATTTAAGCTGTGGCGACACCCATACTTATTGTCATTTTTTGCCTTTGTTACAGAATCGTTCACATTTATAGCAGGCACTTTAAGACTGCCATTCTCTAGCATTTCTTTAAGTCTATGTACCCCGGTGGTTGTTTCTTCTGAGATACCATGAATTTTTTCAAGCATTTGAGGATATTTTTCATGAACCATTGCTGTAAGATCACCTCCATCATCTAAGATCATATTTGCAGCCCAAGGCACACCATCTTTTAAAATAGTCTGTTCAATACACCACTCAAACTCTTCTTCTGTTTCTCCTTTCCAGGCAAATACAGGAATATCATTTGCTGCCATGGCTGCGGCTGCATGATCTTGAGTTGAGAAAATATTACATGATGACCATCTGAGCTCGGCACCAAGATCAACTAAAGTTTCCATCAATACTGCTGTTTGAATTGTCATATGTATACAACCCATAATCTTTGCACCTGCTAAAGGCTGATCATCTTTATATTTTTCTCGTAAAGCCATTAGAGCTGGCATCTCATTTTCAGCCAGAGATATTTCTCTCCTTCCAAAATCAGCAAGTGAGATATCAGCAACTTTGAAATCTTTATTCATACTTTTTAATATAAATCTAACTTCTCGAAAGGCAAGTGACTTTTGCCAAAATGACCATATAAAGTTGTCTTTGTTAGGTCAAGATTAAATAAACCAAATCTGTCAATAATACCTTTTGGGGTTAGATCAACATTATCTATGATCCAATTTGTGAAATCAGTTCTGACCTTTCCATCTGCATAAACATAGACACTTGTTGGTTCAACAACCCCAATAGCATAACTTAATTGAACTGTGCAATTATCTGCTTTTCCAGAGCTTACAATATTTTTAGCAAGATATCTGGACATATATGCTGCACTTCTATCAACTTTGGAGCAGTCTTTGCCGCTAAATGCTCCTCCCCCATGCGGTGCATAGCCACCATAAGTATCAACAATTATTTTTCTTCCTGTGACACCAGTGTCACCATCCGGACCGCCAATCACAAATCTTCCGGTAGGGTTTATCAAGAATTTTGTCTTTGATAGGTCATATTCAGAAATCTCATCTCGTATAATTTCTTCAACCTGCTCCCTTATCTGTTCAACAGTAATACTCTCTAAATGTTGAGTACTACACACAATTTTTTTTATGTCTTTTGGTTCATTTATCCCATCATATGACATGGTTACTTGACTTTTGCTATCAGGTTGTAACCAGTGAGTTCCACTATGCCCCCTTTCAATTTGAAGCCTCCTAAGAATTTTATGACTAAAATGAATCGCACTTGGCATAAAGTCTTCCGTTTCATTGCAGGCATAACCAAACATAAGTCCTTGATCACCAGCCCCAAAATTATCAGTACCAAGAGCAATATCAGATGACTGTCCATGTAAGTAATTTTGAATAACTAGTTTTTCATGATGGAAACCATCTTGCTCATAACCAATTTCACGAACTTTTTTTCTTACTAGTTCTTCGATTTGATTTTTGTCAAAACAATCACTTTTATATTCTCCGGCAAGAATAACAAGATTTGTTGTTACCAAGGTTTCAATTGCAGCTCTATTCTCTTCCTTTTGATTTATGAGAAAAGTTGCCACAGCATCAGAGATAAGATCGGCAACTTTATCAGGATGGCCAATGCTGACACTTTCACTTGTGAATTCATATTGCATAGTTATTTAAATTTTACCTTTGTCTTGAAGATATTTATATAAATATAAGAAGATTCGTATTATTATATCTGTACCCTAATTGTGCACATAAATCTTGGAAAATACAGACCTCGCTAATGCCATCAGATTTCTCTCAGTAGATGCTGTCCAGGCTGCTAAATCTGGCCATCCCGGAATGCCTATGGGCATGGCTGATATTGCTCTGGTTCTTTGGCGCGATCATTTAAAACATAACCCTGCTGATCCTGATTGGTTTAACAGAGACCGCTTTGTTTTATCTAATGGGCATGGATCAATGCTTTTGTATAGTTTGCTTCATTTAACAGGATACAAACTTTCTATTGAAGATTTAAAAGATTTTAGGAAATTGAAATCTAAAACACCAGGTCATCCCGAATATGATCCTGCAATAGGAGTGGAGACTACTACGGGACCACTTGGACAAGGTTTAGGAAATGCAGTTGGAATGGCACTTGCTGAAAAAAATCTGAGCCAGACATTCAATAAGGATGGTATGAACCTCATTGATCACTTTACATATACATTTCTTGGAGATGGTTGTCTTATGGAGGGCATCTCTCATGAGGTTTGTTCTTTTGCTGGCACTCATAAGTTAGGCAAACTAATTTGTTTTTATGATCAAAATGGAATTTCAATTGATGGTGAGATAGACCTTTGGTTTACTGACGATACTGTCAAAAGATTTGAGAGTTATGGTTGGCATGTTGAACAAATTGATGGACATGATTTTGAACAAATCGATCAGGCAATCCTGAAGGCACAGAAAGAAACTTCAAAACCTTCTCTCATTTGCTGTAAAACAGTCATTGGTTTTGGTTCTCCAAACAAGTCTGGTACTGCAGGAATTCATGGAAGCCCTCTTGGTGATGACGAAATAGAGATTACGAGAAAAGCATTGAATTGGATTTATGAGCCTTTTGAAATCACAGAAGAAATCTATCAAGAATGGAATGCTATTGAGAAAGGTGAGACAAGTCAAAATGAGTGGATAAATGTTGTATCTGAATATCTAGATAAGTTTCCAGAGGACTACAAAGAGTTCATGCGCCGAATAGCAAATTTAACACCGAAGGACTTTTCTGAAAGATTTGAATCTTTGATTAATGAATGTTTGCAGAATGAAGCAAGTATGGCCACTAGGAAAGCTTCACAGGTCTGTCTAGATCATTTTTGTGAGTACTTACCTGAATTATTAGGAGGATCAGCAGATTTAACAGGATCTAACAATACTTTTTCAAAACATAATTCAGAATTAACCCCAGATAATGGAGGAGGTTCACATATTTACTATGGGGTCAGAGAGTTTGGAATGGTAGCTATGATGAATGGGATGTGTCTTCATGGAGGTATAAGGCCTTATGGCGGCACTTTTCTAGTTTTCATGGATTATGCCAGAAATGCAGTTCGCTTATCTGCAATGATGCAACTTCCTAACATTTATGTGTTTACTCATGACTCAATTGGTTTAGGTGAAGATGGGCCTACTCATCAGCCCATTGAGCATTTAGTAACCTTAAGGTCTACCCCCAATCTTTATAACTGGAGACCTGCAGATTTAACTGAAACAGCCGTTGCTTGGAAGAATGCGATCGTTTGCGATTCCCCAACTTGTTTGATTCTTAGTCGACAATCCTTACCAAAACTGCCTTTAACTAAAGATCACATTTCACAAATTGATAATGGAGGCTATGTTTTGCGGGATTCAGATAACCCAAAAATAAATTTGATTGCCACTGGTAGTGAAGTACAACTTGCAATTGAGGCATATGATTTGCTTGCAGAGAAAGGAATATCTTCAACCGTTATATCTATGCCATGTTTAGATATTTTTTTAGAGCAGTCAGAAGACTTTCAAGAGAGTGTTATCAGACCTGATACTCCTTGTTTGGTAATTGAAGCTGCTCATCCAAATTCATGGTATCAGTTACTTGGCAAAGATGATGCTGTGATGGGCATGACTACATTTGGTGAATCTGCACCTGGAAATATCCTTTTTGAAGAATTTGGATTCACAACAGATGAAGTCGTAAAAAAAGCAACTCAGCTTATTAAATGAGAACACTCAAAGATATAGATCTCAGAAATAAAAGAGCTGTTTTACGTTTAGATCTTAATGTTCCTATTCAAGATAATAAAATTTCCGATGATTCACGAATAATAGCCTCTTTACCAACAATACATAGAGTACTTAAAGATGCAAAAAATCTATTGATCATATCTCATCTAGGAAGACCAGAAGAGGGCGTTATCCAAAAAGAATTTAGTATGAAGCCAATTGCAGATTATCTCGAAAGAGTAATTGATGAAAAAATTACAATTATTGATTACTTAGATTCTACAGGACTTTTTCGGGCATCTAAGGTGCAAATCCTTGAAAATATCAGGTTTTTCAAAGGCGAAAAAGAAAATTGCGAACAGCTCGGTAAGAGTTTAGGAGAATTGGGAGATGTTTATATTTTCGATGCATTTGGCACTGCCCATCGGAAACAGGCTTCAACATATTCAGCAATTAAGCATGCAAGTCAGTCGTGTGCGGGACTATTAATGGAAAAAGAAATAACAATGCTTTCCGAAATACTCAACGAGATCAACCACCCTTTTACTGCAATTATTGGGGGGGCAAAAATTTCAACCAAAATAAATCTAATTTCTAATCTTGCAAATAAGGCATCTTGCATCGTTGTTGGAGGAGGCATTGCAAATACTTTTTTAAAAGCTGCTGGATTTGAGATAGGAGAATCATTATTTGAAAAAGATTTTATTCAAGTTGCAGAAAAGCTATTAGAAACCGGCAAGATCCATTTACCAAATCAGGTCTATGTCGGATCACATATAAATACTGATAAATCTATAATCAAAGATTTAGATGAATTGGAGCCAACTGATAGAATATTTGACCTTAAATTAAACAACAAAATTATTTCTAATTTAAAAGAATCAAAAACTATTTTATGGAATGGACCTTTGGGGGTTTTTGAAAATAAAGTCTTTGAACAGGGTACGCAAGAATTAGCCAAGATTATTTCTAATTCCAAGGCTTTCAGCGTAGCTGGTGGCGGTGAAACTCTGGCTGCGATTAATAAATTTATTTCAAAAGATGAGTTATCATATTGTTCATCAGGTGGTGGCTCTTTTTTAGAATTCATGGAGGGTAAAACTCTTCCATCGGTCGAAGCATTAGGAGGATAGAATGAATTTAAATGAAATAGCAGAATATATTGTCTCTGATGGCAAAGGGATTCTTGCAGCTGATGAAAGTAATCCAACTTGTGGTAAAAGATTTGATACTATCAATGTTGAAAATACTGAAAACAATAGAAGAGATTATAGAGAAATGCTCTTTCGGTCTAAGGGGATGAAAGACAATATCGGAGGCGTTATTTTATTTGATGAAACACTCCGACAAAATGCTATTGATGGTACTCCCCTTAGAAAAATAATCGAAGATCAAGGTGCCCTTCCGGGAATTAAAGTGGACAAAGGGTTGATCCCTCTCAAAGAAGGTTCTGATGAAGTTGTTACACAAGGGTTAGATGGATTACATGAGAGATGCATTGATTATGATGTCCTTTTTAATGCTAAATTCACAAAGTGGAGAGCTGTTATTAAAATTGGAGATGGGATTCCTACTGATGAATGTATTGAAGCAAATGCCAAAGCTCTTGCTGATTATGCTTGGCTTGCACAAATCAATAACATGGTCCCAATTGTTGAACCAGAAGTACTTATGGATGGCGATCATACAATAACAGAATGTTTTGATGCTTGTGCAAGATCTTTTTCGGCATTATTCAATGCATTACAAAAAAGGGAAGTTGATAATTCAGGATTACTTCTGAAACCAAGTATGGTTACTCCTGGGTCTTTATGCAATCAAAAGGCAACCATCCAAGAAGTTGCAGATTTAACAATAAAGTGTTTAAAAGAGAATGTTCCTTCTGAAGTTCCTGGTATAACTTTTCTTTCAGGAGGCCAATCAGAACTAGAAGCAACAGCTCATTTAAACGCTATGAATAAAGAAAAAGATTTGCCATGGAAACTCAGTTTTTCTTACGGAAGAGCATTACAACAGAGTGCTTTAAGAGCTTGGGGAGGTTTGCAAGAAAACCTTTTCATTGCTCAAGATGAGCTATCACACCGTGCCAACATGAATAAACTTGCTGCACTTGGGGAGTGGTCAGAGGAACTTGAAGAAAGATAGTGCTTGCTACTATTCAAAGAGTCAATAAAGCTAGTGTTTTTATTGGCAAGAAACAATATTCATCAATATCACAAGGAATTGTCATTTTTTTATGCGCAGAAAGTAGTGATTCAGAAAGAAATGTAAAAAAAATGTTTAAATCAATATTCAATTTTAAGATTTTAGAAGGAGATAGCAGCACAATGTCAGCAAGTTTAAAGGAGTTAAAGGAAGATGTATTGATTGTCAGCCAATTTACACTCGCAGCAATCACCAACAAAGGTACCAAAGCCAGTTTTCATAAAGCTGCCAAAGCATCTGAGGCAAAATTACTTTATGAACAATTTGTTAATCTATTTAAGGGTACAGAGTGTAAAATTGCTACTGGAGTTTTTGGAGAGAATATGAACGTGGAAATTATCAACAAAGGGCCCGTTACTTTCAACTTTAAGACATGACTAAAATTAAAAGCATTTCTATTTTTTGTGGGGCCCATACAGGCAAAAACCCTAATTTTGAAAAGTCAGCAAAAATATTTACTAAAATTATCGCTGAAAATAACATTGATGTTGTTTTTGGTGGTGGCAGTGTGGGTCTGATGAACATAATTTCAAATGTTGCCTTAGAAGAGGGTGTAAAAGTTACTGGAATTCTTTTGAAATCACTCAGTGATTTAGAATTAGTAAATCCTAATATTCATGAAAAGATTGAAACAAATTCACTCTTGGAAAGAAAAGATGAATTTATGAAGAGATCAGATGCTTTTGTTGTTCTTCCTGGGGGTGTAGGCTCAATGGATGAGCTATTTGAAATTTTAGCAAATAATCAATTGGGGATTATCAATAAACCAATTGGCATTTTAAATACAGATGGTTATTACAATGATTTGATTGCTTGGTTTGAAAAAGCTATTTTTGAAGGATTTGTATCCAAAAAAAATTTTAATGAAATTATTATTTCAGATGACCCCCAAAAGCTTGCTAAGATGATGCTGGCTTATGAAAGACCTAATGCTGACTCTTGGAAAGACAGACTGGGACTTTGAGTCATGCATCAAGGAAGTGGTTTAGGAGCTAAGGGAACAAAACTAAGTGAATCCTTAACTGCCATAATTTGTGCAATTAGATTCCAATATGATAAAGATTTTAGCTTAGAGGATTTTTATAATCTAAAATTTAATCTGACTGAAATTTCAAAAAACTTTGAGATTAATTTGGATGTACAAGAAACCATTGAATTTTCTCAAAACGAGGTTGGATGGCTTGAATCTAGTATTTTTGTTGCAAATAAAATTTATGGTTATTTAGGCCAAGGCAATTTCAAGTTTTTAAGATGCGATTTTATAAATAATTTAATGCAAAAATGTTTTAACAACTGTAACAGTAAAAATAATGAATTTGGAAAAATAGAGAAATGGTGCCCTGCTGATATTTGGATACATGATGCTTCAATTGATATAAGTTTTTTGACCAAATATTCTTCCTTTAAAGATCTAAACGAGCAGCTTATTCAATTATTTAGAAATAAACAATTAATAGGAGTTTCTCTCAAAAAGGTTAATCATAATGTACAAATTAAAGAATATAATGATGGGAAATCTTACCTGCAAAAAAAAACTTCAATTAAATATAGCAAATATATTTTGAAAATGAATACTCTTGATTTTTATTTATGTTATGAAGATAGCAACAGAAATAATATTAAAATACAAGGTCGTGATTTTGCTGGTGCAAACCCTGATAAAATTAAAAAAGATATTGAAATGGGCAAAGTTCCCAGAGTTGGTGATTTTAAATTTGAGATCAAGGGTGAATTAGCTAATCATGGCAAAATTCAAGATACTCTTTTTAATAGGATTTTATCTAACAATGGTCATGACACGATCATTTGGCCAAAATGGGAAGAATGCGATCCGTTTAGTGAAAGTAGCACTAAAATTACAAACGAAATCTTTGAGTTACTATTTAAATATAAAGCCCAAGGGTTTTCTTATACAACTGAATCTAAAAACATTATTGCAAATCAAACCAATCAATATAGGTTTAGCAAGTTATGCTCTTTAAGGGCACTTGATTTCATAGAAAAAAAAGGAAGAGATGAAATTGATACAATTCTTCAAATAATTCATAACTATGCTTCTTCGCAATCGGAATTATCAGCACCATTCTTAAAAGTATCCAATCTTTTAATATAGTACTTATTTTTTCTTTGATAAATATAAACCAATTTCGAATAGAATCCACATTGGTATTGCTAAAAATAATTGCGATAGAACATCTGGTGGAGTCAATAGACTGGCAGTTATAAAAAATAAGATAACTATAAACGGCCTAGTCTTTCTAAGGGTTTCTTTAGAAGTTATTCCAGTCCGCACAAGTAAAAAAGTCAAAACTGGGACTTGGAATGAAATCCCAAAACCGAAGACTAATTTTAATAAAAATTGTACATATTGACTGATATCAGTCATCACAGTTACTGAACTTGGAGCAGAACTTATAAAAAAATTAAGAAGAAGAGGAGCAACAATTAAAAAAGCAAATGCTATTCCAATTATGAAAAGAGATAATGAGCAAGTAATTAATGGCAAAACAAAGCTTTTCTCCTCTGCATAAAGACCTGGACTTACATATGACCATAACTCAAAAAAAGCATATGGAAGCACAACAAGAAAGCTTAAACTTAACACCAACTTTAAAGGTACAAAAAATGGTGAAGTTACTCCAGTTGCAATTAAGGAAGAATTCTGCCCGAATGAAGTAATTATTGGCTCTGAGAAAAAATTATAAATTTGCTCCGAAAAAGGAATTAAGACAATAAAAATAATAAAGAGAACAAAAAATACTCTCAAAACTTTGATCCTTAATTCATGCAAGTGATCAAAAACCGAATTATTTTTTTCCATCATCTTTTTCTATTTCTCTCAATCTATTTTCATTAAAAACATCTTTTATAATTTCATCCGCATTAATTTCATCTTTGATTTCCGAAGAAATATCTTCAAACTGCCTTTTAATATCAGAAGAAGTTCGAATAAAAAATTTAAATAAATTTGGCCATTGCTCTTTTCTAACTAAAAAAATAGCTAAAAGAACTATTAGTAAAATTTCTGGAAGACCTATTTGTAACAAAGTTTAGAGATTATTATTTTGGTCATTTGGCTCATCTTCTTTAACTGATTTTTTAAAACCCTTGATACCAGCTCCAATATCAGAACCAAGTGATCTAAGTTTCTTTCCACCAAAGATTAGAACAACCACCAGGAGAATGGCAATGATTTCCCATGGACCTAAATTAAACATATGGCTATATTACCCTTTTTATTGGCAATTATAAATTAGATGGTTAGAAAACCTAAAATTGCAACTACAAGTATGGAGATAACAAGAAGGATTTGCATAAACCTAACTGATTTTATTTTATTTTCTAGATTTATCATTAACTCTTTGTTACTTATAGAAGATTTATTAATATTCCGAATATCATCTACTAATTCTTGAACCATAATAGGAGCATCTTTAATCTTATTTAAAATTTCATCTTTGTTTTCTAGTACATATTTTTTAATATTTATAGGATCAAATTGATTCCTTAACCATTGCTCAATATAGGGTTCTGCTAACCCCCAAAAATTAAGTTTAGGATAAATCTGTCTACCCATCCCTTCAATATGAATGAGAGTTTTCTGGAGTAGCACTAGAGATGGCTGCACTGACAATCCATATGGTTTAGTGCTTTCAAATAAATAAATTAGAAGACTCCCAAATTCAATCTCAGAAAGAGGTTTTTCTAGGATCGGCTCTAAACATGCTCTTAAAGTATTTTCAAGATCGATGGGGTTAGTCGTGACATCAACCCACTCAGCATTAATAAAGAGTTTTGCAAGATTTTGATATTTCCTCTTAATTACAGCTTGCAACATTCTTGCAAGAGTATATCTTTCTTCATTACTTAAACTTCCAGCAATAGCACAATCTACTGCTACATAGCCATTATTGATAACATTATTTTTATCAACAAAGATATTTCCTGGATGCATGTCAGCATGAAAAAAATTATCTCGAAATACTTGATCTAAAAATATTTGTACTCCGTTTTCAGCAAGTGCTTTTTTATTAATTCCAGCTTTTTCAAGTTCGTCAATCTCTGTGCAAGGAATTCCATAGATTTCCTCCAGAACTAGTACTTTGGAGGTAGTAAAATCCCAGTACACCTTTGGAATATACAGAATATCTGAATCTCTAAAGTTTTCTCTAGTTAGGTTGGTATTTGCTGCCTCTAGTTTAAGATCGAGCTCTTTCATGATTGTACTTTCATAATCCTCCACCACTTTGTTAATATTTAGTCTCTCAGAATCCTTAAAAAAGACACTTATTAACTTGGAAACAGATCGCAAAAGTCTTAGATTCTTTTTGACTTCAGACTTAATGTTTGGTCTGAGGATTTTGACAATTACTTTTTCTTTATTGTGAATAAGTTTAGCTCTGTGAACTTGTGCTAAAGATGCCGCAGCAAAAGGTTTTGGTTCAAACTCTGAAAAAACTTCATTCAATTCACATCCAAGCTCTTTTTTAAGAATTTCTTCAGAAAGGTTTGAGTTAAAAGGTGTACATTGATCAGTGAGTTTTTGTAATTCTTTCGCAACCCTATATGGAATTACATCGGTTCTTGTAGATAATAGTTGACCAAATTTTATAAACATTGGACCAAGAGATTCAAGGGTTTTTCTTAATCTTGTTCCATATTCTTGCGAATCTTTTTTCTTTACGAATAGTTTAAACTTAAGACTGTAGAAAGAAATCTTTAAACTACCAAATATTATATTAATAACAGTCAACTTGCCTTTTCTCCAACATGTATTGCAACAATGCCATTACTCAAATTATAAAAATGGCAAGATTTAAAACCAGTATCGATCATCATATTTTTTAGAGTCTCTTGATCAGGATGTACCCTGATTGATTCAACTAAATATTTATAACTATCTTTATCAGAGGCAATTAGCTCTCCCATTTTTGGAAGGATATTAAATGAATACCAGTCATAAACCTGACTAAAAAACTGATTTGTTGGCTTGGAGAATTCCAGAATTAGTAATTTTCCATCTGGTTTTAAGCATCTATACATTTCTTTTAAGCCTGAATTTTTGTTTACAAAGTTCCTTAATCCAAAGCCAATCGTTATGACATCAAAATTATTATCATGGAACGGTAGCATTTCGCCATTCAATGAACAGAAGTCTGCATTTTTAAAAAAATTTTCATTTACCGACCTTTTTTTCCCTTCACTCAACATTTCATAATTAATATCTCCGATGGTAACTGTGGCATTCGGAAAATTACTAAGAATTTCTTTTGCTATATCTCCAGTTCCTCCAGCTAGATCTAGGATTTGACTATGCTCTTGAATACCTGCTAGCTCAATTAAAATCTTTTTCCACATTCTATGCAGTCCAAATGACATGACATCATTCATGATGTCATAGTTAGTGGCAACGGAAGAAAAAACAGAATTTACACGCCCTTTTTTTTCATCACTAGAAATACTTTCAAAACCAAAATGTGTTTTCTTATTCATTATTTATAAAATCTAAAAAATTATTGTATCTGCTTGTAGCAATTTTATTTGTTTTCAGACCTAATTGAACTGCACAATTTTTTTCATCAATGTGTCTACAATCAGAAAATTTGCAGTTTTTAGAGGCTTCGTTTATCTCCCAAAACGCTGAAAGAATATCTATTTTCTTTATGTTTGATATATCAAGATCTCGAGTTCCCGGAGAATCTATTATTTCAATATTTTTTTCAACTGAATATAAGGAAGAAATTGAGGTTGTATGAAGACCCCTAGATTTTTTTAAAGATTGTGTTTTTAAACTTTTACCTGTTAACTTTGAGGTTATAGTTGATTTACCTGCTCCAGATTTACCTACAAAAATAGTACTTTTCATGGCAATGAAATTTTTTAACTTTTCAATACCACCTCCCTCTTTTGCTGAAATCTCAACTATGTTTACCCCTAATGTTTCATACAAATCAAGTTTGCCTGAGTAATCTTTGGAATAAGTTTGATCAGATTTGTTTGCTACGATAAAAGCAGATAAATTTGAAGCATTAGCTAGGACAAGCCACTTATCGATGAATCTTCTTGGTGTTTTGGGTATTGGAGAGCAAATAATGCCAATATGAGTTAAATTAGCTGCATAAGTTTTTACAGATCCTTTTAAAAACCTTTTAAGGGCAGATCGTCTCTTATGTCTTTTGACAATTTTACCTTTGATTTCAGAACTATCATTTATTACATCAATTTCTACTTGGTCACCAACTACAATATCTAGTTTTTTTGGAGTAAGACAAGGGATATTCATATCTCCTAACCTAACCATGCATGAGTTTGAGTAAAATTCAATCACTCTAGCAGTTTGAACTTTTTCCATATAGAGCACAAAATACACTATAGTGATTAATTTACAAAGTTATGAAAGTTAAGAAGTCAAATAAAAATCTTGTCTGGATTGATCTGGAAATGACCGGATTAAATCCTAAAGAAGAAAGGATTATTGAAATTGCTACAATTGTTACCGATTCAAACTTAAATATTCTCGATGAAGGGCCAAACATCGCAATAAAACAAGATAAAAAGTTCTTAGACGGTATGGACGAGTGGAATACCACGCAACATACTTCGTCAGGACTATTAGATTCAGTTCTTCAAAGTGTTATCAGCACAAGAGAAGCTGAAATTGAAACTCTTGAGTTTATTTCCAAATATGTTGGAAGAGGAAAATCTCCAATGTGTGGAAATACTGTATCTCATGACAGAAGGTTTTTGATCGAATACATGCCTGAGCTAGAAGCTTATTTCCATTATAGGCACATAGATGTTTCATCTGTAAAAGAATTGGTTGTTAGGTGGATGAATCATGCTCAATCTTTTAATAAGAGCAGTAACCACCGTGCCCTTGATGACATTAAAGACTCAATCAATGAGTTAAAGCATTACAAGAGCCTTATCTTTGAGGAATAATATTAAGATTTACTTAGGCCGGTTATTTTATATAAAATAAAATTATGGGAATCTTTAAATTATTTCTACTTATTTGAGATATAGAGATATTTACTTTAATCTCTTGCCTGCCCACATCTCGCCAGACCAATCTTTTGAACTTTCTTCAACAACAAGCCATAAAACAATTAATCCACCGATTGCTCCAATGGTAGCTGCTACAGGATATGCAACTGCTAAAACTATAAAGATTGCAAAATAAAGAAAATTTTTAACTACATTAATTATCAAATTAATTATCAAATTTACTAGGTCCATTTATTACTCCTTTTACCTAACTATATGTATATTGTAGCAAAAGAAATAAAAATTTAGTCACCCTTTTTTGTTGGTTGAATGTTGAGAGGAAAAGGCTTCACTTCGGTCAAACCTTTTTTGATTTTAGCTTCTCCATGTTTATCAACTTCATCAATCCGTTGAATTGAAGCTATTGGGATAAAACTTTTTTTCACTTTTTTGAATTCATTCTTAAGTTTCTCTGAACTAGGATCAACTACTAGTTGGTCATCACTACCAAAGATAAATTCTTCAACTTCCAAGAAGGCATACATATCACTTTGGTAGATATTTTTTGCAAAAATTTCATAAACTTCACCCAATTGGATAAATAAAATTTTATAAACT
>MDTE01148435.1_pt1 | contig 25657 bp, 21 predicted proteins | sample 811231 | NCBI WGS metagenome assembly MDTE01 (sample SAMN05326651, study PRJNA326480) | marine metagenome | isolation source: seawater | place: Indian Ocean: Red Sea | collected 2010
AAGAGAATAGCAATGCTTATAATAAAAAAAAATAGTGTATGAAATATCTAAATAATAGGATTTTAGGAGAAATTACTTCTATTAGTGCAGGTTATTTTTTGACAGTACTTGGAGCCTTAGTTGGCATAAGAATAATTACTAATTTTTTATCTCCAAGTCAATATGGAGAATTATCATTAGGAATAACTACAGGGTGTCTCTTATATAGTATTTTTTTTGGTCCTTTATCAAATGGAGTTTCTAGATTTTTATCCATAGCGAGAAAAAAGAGACAAACTAATTTATTTTTAAAAATTTCTTTTAATATTTTCACCAAGATAAATATCTTTTTAGCTTTATTTTCATTTTTAATAATAATATTTTTTTATATTTTAGGCATAACAGAATGGATGAATTTAGCTATTGCATCTATTGGATTTGGCTTTCTTTATGGTTTTAATAACATAATTATTACCTTACAAAGTATTTATAGAACAAGGGGAATCGTATCTTTCCACCAAGGTTTGATGACAATAATGCGGTTTTTATTTGCAATTTTTTTTATTAAAATTTTTGGTTCTAGCAGCGAAGCAGCTATGTATGGACAATTTGTTGGTTTATCTTTGGTTTTTTTCTCACAATATTATTTTTTAAAGTCAACTTTAAAAAAAGAAATTAGAAATGATATTGATTCAAGCCCAAACTTTAATTGGGATTTAAAAATTATTAAATATACAATCCCTTTAGTAGGTTTAGGCTTTGTAAGTTGGTTAAGATTGGCTTTTGAAAAATGGGGATTATTATTTTTTACAGATTATGATTCTGCAGTAGGATTTTATGCAATTATTTATCAATATGGATATTACCCTATTTCTATTATTGTTGGTGTATTAACTAATTATTTAAGGCCTATTTATTTTGATAAAGCTGGAGATGATAATAAAAAATTAAAATTAACTTTTAGAATAGGAATAAAAATATTTGTATTTTCATTCATATCTTTATTTATTTTAGTAATAGTAATTTTTTATAATCGTGATTTTATATTTAAAATTATTTTAAATGAAAACTACTTTAATATTGCTTATTTAATTGGACCAATGATGATGACTGCATTATTTAATGAAAGTACTTTTTTTATTTCTTTGCTTTTGCAGACAAAAAAAAATACCAAAATGGTTTTTCTGCCAAATGCAATAACTCACATTTCTGGAATCTTGTTATCTATTTTAGGACTTTATTTTGGAGGCCTTTATGGACTAGTTTTTGCATCTTTAATAAATTCAATATTTAAGTTTTTATTTTTCACATTTCTATGTATAAGTGAATATAAAAAAATAGATATCTATTTAAGATAGAAAAATTATAAAACTATATCGTAAATACTTTAATACAAATTTTTATGATTACAAATGTACAAATTTTTCAGCAAATAATTTCTTAAATAATAAAATTACTTAATTTTATAATAGATTTGATTAAGCCACATAACATCGTAGGTATCATATGAATCGGGCACTTTTTGAAAATCGCCATTTTTAAGGCTGCTGCCCTCTCCAGAAGCAACTTTTTTATATTGTTTTGGAAAAAAATTATCAAATGATTTTTCATAATTATTTGCTTCGTAATACATATTTTCTTTAAAATTTCTCGTAACCTCGCAAGTAATTTTTTTTACTTTATTTTTATCTATATAATTTTCTAAGGTTTTAAGTATTATTAGGTCATAACCTTGAGCATCTGAAACATATTCATCAATAAGCTTAATTTTCATACTTTCTAGATGCTCTCCTAAATTAACTGTATTTACCTTTATTATTTTTTTATATCCAATTTTTTCGCTGTTGTCTTTTGAAAATTTACTTAAAGAACTTGAAACCATATCCAAGTTGTCAGAGATGTAAAAATTTTCTTCTGAGTTTTTATCGCTTGCAGCAAAATTAAAGATCTTTACATTTTTATATTTTCTAAACTTAATTTTTAAATTATTAAATAGTTCTGGATTGGCTTCATAGCCAATTGCTAATTCATACTTATAAAAAATATTTCCAAATGAGTAACCTTTATTTAAACCTACGTAGACAAGTACTCCTTTTGGCTTAAATATTAATAACCAAATACTTTTAAATATGTGTTGCCACCATATTTTATGAAGAAATTTATAAAAAAAAGGTATTTTTTTTCTTACAAAAACTTTAAATAAAGATAAAAAATTCATTGATTTTTCTATTAGTTTATTACTATTTTATGAAATTTATATGTTAATTTTTGGCAATATTAATTTGTATATTTCGGGAAATAAATTTTTTATCAAATTTATCTGTAAAAAACGCACTTTATCCTACTAAGGATAATTTTTTTGAGGATTATGTCAGTATAAGTTGTTTTCATAAATGATTTAATTTTAATAAATTTTAAGTATCTAGTCTTGCTATAAATTTTTTTAAAAAAATTTTATCCAAAATTAAGTAATTCTTTCATTCCAGTATTGGATTATTAAAAAACTAATTTTGAGATAATTTATTTTATCTTTTAAGAACTTAATCTCTATTTTTGATAAATAATAAAATCTCTTTCCTCATCTTTCGGGATGTTTCAACTAAATTATAGTTTTTAGAAACATATAATTTTGCATTTTTACCCATTTCAAGAAGTTTTTCTTCTGAATTAGAGAAAAGATTAACAAGTGCAAACTTAAGTTCTCCAACTTCTGGATTTATAAGCCAACCTAAATTTTTTTTTTGAATAATGGACCATGGAGTTTTATTTGTAGTAATAACTGGCAAACGAAAATTCATTGCTTCAGCTACTGCAATTCCAAACGATTCTGAATGTGAAGGTAATATAAATGCTGATGCTTCATCTAAAACTTGATATTTATTATCTCCATAAACGCCCTTATTTAAAAAAACTTTCCCCTCTAAATTATTTTTAATTATTATATTATTTAACTTCTTAATGTATTCTGTAGATCCATTACCATAAATGGAAATTTTCCATCCATAAAAATCTAAATTTTTGCAAGCTTCTAATAGAATTTCTAACCCTTTAATAGGAGTAATTCTGGAAATTGCGACTAGTTCTTTTGAGAAATTATTTTTCTTTTTAGATTGATAACTAATTTTTGGTAATCCCTCAGGGACAAAAATTATTTTTTTAAATCTGTACTTGGAATTTAAAAGATGACTTTTTTCTAATGATGATACGCATTGCAATAAATCACATACTTTAAATAGCTTCTTTTCAATAAAATATATGCTTATTAATTTTAATATTTTCCTATTTTCTAATGGCTTTGGTTGCAGCATTCCAGCTGGAGATACTATTAAAATTTTGCTAGGATTCATTATTTTCCAATTATATGCTTCTATACTTGTTTGTCTCCAAAGACCTTTTAAATATAAAATATCAGGATTAAAACTTTTTATATGACTTCTCATAGATAATGAAATTGGATAAATTTTTGGCCCAAATTTAGGAAGTTTAATTATTTTTAAATTATTGGGTAAGTTCAATTCTTCTTCAAAATAGTTATTTTCATTATCTAACTGAGTTATTATTTGATGTTGATCAAGCTTAAAATGATCAGCCAAACCTATGGCTGTATTAAGAGTGGCCAAAGCAAGACCACCCATGGAAGTACTTAAAGATTCTGTTAAGAATAATATTTTCAATTGATTGCTTTTTTTTAAGTTTACTTAATATTAAATGCTAAAAAATATAAACTTTATACTTCTTCAATCTAGCAAGTTTATAATTTAAGAATATATGGAGTTTTAAGACGTATTTAGTAAGTAAATTATTACCTTTAATTTTTTCTCCATTAGGGTTGGTTTTATTTTTGCTGTTATCTTTTTTATTGTTTAAAAAATATAAAATTATTTATTATGCAATCTTTGCATTGGTTTTCTTTAGTACTGGAATTGTAGCTGAAGTTCTTTTGAGATTTTTAGAGTATCCATGGCAAAGAAAAGAAATTGAAAGTATTGATAAAGCTTATGGAATAGTAGTTTTAAGTGGTGGAAGAAAAGTACCTTTAGGTAATACAAAAATTATTGAATGGGAAGACCCCGATAGATTTATTGCCGGAATCGAACTCTACAAATATGGGAAAGGAAAGAAATTAATATTTACTGGAGGTTTTAATCCTTATGATTCTAATTTACCACCAGAAGGAAATATTTATATGGATGAAGCATTAGCGTTTGAAATCCCCAAAAAAGACTTACTTTCTACTTATCCAGTTCTTAATACATACCAAGAAGCAAAAGCTATCAAAAGGTTATTGAATGAAAAAATTCCAAATGAGAAAAAAAATATAATTCTAATTACAAGTGCTTTTCACATGAAGAGAGCTAAAAGAACTTTTGAAAAAGAAGGTATTTTTGTGCAACCTTTTCCAGTTGATTTTCGAAGTAGTAAGAGTATTAATGCAATTTTTTCTAATCCATCACATTGGTTGCCTACATCAACTAGCTTAAATAAAACTTCTTTTGCTTTTAGAGAATTAATGGGAAGAATGCTATATAGGATATTTATGTAAGTAAATTTAAAAATTTAATATATATTATTGAAAGTATTTTTTATAAAATTTAAAAATATTTAAGTAACTTTTAAATCTAAAATGATTTTAAAATCTCCTTTAAATTTTTTACTGCTTTATCCCAAGTAAATTCCTCATGTTGTTTTAATAAATTTTTCCTTAATTCAATATATTTTTCATAAGGAGTAAGAATATCGATAATCCATTGAAAAACTTCTTTTGGTTCAGGATTCTTTTTAAAAAGTTTTCCAAAGTTTGATTTTGGTAAGGTTGATGATATTCCACCGATATCATGACAAATAACAGGTACACCAAGAAGGAAGCATTCTCTATTAGAGATGCCGTAAGCCTCTGCAGTTGAAAAAAGTGTACCAAAATGCCAAGAGGTTATTTCCTTTACAAATTTTTCTAGATCAGTATATTTATTGATAAAGCCAACATATTCTAGAGAAGGATGAATTGGCAAATTATTTTTTTTGGGTCCAATAACCCTTAATTTGATAGGAACTTTTTTTTCATTAAATAAATTTAATAAACTAATCAAGAATTTTCCACCCTTTCTTTCCCAATCAATACCTATAAAACCCAATTTAATGGGATTTTTTTTAGTTAAATTACTAGGCAAAAATAATAATTTTTCTCTATCTAAAAATTTGTGTTCTAAATTAGCTCCTCCAGGAATAAAGAAAATTTTTTTCTTATCAATTTTATACTCATCTATTAATGATTCAATTGCCCAATTAGATCTACAAAATATTCTTTTAGCTTTTTTGTAATTTTGTTTCTCATGATAAATTATTTTATTTTTATATGAATTAGCGATCATATCTGAAACTGAATATTCTTTAAAGATTTGTTTGGTAGTGCAATCTATATAAAAATCAACATTCCATTTTTCTGGCCAAGGATAGGAGGGTAAAAAAGGATAAATACTAAGAATATTTATTGATTTATTATCTGGAATATCAATTTGATTTAGTACTTTTCTTGAATAAAATTGACTCCATTGAAACCCACCTGCTTTGCCATATTTGATAAATTGAAGGATGTTCCAAATAAGTTTCCAATAAATTAATTTTTTGTATTTTAAAGATACCGCATTTTTTATTAAACCTTCCTTTTTTGCTGCTTTAAATAAATAAAAAGGCAGACCACCATGTTTTAAAGGGGAATTTGCATCGCCATTACATATTAAATAGTCATAATAAATTTTATTCATAAACGCATTAGTTATTCAAACTATGCAAAAGTTTTAATTGAGACGGTAATGGATTTGTTCGGGGATGGACTTCCATTAAATAATCTAAGGCTCTTTGTGGTGATAATTTATGTTTAGCTATTAGCCAAGCCATACAAATTATTGGAGATCTTTCTCTAGCAGCTTGACAATGAACAAAAAGAGGGCCTTCCTTCTTAAGGACTTCAATAATTGAGATTATCTCTCTAATTTCTGAAATAAGAATATTTTTATTAACTTTATGATCTGGCAAAGTATAACGTTTGTGATAGAAGTTTTGTTTAGCATCTTCATTAATTGGTGCTTCTTCTTCAGAACATAAATTTAGGATTGCTTTAATATTATTTTCCTTTAATACTTTAAAGTGTGATTCCTTTAGTGGTGCAGGACCAATAGCTAATTCATTTTTTAAAATCCAATTTATTTTAAATCCTGCCATTATTTAAGAATCTAACCACTTAAAAAACCTTGAGCTTATTTGTTTTAGATCAGATAAAAGACTAACTTTGATTTTATCAAATCTTGATTTTTGATAAGGTGATTCTTCCTCCTTATTTTCTTCTGAATATGAATTGTAAGTGTATGAATAAGTTCCATAGCCATACCTATTTAAAATTTGATTATTTTGTTTCTTAGTAGAATTTGCAATTACGCCTAATAAGGTTGCACCACTTTCTAGAGTTTTATTCATACATTCTTTAGGTAAAGCTCTTGGTACTAGATCAGTAGTTACTAGCATTATTAATCCATCAGACTTTTCAGAAACTAATAAAGCATCAGAGAGTCCACTAAGAGGAGGTGTGTCAATTAGAACTAAATCGAAACTTTTATCTTTCCTTAATGAAGAAATTATATTTTCCATTCTTTTAGACTGTAATAGTCTTGTTGGATCTGGCGGTTTGGTCCCTGCTGTTATTATTCTCCAATTATCAAATCCTGGTACATTTTGAATAGCTTCAGAAATATTTATCTCTTCGTTGGTAATAAGATTTGATAATCCAGTAATGTTATTTAAATTAAGACGTGTATGTAATTGGGGTTTTCGAAGATCAGCATCAATTTGTAATATTTTTAAATCCATTTCGCATAACGTCTTAGCTAATAATATGTTGGATAATGACTTACCTTCTTTAGGAACAGAGCTGGTTAAAGTAATAACTCTTATAGGTTTATCACTACTTAAAAATCTTATAGATGTATAAATATTTCTTAAGGATTCTTGATAGAAAAATTTATCATATGAATTGATACCTTCATTTTCTAAATTTTGTGATAAAGATTCTAATAGAGATCTTTTCTCTTCTCTTACATTACTGAAAGATTCAATAAAGGGGATATGGCCAAGTAATGGGTATTTCAATTCATTACGTATTTCTTCCGGAGAGTGATAAGCATCATCAAATTTATCTCTTAGTAAACATAAACCAATTCCTACAAAAGTTCCCATTAAGGCAAAATTGGTTAATTCTTTCCTAAAACTTGGATAAATTCGAACAGGATTAAAACTTGGATCTGTGATAATTATCCATGGTTTATTATCTTGAGCAATTTGTAATTGTAATCTTTCTTTAACAGAGTTTAATCCAGTGAAATTAGCATTAGCAGAATCAAGTTCAAAACTCAAAACTTCGTATTCTCTTATAAGTGATGTTAATTTTTCAAAATCCCTATTTAGTTTTGATAGATTTGAATTATTAAGCTCAATAATATCATTTGTCGTTTTTATTGATTTATTAACTATTTCTAATTTCTTTTCTTTGACAATTGGTTTTATAAGCTCGATTTTTGACTTTATATTTTTAACAATAGATGATGATGGAGTATATATTAGCTGTGCTTCTCTCAACTGTTTATTTAGTGTTTCATATTGATTAGAAATTTCTGCTTTTTGATAACCAATTCGCAGAGATGAAGTTTCCGCGTCTCCTATCATTTCACTATATATAGCTGTATTTATATTGTCCTTGAGAATTTCTTCTTTTAAAGAAGCTAATCTTTTTAGTTTTGTCCTTAATCCAGCTGTTTTTGTTTCAAGTTCTTTTATTTCTATTTTTTTGTTTGTACTTTCTCGAATTGGATCTATTAGATTGTTTTCTTTCATGAAATTTTCTAATTTAATTCTTAGTTCTATATTTTTTTCTTTTATGGCTGGTTCTTGGGCACTCAAAAAAGATAATCCATCTGATAATTTTTTCTGTTTTTGAACGATTGCGTAATTAACAAATACTGAACTTAGTTCCTTCAATAATTTTAAATCTTTTTTGGGATTATTACTTAATAATTTAACTTCTAGAACTCCCGTAACTTTAATGTCTTGTTCAATTGTAATTCTCTTTACTAAATCAGTGTATTTAATATCAAAATCTTCTGAAAGTTCACGTAAAATATACTCACTTAGTAAAAGTTTCCTTAATGTTGGGATATCTTGTTTAATACTTAAACTATTAGTTTCAAAAGCTGAAGTTACCCCACCAGAACTAATGTTCCGAGAGCTTTCATTAATGGGATCTTTTATCAATATTGTAAAATTTCCCTCATATAAAGAATTAAAAATTTTTTCTTTATAAGTCCTAATAAAGCCAAAAATTGCAAAAGCTATTAATGTTATTATGAATATCTTCTTTCTTCTTATTATTTTAATAAGTAGTTTTTCTATTGAATTTAATTCATTCGTATTATTGTTTGTTGTGCTAGATTCTTTTATATTATCGTTTTTATTTGATTGTGGATTTTTTCCTATTGAGCTTTCCAAAATCTAATTAAGTTTTGTAATCCCATTATGTCATATAATAGGAAAAGTTTTTAAAAAGAAGAGCTTTATACCCTAATACTAATGAACAAATTCAGGAAAATATTGATTAAAAAGAGTATTTTCTTTGTTGTAATATACAATTTATTTCTACCATTTAGGTATACATATTCTCAAAATTTCAATAGTACGAATATTGAAAATAAAGAATACATTGAGCGTCTAGATGATAAAGAAAAAGATTTGCAGAAGGATGTTTATATTCTAGGTCCAGGTGATCAAATAAAAGTTGAGATATTAGGAACTGATATTGAAAAGAGTCTTTACCGTATCCTAAATGATGGCTCTGTAAGCATTCCTTTGGCGGGTAATTTTTATTTTACTGGTAAAACAATTTTAGAAGCAAAAAATGAAATAATTGAAAAGCTAAGGGACCAGATACTCGTTCCTGAAGTTTCAATAATATTGATTGACCCGAGACCGGTTTCAGTATTTGTCCTAGGAGAGGTAACAAATCCTGGTCTTTACAATCTATCTTTTGAGAATCGATCTACCAACATTTCAAATTCTATAAATGTTGGGGATTCTGGATTTCCTACTCTAGTTTCTGCAATTAAATTGGCTGGAGGTATAACTCAAGATACAAATTTAAAAGAGGTAGAGTTAGTTAGACTTTTGCCTGGAAATAACAATGAATACAAGACAACAGAGGTTAATCTTGTTGATTTATTATTTGAAGGTAAAAAGCAAAATAACCCTTTCCTTTTTGATGGGGATATTATTAGGTTTAAAAAAGCGCAAAAACAAGTTTCAGAAAGAATTAATTTAATATCATCAAATAATTTAACTCCAAGTAAAATTGAAGTAAGCGTTATAGGTGAAGTTACAAAACCAGGAGAGCTGGTCATTTCAAAAAATACCTCGTTATTTCAAACAATTTTGAAAGCAGGTGGTCCAGTAAATAATAGGTATTCGAAAGCAAATGTAGATTTATTTAGGATAAATAGAAACGGTTCTGCTACTCATAAAAAATTTAAGATTGATTTTAGAAAAGGAGTTTCCCCTGATAATCCTACTCTGAAAAATGGAGATGTTATAAGGGTAAGGAGAAACCTCCTCGCAAAATCATCTGATGCTTTGAGCACAATAACTGATCCTTTACAAGGTGTAGTAACGATTTGGTCAATTTTTAAGATAGTTGATTAAATAAATTTTTTCTATGAAAATAAAAAATAAATCGATAAAAATTATTGATCGTAAAATATTTGCAAACATAATTCAATTACTCTCTTTCATAAATAAATCTAATAAAAGATTTTTAATATTTATTCTTTTTATAATGGTATTAAATTCATTTGCTGAATTAATAACTATTAGTGCTTTAATGCCATTAATAGATATTGCGCTTAATCCAAAAAATATATCAAATATAGGTTATTTTAATATAATTTTTAATATCTTTAATATTCAACAAAATTATCAGTTTTTTGTCATATCTTTTCTGTATATCATAATAATTATTTCTACAACGTTGTTTAAGATCTATGCTTTGAAGCTTATTAATGTTTCTTCTGAAAGAATAACAAAAGAGTTAGGTGAAAAATTATATAGAGGAATTATTTATAAAGATTATTCTTATCATCTTAATACCAATTCCAGTTTATTAATTAGTAGTTTGGTCCAACATTTAGATTTATCAGTTTTAGTCTTTTCATACTTTTTAAATATAATGCTTTCATTATTCTGCATTTTAGGGATTTTAATATCTTTAACATTAATAAACTTTAAGTTTGTTGTTTTTACTATAGTTATATTTCTATTATTTTATTTTTGTGCAGGTGTTTTTACAAAAAAACCATCAAATTTTTACGGTAAATTAGTTTTTGAAAAAAGAATTAACATTATCAAGATAGTCAATGAATCATTGGGTTACATTAGGCAAATAATATTAGATGACTCTCATGAAACTTTTATAGAGGAATACAATAAAAGTAATTATTTATATGCAAGAGCAAATAAATTTTTGTCAATTATAGGAGGAATTCCAAGATTCTTATTAGAGTTTATTGTATTATCGCTGTTCGTGATAATTCTTAGTTTGATGGTGTTTAATCAAACTAATTTGAATATTTACATACCAATTTTTGGTGCTTTTTTATTGGCCATCCAGAAATTATTACCTTTTTGCCAAAAAATTTTTATTTCTAACTTGCAAATTATCCAAAACAAAGACAGTCTCTACTCCGTGGTCTCTTTTTTAAAAGATTCAAAAAAATCACAATATAATTCAAAAATCAAGCCATCAAATGTATACAACTTAAAGAAAAAAATTACCTTTGATAACGTAAGTTTTTCTTATAAAAAAAGGGTGGTTTTGCAAAATATCAATTATGAAATCAGCAGAGGCGAAGTTATTGGCATTGTGGGTAAAACAGGAGTGGGAAAGTCAACTTTTATTGATTTGTTAGTAGGTTTATTAACACCCATTGAAGGTAATATTTTAATAGATGGTAAAAAAATGGATGCTAATCTTTTTAGGAAATTTAGGTTATCTGTTTCTTATGTTCCCCAAGATTATTTTTTATTAGATAGATCGATTGAAGAAAATATAGTTTTGGGTAAAACTCAAAAAAATATTGATAATAAATTACTTAAAAAAGTGCTCAAAATTTCTATGTTGGAGGATTTTATAGGTTCTTTAAAATATGGATTAAAAACAAATGTTGGAGAAGATGGTGTAAAGCTTAGTGGTGGTCAAAAACAAAGAATAGCAATTGCAAGAGCTTTATATAAGAAGCATTCGTTTCTTTTATTGGATGAGGCTACAAGTTCGGTGGATTTAAATACTGAAGCCAAAATAATAAATAATATCTTGAGAAACTATCCCGATATTACTATCATAATGATTGCTCATAGATTAGAAACTTTAAAAATGTGTGACTACATTTTAGAAATAAAAGAAAAAAAATTAATAAAGCATAATAATATCGAAGATTATAGATCTAATATTTTTTAAAATAATTAATTTTTTTAATTTATTTAAGTGGTTTATAGCTTCTTCTTTTGCCTAGGTCTTCTTAAGGTAGATAATATATGAGAAGACTTTAAATAGAATAAATTAAAAATTGATTAATAATTTTTAAAATTGTAATTTCTAAATTTATTCTTATTTAAAAGATTGATAAAATTAACTGTTAAATTTCAAACTAGTTTTGATAAGTAAAATAGGAAGATATTAATATCATCTTTAAAGATGACTATTAATATGAGCATAATCCACAATGATATTATTGAAGTAATTTCTAGAAAAGCTTTTAACTTTTATTTTTATTCAAGCAGATACTGATTTTTGAAATTAGCTTAGGATGCAAAAGTAGTTACTATGGAAAAATTTTATCCTAAATTCTCAGTTGTTATTCCTTCTTTTAATCAAGGTAACTTTATAGAAGAGACAATACTTTCGATATTAAATCAAAAATATCCAAATATAGAATTAATTATTGTAGATGGGAAAAGTACAGACAAAACTCTCGATATAATAAAAAAGTATTCAGATTCAATAAATTATTTTGTAAGTGAATCTGATAATGGTCAAGCAAATGCTCTAAATAAGGGCTTTGCAGTGGCAACTGGAAATATTTGTTCTTACTTGAATAGTGATGATTTATATCTTGATAATATTTTTTGGAAAATAAGCGAACTTTATTTAAAAGAAAAATTTAAATGGATTTGTACAGATATTTTAGTAGGTTGTTCTAAAGAAAACAATAAAGTTTGGGAGGCTAGAATTTCATCTTTTGAATCATTTTGCGTTGAACAAACAATTGGACAGCAAGGAGTATTTTGGGAAAATAATTGTTTAAATAAACCTTGGTTTGATGAAAATCTTCAATATGTTTTAGATCATAAATTTTTTATATCTTTGTATAAAAAATTTGGTGCTCCAAAATATTTAAATACAACAGGATCATTTTTTAGAATTCATAGTAATTCCAAAACTTCAAAATTTGAGAACATTTTGATTAAAGAAAGAAAGGCAATCGCATTACAGGAAGCTAATAAAGCAAATAATAAATATCAAAGAAGAAGGATAATGATGGAAATGAAAAGATTAGAGTTGAAAATAGAAATTAATAAAAAATCTTCTACTATTTCGAAAAGATCAAAATTTAAAGATAAACTTTTATTTTTTGTTCATACTTTATTAATCTTTATAAAAGTACCTTTAAAGTTCAAGGATAAATTCTTTTTTGGTTACATAAAAAAATCTTTTAAATTTTTTTAAATAAAGATTCAATGAAAAAAAAAATAAGATATCTACATCTCTCAGATAATTTTTATCCTTTGATCACGGGAGGAACAGAAATATTCATACAGAAATTTATAAATGAACAAATTAAATTAAAATATCAATATGAGGTATTATGGGTCTGCCATAAAACCGAAAATTATGAATTAAAAAAAGTAAATAATTTAGAAAAATATAAGATATTTTTAGAACCTGTAGTTTATGGTGAAAGATCAAAAAGATTTTCTTTTCGTGCAAAAGAAATTAAAGGATTCTATCAATTACTCATAAATTTCAAACCTGATTTTGTTCATATTCATTCCTTGGGGAGCCGAACAACATTAGATCATATTAAATTGATAAAAAAATTTGGCTCAAAAATAATATTTACAATGCATACACCCCCTTGTAGTTGCATGGGCAATTTACTAAATGCTTCTCATGAAATTTGTAATGGAGATTTAATTGACTCTAGATGTACTTATTTTAGATTACGTTCAAAAGGAATACCTTATATTATTGCAAAATTTGTTTCATTTCAGAATGGTTTTTCCCTTTCGCCAGATATGCAAAATAGATTATCTCGTTTATTAACTTCAAGAAAATTAACAAGTGAAATGCATTCTTCTTGGCTGAAATTAATGCATGAAGTAGATTATATTCATGTTCTTTCCAAATGGGGAATGGATATGCTTATACGTCAAAAAATAGATCGAAAAAAAATTCATCTTATAAGAACTGCTGGACCCCAACAACTTCATTTAAAAAAAGTATCAAAAATGCAAGATGATTTTTTGAAGCTGGTATTTTGGGGTAGATGTAATCCTCAGAAAGGAATTCATATCTTAATTGATGCTTTTTTAATGTTGCAAAAAGATTTACCTATTTCACTAGATATATATGGTCCATATTGGGAAAATAATAATTATTCAAAAACTTTAATAAAAAAAATAAATTTAGATAAAAGGATTAAAATTCGGGGTAATCTTCCCAATAAAGAACTTTTAGGAAAATTGCAAAATTATGACTTAGCAGTAGTTCCATCAATATGGATGGAAACAGGTCCTTTAAGTATCTTGGAAGCATTTGCTGCGGGAATACCAGTCATAGGAACAAATTTGGGTGGAATTAAAGAATTATTAGTTAATAAAAGGGGATGCTATATACTTCCACCAAAATCATCAGCCTGGAAGGAAATGTTTATTAAAATATTGAAGAATAAAAAATTAATTGAAGAATTTAAACCTCCAATGGTCAGAACTTTTGAGGAGGTTGTAAATGAAATTGGTAAAGTTATTTTTAATTAATATATCTTATATTAATTAATCAATTTCTTGGTTTTAGTAATTGAAAAAGTTAGAATAGAATACTATTTGGAATTTTTTAATGTAAATAATCTTTCTAAAAATGCCTAAAAGATTCAAATCAAATTGCGATATTTTAATTGTATTAAACAGCCTAGTTTCTGAGGGATGTCCACAGCTAGCATTAGATTTATCCAAATATTGGTCTTCAAAGAAAATTAAAGTTCAAATAATATGTTTAGATGAGTTTCCTTTGGATTTGATAAAAGAATTTGAAGAAATTGACATTAAAGTGAATTTTTATAGGAATCTAAAAAAAGGTTTAATAAGATATTTTTACTTGGTTTACTATACTTTTACTATTTGTAAAGAACTTAATCCTAGTGCTTTGCTATGTTTCCCTTTTGGATGGCACGCTTTTGTAGCAATGGGAGCAAAATTATCTGGTGTGAGAAATATTTGTACACATGTGGGTAATTATCCTCCTACTGAAAAAAAAGGGATGAAAAAATTTAAGCTTTTGGTTCAGATTGGAAGATTATTTACAAAAAAGTGTATTTGTTGTTCTGACTATGTTATGAATGCCACTAATAAACATTTTTCTTTACCTAAAAGAAATCTTTGTAGAGTTTATAATTGCTGTGATTTTGATAAATTTAACAAAAAAGAAATAAAATTACTAAAACAAAAAAATATTATAAATTTAGGGATGGTTGCTCGATTAGAGAGGCATAAAGATCAATCTACATTAATAAAAGCAATACCTGAAATTTTAAGAAAAGGGTTAAAAGTTAATTTAACGATAATTGGAGATGGCTCACAAAGAAATAATCTTGAAGAACTTGCAAAAAGTATTGGCGTAAGCGAAATAACAAATTTTGTGGGATCAAGAAGAGATATCCCAGAAGTACTTTATAAATTAGATATTTTTGTATTTTCCGCTCGAAAGGACGAAGGTTTTGGAATAGCTATGGTTGAGGCAATGATTACTGGAGTTCCTATTCTGGCTTCAAATGTTGGGGCTTGTTTAGAGATCTTAGGTAATGGTCAATATGGATATTTCTTCGAAAAAGGAAATCCAAAAGATCTAGCATCAAAAGTCCTTGAAATGAATAATAATATTAAAAGTGTCAATGAAAAGGTTTTTAAAGCAAAAAAATATGCAAAAAAATATTTTTCTATAGAAAGAATGGCAGATTCATATTTTAATTTTCTCATGTCATGAAAAAGTTTCACTTTATAGATGGTTTAAAAATTGGTGGCATTGAAAATCAGGCCCTATCTTTATCTTCTTTAGAAACTTCTAAAGTAGAAAATTTCTTGATAAATCTGAATAAAAGAAAAAACGATTATCCAGATAATTTCTTTAATCAAAAAAAGTATAAAAATTTGAAAGTAATTTCATTTGAGAGAAAACAAGGTTTGTTAATATCTTTCATTATTTTTAAAAAATTTAGAAAATATAAGAATTCAGATTTCATAATTTATTTCAATAATATGACTTCACTTTGGGTTATTATCGGAGCTAAATTTGCTGGAATTAGTAACATAGCTATTTGTATTCAGAATTCTATTATTGGGAATTTTAAAGAAAATTTTAAAACAATAATTTTAATAAAGATTTTTAATAAATTTAAAGTAAAATTAGTCCCTTGTTCTAAAGCTGTCTTAAACTCTTATTTGAAAATTGATAATAAAATTAAATTTTGCAATGTTATTCCAAATTGTATTGATGTAAAAATTTTTCAAAGAGAAGTAAAAATGATAAAGAAAAATAGAAAATTAGGTAAGCTAAAAACTATTAGTATGATCGCAAGATTAGATGATATAAAAGATCAAGAAACTTTAATTAGGGCATATTCAAAAGTAAAAAAAAAATGTAGATTATTATTAATAGGTGATGGTAAAAAAAAGTCAAAACTAGAGAAAATTGCCCTTAGTCTTAAACTTGAACCTAAAGAAATTTTTCTTGGATCAAGGAATGATATTCATAATATTTTGGCTAATTCAGATATTTTTGCATTTTCTACTACTGATGCAGAGGGATTTGGAATAGTTATTCTTGAAGCTATGGCAGCAGGTCTCCCAATCATTGCAACTGATGTATCTGCATGCAGAGAGGTTTTGGATAATGGAGATGCTGGTATACTTGTACCAATTAATAGAGAAGATCTTTGGATTAAAGAAATAACAAATTTATTAAATTCAAAAAAACTCAGGGATACTTATATAAATAAGTCAGCCAAAAATATACAGAATTATGATTCCAAAAATATCATATTAAAATGGAATAATCTCTTCTTGAAATGAAAATATTAATAGTTTTAAGAAATATAGGTCCTTATCATAATTCTAGATTTGAGTCTTTAATTAACTCAGAAATAGAAATTACTGTATTTGAAACGAGACCAAAATCCCAAGAATATTTGTGGGACTCATCAGATAATTATAAATATGATATATATAAATTCCCCATTTCTCCATCTCCTGAAAAAGATATTTCTAATAAAAAAATAGATTCAATTTACAAAAGATTGATTCCTTCAATAGAACCTGATGCCATTGTCTCAATTGGATGGGCTGATAGAAGTTATCAAAGATTACTATTGTACGGAAATACTCATAAAATTCCAGTAATAATCGTAAGTGATTCAATTTATAAAACTGAAAAACATAAAAAACGAATTTTTATTAAGGAACTTATTAAAAAAATTATATTAATGGGTTATAGTTCTGCATTTGTTGCCGGAACTGAAAGTAAAAACTATTTATTGAAACTTGGTTTTGATAAAGAAAAAATTTTTTCACCATGGGATGTTGTTGATAATAATTTCTATGAAAACTATATTCCAGAAAATAAATTACATAAAAAAAATTATTTTTTATGTGTAAGTAGATTATTAGAAAGAAAAAATCTTCTGAATCTTATAAGAAGTTATGCTGATTATCAAAATAATGGAGGTAGATGGGGATTAAAGATTATTGGTTCAGGTGATCAATATAATAAATTGATTAATTTATCAAATATAATCACCAATAAAAATAATTTTGAGATAATAAATTGGCTTCAAATTGATGAATTAGTAAATTACTATAAAAAAGCCTCTGCTTTTGTATTGCCAAGTTATTTTGACAATTGGGGATTGGTAGTTAATGAAGCTATTGCTTCTGGATTGCCATGCATAGTAAGTAAAAATTGTGGTTGTGCAGTAGATTTAATAAAAAAAGATATTTCGGGACTAATATTTGATCCCAACAATATAAATGAATTATCTTTTTGTATGAAGATAATTGAGAATCAAGATAAAAAGGAACGTGAAAAAATGACTAACCTTGCTAAGGTGAATTTAAACAAATTTGATCTACATAATTTTTCGAAAAATTTTCAAAAAGCTATAAATGAAGCAATTTCTAAACCTAGATATTCATTATTTTCAAAATTATTACTAAGAATTACTTCTTTGATATGAATTTAGATTTCCTTTTAACTCTTACATTTTTTGAGGCTAGCATATTATTATCTTTATTTTTTTACTGTTCATTCATACTTTATGAAAGCTATTCAAAAAAAGATTGGTTAGTTTTTTTTAACCCGGTTAATTTTTTTGCATTGTTAACACTTTTCTATTGCGTTATTGGCCCAATAATTTCTTCAGCTAATAGTGATGGTTCAATGTTTTATAGGGCAGTTGATCATAGAGAATATTATCAAATTGGTTTATTTGCAGCATTAATTTCTGTCTTTACTTTTAAACTTGGCTTTGAATTTAAGAATAATTTCAGAATAAGAGATTATGGCATTAATAAACTCAACAATTATAAAAAGGACAAAAGAGATTATTTATTTTTATTTAAATGGAGTGAAAGAATTTTATTATTTGCTTTGGGCTGTCAATTTATCGTTTTTGGGATTGGATACATAAATAAAATTATTTTTTTTAGAGAGAGTTCAAATTTTGGAGATTTTACTTTGTATCAGGGAGATTTTCAGGAATATTTAACTTTTACTTTGAATTTTCTTATCTTTGCAATTCCACTAATGTTTTTGTCTTTGTTAAAAGGGGTAAAGGAAAAAACTAAATTTATTTTTTATATATCTATAAGCGTTTCACTCTTTATTAATTTTGCTTTTAGATGGAGACTTTTTTTATTATTTCTTCCTATTTTATTAATTTATTTTTTTCATAAAAAAACAAAACCTAACATAATATTTTTATTTAGTTTTGTACTATCGACCTTCTTATTTTTTGGATTTATTCAAATTTCACGCACCTATGGTAGAGGAATAAATATTGATACTTATCAGAAAAATACTAAGGAAATTAAAGAATCTAAATTAAATAACGTATTAAGAGCTTCTTTTTTTGATTCCAATGTTTTTAATACATCTGCAGCAATGATACATAAAACCCCTTCTGAGAATGATTTTGTTGGATTAACCCCTTTTCTTAATGCATTATTACTGCCTATCCCAAGAACAGTTTGGCCAGATAAACCTACTGCTGGGAAATATGTAACTGAACTTTATAAAAAAATTTATCCAGGAAAATTTTGGGAGGTTGGTGCTGCTTGTCTTGGGTTCGCAGAATACTTCATATCTGGAGGTTGGATTGCTTTAGTGATCTTAAACTTTTTATTGGGTTATCTTTATAAAAGATTGTGGATATGGTTTTTTTATAATTTCTATGATCCTATAGCTCAAATTAGCTATGCCTTATATTTCAGTTTTCTTTTTATTATCTATAGTAGAGGTTATTTTCTTCAAATTGCATTTTTATACCTTACTGTTTTTACACCTTTGATTTTGTTATCTTATCTTTGGAATAAGAGATTTATATCATGAAGATACTTCATATATCCTATTCTTACGATTTCACTGATGGAGGAATCACAACAGTTGTTAAACAAATAATAAAAGAGCAAAAAAAAGCAAATCTATCTGTTGAATGGTTAGCAAGCAATTACCACATTCACAAGCTAGGAAAGAAAAACTTTTTAAAAAAAATTCATCAAATAAATCCTTCAATAATCCATCTTCATGGTCTTTGGAGGCTTCATACTAGAGTAACCAAAAATTTTGTTAAAATGGGTATTCCTTATGTCATAACTCCGCATGGAATGCTTGATGATTGGGCTTTAAAACAATCTATAATAAAGAAAATTATTTCTTGGAAATTTTGGGAAAAATATGCATTTGATAACTGTTCATTTGTTCAAGCTTTGAGTCTTTCAGAATTTGAAACTATAAGAAAAATTAATTCAACATGGAAAATTCATGTAATAACAAATGGGGTTAGTTTACCAAATAAACAAAATTTTTCTTTAAAAGATAGTCCAAAATGTTGGAGGGATAAAATCCCAACAAATGCAAAAGTTTTGCTTTTTATTGGAAGATTTCATAAAAAAAAAGGTATCAAAGAATTGATAAAAGCATGGGAAATTGTAATAAAAAATAAATCTAGCGAAGATTGGTGGCTATGTTTTGTTGGGGCAGGTGAATTGAAAATCTTAAATAAAAGAGAACTTAATAACAACCACAAAAGGATCATAGTTTCAAAACCAGAATTTGGTATTGAAAAAGAAAAAGTTTTTAAAAATGCTTCAGCATTTATTTTACCTTCTTTTTCAGAAGGTTTACCTATGGCGCCTCTAGAAGCAATGTCATATGGCATTCCTTGTTTAATTAGTAAACACTGTAACCTTCCTGGAGCAATAAAAATTGGCGCTGCTATTGAAACTAATCCAAAAGTTAAAAATTTGGTTGAGTCATTAGAAATACTCTTTAAAATGGATATTAAAAATAGAAATAAGATGATTGACCTTGCCTATAAATATATATCTGATAAACATAGTTGGAAAAAATTAACTTCTGAAATTAAGTATCTATATAGTTCAATATGTGAAGATATTTAGGTTAATATTTTTTTTAATTTTCTAAGTCTTTGATAAAATTAGGTCTCTAGTGAATTTGCTAATGAGATATCAGAAATTAGATTTGTATAGAAAAAAGGAGAGAAATATTTCGGATATTTTTAAAATAATATGCTGGAATTTTATCGGTAAGCCTCTAATGAGTTCCTTTATCCCTGGAACTTATTGGAGAAAAATAATACTTAGGATATTTGGAGCAAAAATTGGTAAAGGAGGGAAAATAAAGTCTCATATTAAAGTTTCAGAACCATGGAATCTATCAATTGGAGATCATTGTTGGTTAGGAGAAAATATATGGATAGATAATCTATCATTTGTCAAAATAGGAAATAGAGTATGTATTTCTCAGGGTGTTTATATTTGTACAGGTAACCATAACTATAAGGAAGAATTATTCGATCTTATGTTGAAATCTATTGTTATAAAAGATGATTGTTGGTTATCTGCAAAATCAATTATTTCACCAGGATCAATTTTAGAGGAAGGTTCAATTGCATCTATGGGTGCTGTAGTATCAGGTAATCTCAAAAAAAATGGTATTTACAAAGGTAATCCAGCTAAGTTTTTTAAATTAAGATATGATTGAAAATATTAAAATTGTTGTTCCAACTTTAGATACTTATTTAATTCTTCCTAGGTTAATTAACTCTTTAAAAAGACAAACCTGGTCTAATTGGAATTTACTTTTTGTTGATGGATATTCCAATAAAAAACATATTGAATGGTTAATGAATTCTTGTAAAGATGATTCAAGGTTAAATACTTTAAAACAAGAATCTAATTCAAAAGGTATTTATGGTGCAATGAATCAAGGTTTTAGAACAATAAAGAATAATGAATTGATTTTGTTTTGGGGATCTGATGATTGGGCTATTTCAGATAAAGTACTTGAAAATATTATTTTTAAAGTTAATTCTTATCCTGATGAATTTGATCTAGTTGTTTGTAAAGGAAGATACATAAATAATAAATCAAAAAAATTATCTAGGCTTTCTCATTTTATAAATAATAAATTTTCAAAAGTACTTGATAGAAGCAGTTTTCGGAGAAAACTCTTTCTAGGTATGACACCTCCACACCAGACAACCTTATTTACCAAGAAAGCTTTTGAAAAACTTTCTTACTTTTCAGAAGATTTTTTTCTGGCTTCAGATTTAGATTATTTTCTTAAATTTAGTAAAATAAATAACATCAATATATTAATTATCAATAATGAATTAGTTAATATGTCTACAAATGGAATTAGTTCTCAGAAAAATATATTAAGACTAAAAGAAGTCCTATTTTCTTATAAAAAATCTTTTGGTTTGTTTTTTCCAATACCATTTATTTTTAGATACATAAGAAAACTTTCTTTAAAAATTTTTAGGATATTATGAATATTTATTTGTTCGGTAAATCTTCTCTATCTGGAGAAACTTTTTATGAATACTTTAATTCTCAAAAAAATTCAGATAAAATACATTATTTTTCCAGAGATGCAAAAGATGGAAATAAACTTGACTTGACTAATCCTTCAACATTCAACTTAGTTGATAGTAATAAATTTAAAATAATAAGTTTTGCCCCAATTTGGGATTTATCTTATTTTTTAGATTATTTATTTAAAAATGATAAAGATAAATTAAATAATCTTGAAGAAATAATAGCTTGTTCTTCCACTTCGGCTTTAACAAAACGATTTGAATCTAATAATTTTGATAAAAAATTAAGTTCAAATTTAATCAGATCTGAAGAGATGATAATGGAAATAGCTCAAAAATTAAGAATAGCTTGCCAGATTATTCGACCAACTTTAATATATGGAACTTTTAAAGGATTAAAAGACAAAAATATTTCAAAAATACTATTTATTATGAGGACTTTAAATTTTATTTTCTTGCCTTCAAATACTGGCAATAGACAGCCTATTCATGCATTACAATTGGCTGAAGTGGTTTATTTTCTGATGAATCAAAATCTTAGTTCTGAGGTAAAACCAAAAATTAGTTTTATTAATATTGGCGGAGATGAAACTTTAGACTTTATTCAAATGTTAAAAAATCTGCAAGACTCATTAAAAGAGAATGACAAAGCTAAAAGATGTGTGATTCTTAAAATCCCTAATAGATTATTTTTTATTTTGATATCACCTATTATAATTTTTTCACCAAAAAATTTTGCTGCATTATCTAGAATTTGTTCAAATTTATCAGGCTTCCATAAAGCCTCCTACATAACAAAAACTCAGCCAAAGACTTTCCCTTTTAAAGATATATAAAATGGGTTTGTATTTTTATATTTTTTCGTTTTTTTTTGGTTGTTTCTCAACTTTTTTTATTTTAAAAATAGGTATTGATTTTCTATCAAAATACTTATTAGATAGGCCAAATAATAGAAGCTTGCACAAAAAACCCGTTCCAAGAGGAGGAGGACTTGCTTTTATAATACCTTTATTGATATATGATTTTTTAACTTTATATTTTGATAACTTTCATAATAGTTTTCCATTTTCATTATTATGTTTACCACTAATTATTATTAGTTTTTGGGACGATTTATTTGATGTACCTTCCTTATATAGGTATATAGTTCAATTTTCTGTATCTATCCTAATTATTAACTTTAGTCTTTTTAATCATTTATTTACCATATCACTCAAGGACATTTTCATTTTATCATTATTGATCATAATAATTACTGGTATTATTAATTTTACTAATTTTATGGACGGTTCAGATGGATTAGTTGTTGGATGTATGCTTGTTTTGTTTTTAACATTAAATATTAAATTAAATTTTACGGCAAATTTAAGTTTGCTTTTGGGTTCATTATTAATTTTCCTATCCTGGAATTGGCCTCCAGCTAAAATTTTTATGGGAGATGTGGGAAGCAATTTTTTAGGGATCTATTTTGCAGCTAATCTGCTTCTACTTCCAAAAAATGAAATTTTAGGATTATTTTTAATTGGAAGTCCTTTATTTGGTGATGCTTTAGTAACCTTATTTAGAAGATTTATTTCTGGACAAAATATTTTTAATGCTCATAGGCAGCATCTATACCAAAGACTTTGTTTAGGAAATTTATCTAAAAAGAAAGTTTGTTTGATCTATATATCACAATCTTCAGTTTTATCTTTTACTTATTTAAAGTTTAATTTGATATTTGAAATTGGAGCTTTATTTATTTTTTTCTTGATAATGTATATACTTGATTCCAAATATGCTTTATCATTTAAAGAATCAATCAAACTTGATGAAAGTAAGAATTTATTTCTTAAAGAATGAAAAAGATTATATTTTTGAAAATTTCCTCATTTTTGAGATATCTACTAAACCTAAGAATTAAATATAGGAAAATTTACTTTATTTCTGCTGACCTTGCTATTTTAACTTTCTCATTTCTTATTTCTTCATGGATATTAGATCTAAATAATATAAATTATTCAAGTTTTTTCATATATTTTTCGCTGGCAACTTTTTATTTAATCTTTGGAAATTATTACAAAATTTTAACTAGATATACTTCTAGTATTGGTCTTTATAAACTGGCAATAAAAAACTCACTTTTAATAATATCGGTTCAGCTAATTTTTTATCTCTTAAAGATTATTTATTCTATAAAGTTTTGGATTGTTTTATTTTTTATAAGTAATTTATTTACAATTGCAGCTAGGGTATTTTTAAGAGATTTGATAAATATTTTTAATATTTATCCCAAAGAAAAATTAAGCAAAGTTGCAATTTATGGGACAGGGCAAATTGAAGTACAGCTAAGTAAACAAATATTACTTACGGGTTCACATAATTTAATAACTTTTATTGACGATAATTCTGATTTATGGAATAGGAATATTAATGGGATAGAGGTTAATTCTTTAGAGAAAACATTAGATTTAGATCTAGATGAATTGCTTGTCTCAACTTCTTCTATAAATTCTAATACTTGGCTAAATATCTTGAATAAATTAAAGAAAATTAAGCCAAGTATTAGAATTTATAAAATTCCTTCTATCAAAAGTATCGAGGAAGGTAAGGAAAAAATTGATGCATTAAAATTAATTTCCTTAGAAGACTTGTTATTTAGGAAAAGTGTCCCTCCAAAAGAAAATTTATTAGGCCCAGGGATAAAAAATAAAGTTGCTTTAGTTACTGGTGCGGCAGGATCAATCGGTACAGAAATTAGCCTTCAAATACTTGCTTTGAAACCATTAAAAATAGTTGCAGTAGATTTTAGTGAACCCAATTTATTCGAATTAAAAAATCTTCTTAATAAGAATAAAAATATAACTACTCAAGTTTGCTGTGAATTAGGCAATACTGCTGACTATAAATTTATGCATAGTGTTTTTAAAAAACATAAACCTGATATTTTATTTCATGCTTCTGCTTACAAACACGTTGAATTACTAGAAGAGAATATAATTGAAGGAATTAAAAACAATATAAGATCAACTTTTTGTCTAACTAAAATTGCTTACAAGTTTAAAACCAAGAAATTTATTTTAATATCATCTGATAAAGCTGTAAGGCCTACAAGTTTAATGGGGGTAACAAAGAGAATATCAGAATTAATAGTCAGTTGCTATGCCCAAAAATCAATTTATTCTCAAAATGAAGACAAACAAGTATTTTCTATGGTTCGATTTGGTAATGTCTTAGGTTCATCAGGCTCAGTTGTGCCAATTTTTCAAAAGCAAATAGAAAGTGGTGGTCCTGTTACTGTTACTGACCCAAATGTTTCTAGATATTTTATGACAATTCCCGAAGCAGCTTCTCTAGTAATTCAGTCATCAGTTTTAGCTAAAGGAGAAGGAGAGTTATTCTTACTAGATATGGGTAAGCCTATGAAAATAAAGAAACTGGCAGAACAAATGATTCTCCTTAATGGACTAAATATTAAAAATGAATCAAATCCAAATGGCGATATTCAAATTGTTTTTGAAGGCCTAAGAAAAGGAGAAAAATTATCTGAAGAATTACTAATAGATGCTCAAGCCCAAAAGACTTCTCATCCATTAATATATAAAGCAATAGAAAAATCATTAGATTATAAATATTTGAATGAGAAGCTAGATAAATTGGATTATCACTTAGATAAAAACAATACTGAAGAAGCAATTAATATCCTTAGGGAGATAGTACCTGAATGGTTAAGAAATTAGCTCAATAATTAAAATCTTCTTTAAAATATTTACGAATAGGAATAATAAGGAATGGAAAGTATTTTAGTTACAGGAGGAGCTGGATTTATAGGCTCACATACTTGTTTGAGCTTAATTAAAAAGGGTTATTGTTTATATGTTTTAGATTCTTTTGTAAATAGTTCAAAACTTTCTATTTCTAATGTTATAAAAATATTAGAAATTGATGGTTTAGACGCAACAGAATTCATAGATATTGTTAAGGGCGATATTAGAAATAAATCTACAATCAGAGATCTTTTTTTGAAGTCAATTGCTGATAAGAAGCCAATTAAAAGTGTAATTCATTTTGCCGGCTTGAAGTCTGTCGCAGAATCTGTCAGAAACCCAAGTATATATTGGGATACCAATCTAATATCCTCCCTAAATTTAATTGAAGTAATGCTTGAATTTGATTGCTTAACTATTGTTTTTAGCAGTAGTGCTACTGTTTATGGATTAGAT
>MDTE01200367.1_pt1 | contig 25656 bp, 6 predicted proteins | sample 811231 | NCBI WGS metagenome assembly MDTE01 (sample SAMN05326651, study PRJNA326480) | marine metagenome | isolation source: seawater | place: Indian Ocean: Red Sea | collected 2010
TAACCCACCACTATCAAAATATACTATACCGTGTGTTGAGAAGTCTCCAGACTGATAGTAGATACCTTTGATGTCAAGATATCCTTTTGTACCAGAAATTACTTCTGCTGTATTGGTTGCTTCTGGAACATAAGTCCATTTTCTACTTCCATCTATGTGTGAAGTAGCACTATCATCCATTCCGAAGAATCCAAGTTTGTTATTAGCTGTTCCTGAACTTGTATTATAGTTGAATGAAATACCACGGTCAGTGTTTGTATCCTTCGCGTGAGTTATTGTTAATTGTGAAGTTGTTGTAATACCAGCAGTTGTATTAGCACTCAGGGTGATTACTTTTGTACCAGTATTAATAGAACTAATTGTTGTATTATTGGGGATTCCAGTTGCAGCAACAACATCAGATACTTGTAATCCTGTAACTGAATCAACTGTGATTGTATTAGCACCACTGCTTACAGTCGCCATGACAGATCTGGTACTTGTTACATCACCAACCTTCATGATCGCATCATTTACGGATACGTTTGTTGAGTTAACCTGTGTTGTTGTACCATCAACTTGTAAGTTACCTTTGATGATAACATCACCCTCATTGCTCAATCCACTTGGGAATGGGTCAATGAATATTTGATTACCACCACCTGCAAGTGTCTCAATTTTATTTGAGTGAATACCAATATTACCAACTGTTATTGCTGAAGGAACTTTAATACCACCAACGAATGTTGATATGCCAGTTACCTGCATATCTCCACCAACATTTAAGTTTTTCTCTATACCTACACCACCTTCAAATACAGCAGCACCAGTATCTTTGTTTGTTGATTGAGTTGTACCATCAAAACTTATTTGTGCTGTCGCTAAATTTGCACCACCAAATCTTAATTTATCAGTTCCATTCTCATCATATTCAATTGTATGATCAGCAGCAGATAAACCATCTGCTCCTCCTCCGAATCCTAATTTAGTATCATCTGGTATATGAACTTCTCCTGATCCATCAGGATTTATTGCTATATGAGCGTCTGTTGTCTGTGATGATAAAGTTCTTCCATCAAGTCTTAAATCATCTACATTCCATTGGTCTATCTTTCTATTCTGATCAACTATTACCGCAAAACCATTTGCTGCGTTTGAAGGGTTTGTCACACTTGCAAGAGATCCAGCAGCATGTGCCATCAAGTCAGTATAGTATTTACCACCAACTACATCTGGATTTCCCGGAGTTGAGGAATCACCCACAAAGAGTCTTTCACCCTTGTTTGCCTGTGTTCCAGCACCTATTGTTAATGCTAATTCACCAAATTGTAAAGACGACGGGGCTGTTGACCCAGTTGATCTTTTTATCCTAATAAAACTTGCCATTTCAGAAGTTTCCTCCGTTGATATCTAAATTTTGAACCGCACCGGGTGTACATTCAAGAGTCCCTGTCCATCTATTTGTTGCTGAATTATATACGAGTATCATCCCGTTTTGTGGATTGGTAATTTCAACGTCAGCCAAACCAGCTAAGGTTCCACTAACATTTCCCGCTAAAGACGAAACGACTTTAACAGCATTCTGATTACCAACTCTAACTTTAATTTGGTTACTCATACATCATCCTCTCGTGTTACTCCTTTACGCACTAAGACAGATCCTTCAACAACTCTTGTCACTTCACCAGCAGAATCTTTTACGACAACATCGTACATGTATCTTCCTGCTTTTAGAACTTCGGTGGCTGTACTAGTCAAACCAACCTGAATAACTCCTCCAGCAGCATCTGCAACTGAGCAAGTAAAAGTTGCAGCACAACTTACGCTTGATGCATGTTTTCTCATCTTTGCCCGTACATTAAACCCAGTCAATTCTAGTGCTGTGTTGGATGATACGTTCTCCAGATGAAATTTTTGTGTGAATGTTGCTCCTGTGTTTATAACAAGATTGCTAACATATACTGCTGCCATCTATACAATAATAATGATGATCTATGATTTATTTATAAGTTCAGCAAGTAATGATTTAATTTCATCTAATTCTGCTCTCAAACTCTGAATTTCAGATTTTTCAGTCAATCTTAGAGACTTCATTTTCTTATATTGTGCATATCCGTTACTATCATAGTTAATGATAGCACCAGATTTTTCATCTCTAAAGAGATTTTTATGCCCTTCAACTCTTATCATGCTAATGCTATTACTCTTAGATCCTTAAATGATGGTGCCTCTGCCTCATTTGTACCACTACTTACAATTTTAATCTGGAATCCATTGAATTCTGCAAGATCATCAACTGTAAATACATAATCAACAAATTCACCTTCTGTACTTGCTGGAACTAGAGCATCTGGTTTACCACTGTTTTTACCTGCATCACGTACGTCATCACCAAATCCATCACCATCAGTGTCATTTAAATTATCAAATCCGGGGAATAAACTAAATGTGGGTTCAACACCCTCAGAGTCTACTCTGAATATTTTAAACAGTGCTCTGAAATCTGCAGAATTTCTACGATTAGAACTCACTAAAATTTTAAGAGATGTTGCGGGTTGTTTAATATTAACACGATTACTAATATATGATGATGCATGAGGATCACCAGTATTTAATTTTACTCTATCATCAGAGACGTAATCATCAATTGGATTATTTAATCTGTTTCTAACATATATCACTGTTCCATTTGCAGTATCTACTGCAGGGGATAGATTCTCATCTTCTGATGAGAAAGTAATTGATAATGTGCTTGTTCTACTCTTTGGTAAGTCAGTTATTCTAGCTGCTTCATTTTGTGACGATGCTACTAACCTAGTTGTTGTTAATGGATTAATTTTATTTAATTCAACATTTTCATATCCTTGATCTAAGAATGATACCTCATTACCACCAACACTTGTACCACTGACACTTCTCAATTGTGAAGTTAATTTTGTTCTTCCGGGTTGTAGTGTATTGAATACAGGATAAACTGCATTATACTGGATATTCTTTGAAGCATGCATCTCAGATCCACCACCTACTCTCTCATCAGTAAAACTTGCTTGACTATCACCTGATCCTCTGTTAGGAAGATTTGGTCTACCTGCACCTCTAGCAATTTTAAGATAATAATTATCAATATCCTTTTTAGATGTTAATGTAGCATCAGAAGGCATTGTATGAGTAGTATTAATACCTGTTAGAGATAATCCGTTGAACTCATACTTACGAGCCAAACTATTAATAGGATGAGTTACAATTTTTGAACCATCAATACCTCTTTCAGAGATACCTAAACCAACGTTTGTTATTGAGTTATAGTAAATAATTTCGTTATTAACCTTAACATAACCAGTTGAAGTAGTAATTCCCTCAAATGTTGCAAACTCGGATGTATTTGCTGCACCAACAACGATAATACTATCCTGTAATCCGATATTAGACGTTACTACAACAGGTTTTGTAGTTGGTTCAACTCCCGAAATCTGCACAGTGTTATTACCTGCGGTCATTCCGTGGTTATAGTGTGCTACTTCAAGAACGTCACCAGCAAATAGGGGATTGAGTTCAGATGATGAAACGATATCGGTGTTTGCATAAGATACTGCAGTATTAGAGTCATTGTAAATAACCAAATCACCATTTGAGAAGTTTTCACCCTGAACATTTGTTAGATATAATGTATCAGTTCCTGTGATTGTTGAAACAGTTATCTGAGCACCGCTACCCTTCACCATGTTTGATGTGGTCAAACCAACCACATCTCCAATTGCATATCCGTTACCAGCGTTACTTATACTATTAATTGTATTTACAACACCACCAGAAATAGTCACTGTTGCTGTAGCACCAGTTCCGTTACCAGTTATTGCATATAATGGAACATTACTGAATTGTCCGTTTGAATATCCAATACCAGCATTTGTAATTGAGCTTGCGTTGATTGGGCCACCTGTTGATTCAATAAATCCGAAAGGATCTGTAGCAGTTGTACCATCACTAACTTTTCTACCAGATACAAGTAAGTTTGTCATACCTGCACTTGTCATGTTAGTAGTTTGTACTCTCAATTTACGTGGATATGTCTTTATTCCATTATCAGTGAGGGTTGGAACTTGACCACTTTCATAATCGATTGAAGGATTATAGAGGAAAGCAGAAGCAGTTGTAGTGCTGAATTTAGCCTTATTCAACTTAATCTTCATATCTTCAAACTGACTTGGTGTCCAGATTGAACCATTTTGAGATTTAAACAAACTACCACCAATGTATTGTTGAGAAATAACAACACTCTCTGAAGCAGGTAATGTCTGTGTGTCAATGGTTGAATCACCCATTCTTGCTATCCATGCCTCATAATTATTAGTTGTGGGTGCAAGAAGAACTATACAATATTCTTGCCCACCTTCAAGGAAAATTGGTGATGGGAATTTTACATTCGTTGCTGCAGATGCATCTTCAGATACATTAATTTGAGATGGATCAAGTGTTACTGAAGCAAAGTCTTGAACTTGAGTTAGTGTAGGAGTTCCTAATTCCATAGTTCTTACTTGAACCGTTAGTTGTTCTTTGACATCTTTCTTTTTCATAAAGATATCTACAGATGTTAGGAAACAACCAGTTTCATCTACTGTGAATGACTGAGCAAGAGGGTCTCCATTGTTAACTTGGACAGTTTGGAATACGTTTGTTATATTAATTATTTGAGGTATTGGAGGAGGTGGTAATTCTCTGATACCTATTGTTGTCTGTGATAATGTATCAACAACACCAGCTGTCAAATATGATGTTTGAACACTGCTCACAGCAGGAGAGTCTGGTACTGCGTTTACATTTGTAGGACTTGTGGTTAATTTAAATGACTTACTACCATTTGTAAAACGTAATGGTGGTACAGGTGTGGTTAGTGGATCACGAATAAAGAATGTACCTCTTACACTACCAACTCTATCGGTGATGAGTCGAATGCTAGTAACACTTCTAGATATCACAGCAATTGCACCACTTGTCTCACCAATAAAGACTGCTAAAGGATCTATTCTTCCAAAAAATCTACCTTGTGCTTCCTCTGCCAATGATGCTGTATCAACATTAAGAACAGTAGATGATGCTGAATACGTAGATGGTATAGTCACACTAGGATCATATGGATTATCAGTATAAATTAATGATGGTGATGAGAAAGGCCCACTCTTATGATTAGGTTGTGCTATTCTAAATCTACCAATTATGTTTGGCCCAAAATCACCTGAATTATTCTGTTGCAAAACTGCAAACACTCTTTCTCCAATCTGGAATGATCCAGATTCCATTTCAATTTCAATTAATTTTGGAACTATATCAATTCCGCTTGCACTATCGAAGAATGGATAATATCTAGTATTTGGTTTAAGTGTTGTTGCTTCAAACTCAACGTTTCTTGAACGCATATGTTTTTCTGGTTCACTACTGACCAAGAACTGTGTTGTAACAGATCCTTCAGTATCACCAAATACACTTCGATTACCGTTATCCAATACGACATTTCTTGTCCAAATGTCAGAACCGGGATTAAGAGTGATATTTCCTCTAAATGTTACAACATTAAATGGGTTTACATTTTCAAATCTTGATGCTAATGGTTGATCTAAAAGTGTAACCTCTTCATAGTTTAATGTTAATAAATCACCTGTTTTCTTAATTCCAGAATCAAGTAGATCTAAATCTGTTGAGAAATCAGCAGTCGTAGAATCTATTGATGGATCTAGTGCTAGTTCCGGTTTTAATGAATAGAAATCTGTAGGTGATACTAATTGTTGATTTGCAGAATCAACATCAACCTTACAATCTGGATTATTAATATCCAATAATGTATTATTTTTAAAATCATCTACAAAGAAACCAGATTTAAATCTTGTTAGCCCATCAGCATCTTGAACTTGGAATGTTTTTGTATCCAATTCAAGTAAACTAAGAGAAGTAACAGTTTCAAGATTTTCAATTCTATCCTCCAATTTACCAATGTCTCTCATGGTAAATCTACGATTATCTACAGTTATTATTTCAATATCATCAGGATTATAACAATATGCAGGTAATTTTAAAGTCGCAACAGTCATTCCTAATTCAATATCATTAGGAGGTATTGGATTCTTAGAAGATACACCCTCTACAACAACAAATTCACCAGAAGTATATCTCTGATCTATATTTGCAGATGGATCAAGAATAATTTTATCAGTACGTGGTAAATAATGACTAATTCCAATTATTGAACTTTCATTTGGAGATGGTACTAATGTTGGATTAACACCTGCTGTTGAGAAATTTCTGGTTTCAAAAGTGAGTGGACTTGAATTTGTTACTGTAAAGTCAGCAAGTCTAGGTCTAAAGTCTAGCGTATCTGAAGATCTAACATTACCATTAAGTATTGGAATATCACTCTTAAATCTATCTTCATCATATGAACCAACTGTGTAGACATCACCCTTATCATTAGAAGGAACAGTATAACGGTTTACTATAATTTTTAATTGACGATTCGGAATTCTTGTACCGTCTTTTCTCACAATTCGTGAATAATCGTAGAATGATGGTTTCTGACCTTTATCAAGAGTATAACTTGATGTTATATTAAGATATGACCCAGCTGTCACACCCTGTAAATTGGTAATTATATTTGATTCTTTAAATGTTACTCTTTCACCAGTAATAAATTGCTGTGGTGTTAAATATGCGATCTCAACAACTGTTGCTGAAGTTCTTTCGGTGATTTGAGCAATCGCACCACTTACAGATCCAACTATTTGTTCACCTAAAATTGATGCAGTATTAAGTGCTAAACCACTTACAAAAACTAATTTATCTAATATAGGAGCAGCGTTAGTAACTGATTCATACACACCCACAACATCAACAACATCAGTTGTATTTAATGAGATTACTTTGTCTTCAACTCGTAAACCAAAATGTTGATTTGATGTAAGTCCATTAACAGTCGATATGCCAGATATTGATTTATTGACAGTAACAACATGACTTCTATCAAATGTTTTTTGTTTTGTGCTTATAGAAACTTTCTTAACAGTTGCATTTATGGATACATTATTATTTTGACCCGGTGTTAATCCAGTAATTGTTACAGTTGATGCATTATTTGATAAAGTAAATTGATCAGATGATATAGAGTCTATATTACCGTTAGAGAGATGAACAGAATATCTGTCATTATCAAATGTTTCAAACAAGGCACTTGAAATACCTACTAGATGTGATGTGTTGAATGTGAGAGTTCCTACAGAATCAGTTGATCTGCCTGTAATTTGAGTTTTTACTGTTAACTCCGATCCAGTTAAATCAACGTCTGATATATTTTTCTCCTGCAATTCTGCGAATAAACCAGTTTCTTCATTTTGTATTGCTGGTATACCAAGATGAATACCAGTTGGTGATGTTGATGCCATTGCAGTTCCAACACAAACATTAGTTACACTAGTCACTGCTGCTAATGTGACTGACTTCAAGTCGGTAGAAATAGCAGTTACTCGATTAAATCTTGGTGATGCATCTGATGTTAAGTTAACTATGATTATATCACCAACTCTCAACGATCCAAATGTTTTACCTGCACAGGTTAAAACACTTGATCCACTTATATTAACCTCATCTCCAGGCCCCAATTCCTTAATTGGTGATTGTTTTAATACCAAATCTGCACTGAAATCAGTCTGAAGACCCAATGTGCTTGCATCTTGAAAAACAGATTTGACATCCCTTATTGATTTTTCTGATACTGTTGCTACTGTTCTTGTTACTCCTCCAGAATCACCACAGAATCTTAATTCCTCACCAGCTATGAATGTACCTGTTACATCTCTTAATTTAATTGTTGTACTATTACCACCGGGACTAACAGAAAATCCGGATGCACCACTTGATAATCCTTCTACAAATCCAGTATTAGGTAATTCTGTGCTGGTTAATGCTTTGTTAACGGTTAATACAGTATATGTTTGTATATCATATAAGTAAAGATCAAACTTTACGTCAGAAGCACCACCTGTCCTATCGTGATTTTCAAATGCATATACTCTTGCATCTCCTATCTGAGTTCCTGAACCACCTGTTGCATTATTTGTTGCACCTTTTCTTTGATCAAACAAACCTATAGTGGCACTTCCATCTAAACCAATCTTTGGTGTTCCAGCAGCACGATTTACTTGGAATAATGTTCCAAGTCTAAATGGAACAGAACTGTTCTCAATTGTTTTCTTATCTCTTGGTTTATTAATATCTAATACTGTTGTTGCTGGTCTTTCAATATCATAACCTCTTACATATGCTTTACCGGGTGATACTTTTAGTGCGATTAAGTCATCAGATGGTGTTGCACCCTGATCCGTCAATTCATCAGATGTGAAAATACCCTCATTCGATATTCCATCATTCAATGATTCAAATGCCTCTAATTTAAAGTTTTTAAGAGAGTAGTTACCTGATTCCTCAAAAGTTCTTTTTGCAAAATAATCTCTTATTAATGAATATTGAGTGCTATTTTGTAATTTTTTTAATTCACCATCATCAAGACGAATCAATTCAACAAAATTCTTATCATTAAAATCTGTTAGTCCCTTTTTAGTTAATGTTGTAGATATTTTTAATCTGTCAGCACCCGGAGCTGCAAAGTTTGTGAATCCTCTTGCATTATCATTCAATGAAGAATCTGCATCAGAATTAACTAATTCTTCTTGAATAAAGAGACCGACCCTGTACGATGGATTATTTGTATATGGATCTAATACAATTCTATCTGCTGATACGTTTACAAAGTGACCTCTTATAAAGAAAACACCATTGGCGATAGATGCAGAACATCCTGTAAAACATGCATCATTCTCTATTAATGTTGCAACAGAATCTCCAGAATTGATTGGAGTATTTCCGTATACAAATCCCTCATCAACAAGTAAATCTTCTCCATCTTCTAAGAATGAAACATTATTAGAACTTCCCGAATCAAGATATTTAATGAAAAATGTTAAGTCTGTAATTCCTGTTGATTCATTTGGTAAAGAATAATCATCAACAAGAACCTTAATGCCACTACTTTGTCCTGTTAAAATTTTACCCTTTAAATTTTCTACATATACTGAAACTGCTGTTCCTAAATGTATAGAATCTAATTTTATTGAAAAATATTCAGCATCATATTGTATATTTCCGGGAATCACCATTGATCCCTCTTTGAACATATGACTACCAAAAGATTCAATCTGATCCTGTAAGATAGATTGAAGAGTTGTCAATTCTCTAGCTTGTACAGGTTTGCCCGGATTGAACAAAACCTTGTAAAAATTATTATCCTTCTTAAAATCGTCGTAATAAGGACTTATATTTAAATTCGTTTTTTGTGGCATTTTTTAGAATTCCAGAATGATTTTGATGTCTTCTTTTTGTCTAGAGTTTCGTTTGATAGTCGCCCTATTATCAATATAAAGTATTGTACCCGACCCTTTATTTATTTCGGATTTAGCAAGTCCATTTGTAAAGGTCACACCTAGATCAACATTTTTTGTTCCAACTGTGGTGATTCCAGAGTTGAAATTAGTGTCAATCGCTACAGCAAAACCGGGTGATGTAACACTCGCTGAATTTGCCTCAAACTCAAGGACTTTTCCTTTTGAATCAACGTCGTCATAATCTGTCTGATCAATAACGTTTGCGTTAGCAGGATCAAAGTATAATGATCTGTCTTGAATATATTTCAAAACTTTTGTCTCCTTATCCCAAGATGCCACGTATCCAACTGCTGTTCCTCCACTGACAACTTGCTCAATTTTATTACCAACAACCGGATTTGAGGTAGTGGTGCTTGGAAACTTCAATGCACCCATAGATGAAAATGAATCATTAAAATAAACAGATGTTGTTCCAACAGAGGTTGGATTTTTAATTAAACTCACCTGTGCAAATTCAGTATCAACAGGGAAATCTTTATTATCACCTCCAAATCTCGCATAACAAAGCACACGATCAGTTCCCAGTTCCTCGTAAAGATCATAACCATGTCCTCTTGAGGGTGGAATTATTGGGACTAACTTAGCAAAATTAGTAACATTGCCGTTTATGGAACCCAAATCAACAATACCGTATGTGTAACCTTTACCTCCAGATGATACAACTGCATTAGTAATTTTACCACCAACAACATCAACAACGACTTTACCACCAGTCCCATCACCTAATATTGGAAACTCTTGCCCTAATCCACCAATATAACCTGGCCCACCTTGTTTTTCAATATATACTTTTTTTATTTGGTTGTTGTTTAATTCAGAATCTCCGTTCTCACGCACTGCTTGAATGACAGCATCAGTGGATGAACTCCAATCGTTAGGAACTGCTATAAATTCAGTTGAATCAAATTTTATAATATCACTTGGTGAAACTGTATATAAAAACTTCCAGATATATCCATCTCCACTTTCACCAGCTTTTGATGGTTCTAAATCGGTGAATGTTGGTTGGTCTTGGGATGCATTACCTGTTGTGTTTATACCAGATGATCCATTATCAATACAAATATAAACATTAAAGTTTTCATTCATTACATAATAATTTGCATCATATAACCTTGCAGATTGTGTAACTGGAGAACGTGAATTAATGCTGTAGTCATGTCTATACATTTCATATCTTGTTCCCTGAGTCCAATTTACTCTTCTTATCAAACGTCTTACATTCTTACCGGTTACTCTTTTACCAAATAGTGTCGTGTCACCAATATGATTATTTGTATTGATATTGTCTATCGGAGCAGGAGGAACATCATTAAAGTTACTTGTTCTACCAAAACCTACAGCCTCTGCATTTGGAAGACCAAGAGTAACATAAAAAGAATTAGTAGGATCAGACGCTCCTATGCCTGTAACTGTATCAATAAAGTTACTTGCATTTAATATTCTAAACTGATCCGTGATAACTGCTGGCATTTTATTACTTTTTTTCTATATTTATACGGGAAATCATCATGATAACTTATTCTTAACTGCACCAGTGTCACGAACACCATAAGATCTTCTTTCAATAATAGGGAATGTACCTATTCCAAGACCAGTTGTCAGTCCTACAGTATTACCTGTAACGGTAAGAGAAATTGGATTATCTCTTCCCATGACTCCCGTATCTGCGAATAATCTACCCCAAGAGAAGTTACCTCTGTCTCCTAGCGTTGAGAATGATGTAGATAGTCCAGTTGTATTTACACCTGAATGTATATTTACCAATATTTCACATACACTCGTATTATTTGTATAATTTAAAGCTTGAATAGTGTAGATATTATCTGCAAATAATGTTCCAATACCCACTACATTGGAATTGTTAGCATTTGTTCCAATGGATGTTACACCATTACCTACCTTTGTATCGAATAGGTAAATTGGATATCCAACTGCAAGTGTGTTGAAATTGCCTGATGTTCTTGCTAATCCAACTCTTAAACCTCTTCCAGTACCACCACCAGAACCACTTGTTACTGATATAGCGGTAATAATTCCACTAAATCCTTCAACTTTATCAATTCCAGTTAATTTTTCTGTAATTGGTGTTGGTATAGGAGCAACAACTTTAGGTGGATTTGTTGTTGTGTAACCAAATCCAACGTTATTCATTGTCACTGATGCAATTGCTCCATTAGTAATATTTCCAGTTGCAGATGCAAATGTTGAGACTCCTAAAGATGCAAACTGAGTTGCTGCTACACCTATGGGAGCAGCGATTGATAAAGTCACTGCAGATCCAACATAACCACTACCACCCTCTACAACTGTTACTCCTGTTACTTGTCCTGTTCCTGAAACTGTTGCAGTAAACTTAGCAGGAGTGTGACCAATATCATTTACAATACGTGCACCAAACTCATTAATTACAAGTGAAGAAAAGTCTTCCTCATATTCAAAGAATTGTGCATCATCAACAAAAATATCTGGGTCATTTCCAGTTCCAAGATTTCCTATAATTCTAGCAGTTGGGAATATAAGTGATGTGAGTGAGTCTCTTGACTTAGAAACTACATCACCACCAATAATTTTATCAATTTTTTGTTTTTGCCAGTTTATTATTGGTTTAAATGTAACACCGATACCGGGGCCAGTATAAATTTCTGTTTCAAATGTATCAGAGGTTGAGATTCCAATAACAGTTCTAGGATTTTGAGTGGTATCAGTTAAATCACCGGGAAGTCCTCCGACTGTAATAACATCACCCTTTTTCAATGTTTGTGCAACATCAACTATCTGTGTATCAGAATTAGCACCAGATGCAGTTCCCTTATAGAAGAAAATATCAATATCATCATTTGTCTCTGGTGCTGATACGAAATCGAATGTAGTACCACCCTCAAAGTTATAATTCTTTCCGGGTTCTTGTAAAACACCATTCACGAATATTAGTAATAAGTCCTTCATATCAATAAGTGATGATTCATCTACTCTATTATCTTGCTCAAAACTTAATAATTGTCCATTAAGACGCAATGGGAATCTTGACCTCGCACCATCTTGTAAGTTTTTAATATTATCAATATTATCAAACTCACCAAAGTCCCATGCTGCAAAATTATCTGTAAATATTTCAGTTACGGTTAGGTCAAATTCACTTACCTTTGAAGATAGTCCAAGAGCTGTGACAAGTCCAACAGGTCTTAAAACATCTCCTTTCTTGAATCCAAATCCATTTCGAGTTATTTTGAATGATTCAACAGTATGAAGTGTTGATCCAACACCAACAGTTGAACTTGCACCCACATTTACTGATACCTTAAGACCAAATCCAGTATCAGTAGTTGCACCAATACCTAAACGTGAGACACCAATAACATCAAGATCTTCATATGAAGGATCAGGAACAATAATCTGGGGATTAGTGTATGATATACCAGCACCTGCAACAGTGAAGGCTAAAGTACCACCAGCACCTACTGTGGCAGTGATGCTCGCACCAGTTCCTCCTCCACCACCTTGACCAACAAATATGGTTATCACATTTCCATTAACCGCTGTAATTGCTGTTTGGATACCAACAATTGGGTCTCCACCTATTGAATTACTTGGAGTTGGGCCTGATCTTGGATAAGGATGCTCAGTTACAAAATGATCCTTTGAACAAGTAAATACAAGACCACCTGTATCAATACCAACTGTATCACTTGTAGTTAATCCATGTCCACTTGCCAAGGTAATATCTAAGTACCCTGTGTGTGATGTGTAGACTGCATCTAATGCTGTATATCTGTTATTTGAATTACTTACAGATAAAATAGATCCAATACCAGATCTTACAAATCTATGCTCATAAGCAATATCAGTTATACCTATTGCGACTGTACCACGATATCCTGATCCATGTCTATCAGCAGTTCCGACACCAACTGCTGTTATTTGACCAGCATTGTTCTTAACTGCAGTTACTGCAGCACCTGCTAATGGTGCGACACCTAGTCCACCTGTTGAACCAAGTGAAACAATCATTCCACCTCTAGGTAGTTGATTCAAGTTAACATCAGTTTCACTATTACCCTTGACTCCTCCTACAGTAATACCAGTGAAAGTAATTGTTGTTATACCTGCTGTAGTATCACCTGTGAAGTCGTAATTGTTACCTTGGTTATTTTCTGTAGTTGGAGTTTGGAAAATACCATTCATAAGAACAATACTTCCACCAGTTTGAATACCAATAGTGTTTGCTCCAGCAGACTTCATTATATGAGTTGCACCTAATCCGGTAAATCCATCTGAAATGTCATCAAATATTTTATTATTGGTGTAATCTTTTCTTAAGTAAACTCTTCCATGAAAATCTGATCTTGGGAACTCAAGACCTGATGCATCTTTAGTAATAAAGTTTGAACCCTTGGGTGCATCTGTAAAGTGAATTTTACTGTCTACAATATTAAATGATCCTTTGAATTTTCTGACTGCTGTATTATCATTATGAGATGCTGCTGTTGTGCCTAATGCTCCTCTATCAACACCAACTAATTTAAATGATCCACCACCTGTTATTGGGCCTATTGCAAGTGTTCCTAAACCAACTGAATTAACTTTTAATATTTCAGTGCCTACCTTAAGCAAATCTCCTTGAGCAATAGAAGAAATACCTGCAATACTTACAATTGTATCTGTTGCAGATATACTACCACCATTATTAACCAAAGTTGTATTTACAGGTGTAAATGCAATCGGAGACTGTATTAATCCATCAACAACTACAATACTCTTTTCAAGTTTTTTATCCATCTCAAGTTGATGAGCATTTCCTCCACCTAGTGCTGTAAATGTAACTGCAGTACCTGCGTTTGCATTATTCTTAGTTGTTGCAAGTTTAAATCTATCTTTGTCAACTCTAATCGCAAAAACATCTGTTGGTAAATTTGTGGTACTACCAATTTTCATTGAAACTGGGTTCACTCCAATAAATGTACTTCTTGGAGTATATTTTAATTTTTCTCCAGTGTTAAAGAAATGATCTTTTATGGAAAACTCACCCGTTACAGCATTAACTATTGCTGTATCTGAAGGATTGAATGTTTTGGCAAATATGGGAACTCCACCATGCTTTAACTCAAATTCTGTTTTATTTGCACGATTACCATTAACAGCATTATATAAACTAATTCCAACTGTCTCAGTTACACGACCAATCACAACATCTGGTGGTGTGTTAAAGAAATCAAGATCGGTATAGAACAGTTCACTATACGCACTTACTTCAGCATCTGTTACACCTGAGTCTGGATTGAATCTTACATTAAATTTATTATTAGCAAAATTAGCAATAAATGTTCCAATACCAGCTGTACTACCAATCGATATGAATGGATAATGTACGATAGATGTATCAGTTCCATTATGTGTCGCTAATACCTCATGTATGGCGATTGTAGAACCGTATGCAACCTTAACAATACTCTTTATGGTACTAAACTTATTTGAGTCAACTCCAACGATTGTAGAGGTGCTTGTAACTCTCTTGAAGTCAGACTGTAGATTGATAGATCTTTCATTTCCTGCTATTTCTGCAGGATCTTTAAATCTAAATGTTCCTATACCAACTGAAGTAGTTCCAAACCCAACAGTCTTAGATCTTAAAGTTGCTGTGTTTATTCCTGTATTTTCAAAATCAATTGATAATACTCCCCCTGTTAAATTAGAAGTGAATGTTCCAATAAAGTTTGATGAGAAGTTACTAATTGTGCCACTATCAACATAGTATTCGCTAAAGTATGAATTGGTTCCATCATGTGTAGCATATATGTCAACTAAGTTCTTTTCATTAGTCACATTATCTGTTATTTCTACAGTTGAATAAAATGCAGATGTCACACCGATTGGTGAACTAACTAAATTTATTGTTGCACTTGGATTTGCTGTCTTTGCGACTCCAATAACATTTGCAAAACCTACACTTAAAGTGTTTATACCTGCTGTAGGACTATTGAACTTACTTCTATAAATTTTGATATCTAAATCATCGTCAAATGGATTTGTTGGTGTTAAATTTAAAAAAGTATCGCTTGTTGCTGAATCAGTAAATCCCTCAACATCCACAATCTTTTGAGTACCTATTCCCAAGTTATTTCTTTCAAAAGTAAATGTATCAACACTATCTTTAAATACAACTACTTCATCAATTTGAATTTCACTAGTTGCTGGATTTTTTGTCTGAATTAAGAAACTTTCATAATCATCGTTGATAGTTAATTTTACTTTACCATCTTGTGTGCTGGTTGTATTTGAGAACTGAGAACTTATATCATCAATATCTAATACTCTATTTGTTCTACACTCAATGTAACTTGATAATTTAATATTGTTTAATTTTAGGAATTTGGATTGAGATCCACCAAGAGTCGTATCAGTATCAACTGCGTAATCAAAATTGTTTATAGTATCTGTTCTTTCGTTCGTAATTAAATCTCTGTTTATGAATAAAGCAGAGTCGGAACTTATACCAGACTTTGCTGTAGATGTGATCCCAGTATCAGCAAAATTTTTCAACCCAGCTGTATGAATAAGTCTATTGACAGGATCTATTATCTCTTCAAATGTCTGAGGACTTTGAATAGCATATGATAAATTCTGATAGTAATCATTATCAGCGATGACTTGATGATCCTCACTCAACTTACCAATCTCATTACTCCATCCACGACCTTGTTCTAGTGAATAATCAATATTGAACACACCTCTATTGTTTGAAATGGTGTTAATTGTAGCAACTGTACCTGATATTTCTCCTCTTATTATATTTCCTACTATTAATTCACGTTTTCCTCTAACTTTTATAAATTCATCAGTGTTTTCTAGGACGCTAAGATCAGTGAGTACAAAATTTCCACTCTCTCTAACTGCTAACTTCTCACCGGGAGTAAATTGTGCAGATCTTTGAGTTGTTTTAAACTGTGGGTACTTGTTAAAGTTAGTTATTGTTGCGTAATTTTGTTGCGAAGTTTTTGCAACACCAACGGCCGTTGCAATTCCACTTAAATTGAATTCCAATTTTGCAGGACTTGCATTTTGATAGTCAGTTATTTTAAAGAAATTATATCCATAATCTGTTGAATTATATCCTGTTCCTGATGAGGAATCTAATTGAATACCTTCAACAAATATTTGATCCCCAACAGCAAATGGAGGATTAGCAAATCCACCGATAGGTGTAACCAATGTACATGTAACAACTCCAACAGAAGTTGTATTGGCCATACCAACAACGGTCTGAACTGAAATACCATTAGAATTATTAATGGTTCTCACTCTACTTTCAATTGGTTTAAGTCCTCTAGGTGAACTTATTATGTTCACAGATGAAATAGAACTTGATGATAGTTCTACTTCAATAACACCCTGATCAGTCAATAGACCAGTTTCAGGATCAACAATAACAATATCAGGTGCTACAAGATAATCAGTACCACCAGATGTAACTTCAATATTTGTAATCAAGTCTGAGTTTATTAATGTAACAGTAGGAGAAATTCTTGCTTCTGGTTTAAGTGTTTTATCTGAAGCATATTCAAAACCGGGATCTAAAATACGAACCTTATTAATTTTGTTTATGTTATCAGATAGACAAAGTATTTTTGCGTCAGCACCATTCACTGATGTTACACTGGAAATACCCGGAATTCTCTTATATCCAAATCCACCAGATGCCAAATTAAGTTCACCGACACCACCAGAAGATGAAAGAGAATTAGTAAGATATGACATCTTATCAATTTCAGTTCTATTGTAAGTTAATTTTTCAGGAACACCTTTTAGAGATATATTAAATGATGTAGATCCTACACCAAAAGCAGTATACGTTCCATCATATACACTATCAACATAATCAATTCTTGATCCATTCTGGACATCAGTATCAGTAGTACTAATAAATCCAGATTTTTCTACAGCATAGTAAATATTAAGAGGGTTATCTTTGTGATATTTTAAAGTAATTGTTGATGTTGTCCCAACACCTACAGTTCCAACTTTTTCGATAATGAATCCACTTGTAGTCCCAGTTGAAACAAACTCATTTTTGAACAATTTATCATAGTAAAAATTAAATTCATATCCATTCAAACTAGCATCCGAAACATAAAATACAAGATCATTATTATTAACTACTGAAAGAGGAGGATTAATGAGTGAAATTTGTTGATCTGCTCCACCTGTATTTGTAGTAATACCAACAACTCTTGGGGGTTCGTTTACGACATCATTTCTTGTTTCACCTAACTGGAAAGCATCATCACTAATTCTGTAAACAAAGTATGTTCCTGTTGTTAATCCTGTAGCCTGTGTAGTATTTCCGTCATAAAATATTTTTTGCCCATTTTTAAATCCATGATCATCCTTGAATATAGTATCAGCACCAATGTTTGCCTGTACAATTGTTAATGGATTAACTAAAATTTTATCCTGTGCAGCAGAATATTTAACTATTACAGATGTGCTTATTCCTAGGCCACCAGAACGATTTGACTCAATATTAAGATCTATTTTATCTAATTCTGTTAGATTGTGTGCTGTGGATACTGCAACATGAGAAGTAATCTTTTGTGCTTTTCCAAGAACTTGTGTGTGATTTGATTCTAAAAGATACTCAAAACTATCAGTAGGAGTGGTTTTAAAGAATATTGTTTCACCATTTTTAACAGTTGACAATCCTACCAAATCATTTGAAATTCTTTTCGCAAATACGGTTGAACCTGAAGTTAAATTGAAATTTGCTGATACTGCCTGAGTAATCCCTGTTCCACATACTATATTACCTGCACCACTAGGTATCGTAAATGTAAGTTGTTGATTATTCCTAAATGGATGGTTAGGTAAAAATATACTCTTAGCAGGAACACTAATTACTTTTGATCTTTCACCTGTAGTGAATGATTTTCCCATTGCAACTACAGTTCCTGCAGTGAGTGCTAAACCAACCTGTTCTAATGGATTAAAGAAAACTTTATCATTTATTTTTGATTCAAATGGATCTGTAACTAAAGGTATGGTAAACTTTTGGGGAACTGTTGAAACGGTGGATGATAATGCATGTCCTGAACCACCTACAATACCTCTTTTTACCCTTAATATCTTTCTCTCATCAAATCTATTAATAACTTGTAATTTTTCTGTGCCTATGCCTATACTACTACCAGCTGAAACTCTATCAGGGATAGATGAGACATAGATGTCTGTGACAACTCCGGCAGTTGCGTTTGCACCCATTGCCTTATATAACACCACTATCTCAGAAGATACACCCACCTTATGCGAATCTGTTAATCCTGAAATGCTTGTAGATAATCCTGAAACAACTATATTATCATTATCAGAAAATGTATGTGATGTTGATATAAATGCACTAACTTGAGTATCATTATCTCTTACAAAAACAACATCATCGTAGGTCTGAACTGTGGTTGTTACACTTGATATCTCCTTACCTTCCACTTTAGAAATAAAGGCACTGGCACCCTCTCCAGAGGTTCCTGTATTATCAAAATTTAAACTATCATTAACTTTGTAACCATCACCAGACTCAACTATTTGAAATCCTTGAACATTTCCCTTAGTTACCGATTCGACTACTGAGTTTTGTTCAATAATTTCATTCGATTCAATAAAAAAGTCGTGATCTGCAGTTGGATCTGCTACAACATATGGAAGTGTATTTCGAGTAAGATTATTTTCATTAAAATCGAAATTTGTCTGAGTGATTGAAAAATTATCAGCATCTGGTTTTGATCTATAAGTATCTCCTATAAAGTATGGGAATTTTGGAACCAAGTTACCCTGTAGACCTGTAGTCACACCAACAAAATATGCATAAACTCCGTTTGGATATTCAGGTGTTTTGCAAAATCTTCCATTATTCTTATCTAAATGACCAGAATCGTTAAATTTATAATCATTAACAAAAAATCCATTTGAAAAATTAGATGGACGATTACTGACATTACTTACATCAAGATCATAACCAGTATCTAATATTTGCACACTAGAATTTGAATCAAATGCATCTCTGTAACCATAAGGCCCATATATTGGATTTCCATCATATGCCCAACCAACTATTGGAGAGTGTCCTGTGATTGGATTAGGATCATTAAATTGACTATTATATAATGATGTGTTATATCCTACAACAGCATACTGGAGATTTGTTTCTGATTCTTTTAGTAATATTTCATCATCAAATCTCTCCAAGTTATTTACGGTAAGTTCTCTTACTGATGGTTCAAATATTTGTCCAGAACCTGCTGGAATTACATTTACGGTTGGTGAGTCACTATAACCTATACCGGGATTGATTATCTTTACATCGGTTATAATTCCAGTGCTAAGATCAACAACTGGTCTTAGTTTAGCTCCAACACCGGTGCCTACACCAACTAATTCTAAATCTGGGGGTGAAAAATATTCTTTGCCACCATATCTAACATCAACAAACGCTATTCTACCCTTCGATGCTATTACTTTAAGTTCTGCAACTTTTCCTGTTTTTGTTATGACACCGGGTTTTTTCTCAAAATTTAAAATGTCAGATCCATAGTTAGTTCCAGACTCATACAAATAATTTTGTATTATCGATCCACGAATCACAGGTGTGATAACAAGATCTCCTGTACGAGTAAAAGTAGTTGGTGAATAAATTGCACTTACATTTAATTCAATAGGAGGATATGCAAATTCTTGCAAACCTGATCCCGTTGATGTAATTTTAACATAATCATTTCTATCATAATCAGATGTATCGGTGCCAGATGCCCCCGCATTTGCTACTCTAAATGAGTTACTATCTAATTTTATTACCTTGTAACGAGTTGATGAACTCAATCCTGAAATAACAGTGCCACCTGCAGCAAAATTATATGTGATTACTTCACCACTTTCAAATCCATGATTTGTAAAGTTAATAGTATTTTCTATAGTTGATATACCAGTTGGTCTAACAATTAATTTTCTGTTTGTATAATTGGAACCACTATCTTCAATAACCACAGAACGTAAGAATTTCTTCTTCTCTAATGTTTTAAATATGTGAGTTCCCTGTGCATTTATTGTTGTAAATCCTACAGTATTGATACCTGCATTAAAATCGTTGACATTCTCGTATAATCTAACAGAAGAAATACCAATAACTTGAGGAAAGTAGACTGATCCATTGGATAAAAATTTATTTTGATTAAGGTTAGATCCACTAAAAATACCAACACCTAGTGATGGATTTTCATTGTTATCATATACTAAGGGTTCACCATTCAATAAGTTATGAGGTTCACTAAAGATAAGTTGATCATGTAAAACATCTATACCACCTCTTACCGCAGTAGTTCTTCCATCGAACTTCATTTCTCTGAATCTTCTGCGAACAACTGGTTTTATGACTGCTCCTGTACCATTACCACCAGATATTGAAAGTGAAAGGACATCTTCAATATCAAAACCTTGTTGATCAACTAATACCTCTTTCAAGTCTCCTTTTACAACGGGTTGCACTAATGCTGTTACACCTGACCCTGCTTGAGGAATTTCTATTGATGGTATATTAATAACATCAAAATTTGAACCACCATTTAAAACTTTTACGTCTGTTAAAGGGCCATAGTAAATTTTGTCCTCTGATTTATAGTTTGTAATCTCAACACCATTAACTAATATTCCAGTGGCACCGGGATCTGTAGAACTTGCATCACCTGATTGTATATTTGCAACAGCAGGAAACTTTTTAAGTATTTTTTGAACACCTATCTCTTCATTCTTATGTCTGAGTAACACAAAACTGTGTTCAGTCGTAACTGATATTCTAGATGTATTTTCAATGGCAGATGTTGTGAGTCCTACAACCGTAAGAATATTGTTTTGAGAATCTATTGAACTGATTGATGTTATACCTGAGTTAGGGACATTGGTTCCTGAGATAGTATCTCCTACTTGAATATTTTCTATAGAATCAACTTTAATAGTATTAACACCCACCGCAACTGCTGGTGCTGAAATTATAAAATTGGGAACTTCTGTGAAAAACTGTCCACCACTGATTGAAATACTAGTGATTCCACTGTTAGTAATTGTGGTTGTAAATGAAACTGAACTGGAATCAGCAGTTGATCCACCACCAACAACTATGATAGATGGAGCAGCATTATATCCTGTGCCAGAGTCTGTGATAGTCAAAGAACCAGTCAAAGTTCCACCCACACCTATATTTGTTGTTGATCCAATGCCAGCAGCTGTGGTTCCCTGATTAACTAAAATAACAGTCTCGCCATTTGTAAATTCAAGATTATCATCTATAGGAATAAAGGATCGTGATGAATATAACTTAATTTGGTTGTTAGGTGCTAATTTTTTTATATAATAAACTCCTTCTTCTAATCCACCTAAGACTAAATTTGGATTTTTAGGTTTGTAAAAAACTGAATCACCGGTAATAAACCTTGTATTTTGGGGAAATGAAATTATTGAATATTTTTGACTTACATTATTAAAACCTTGAATGTTGATACCTGCAGAACTAGGAATTGTACTCTTAAAGACAGATTCCTGAATATCGTATGACGGTAACGAAGTTGAAGCTACATAATATTCATCATCTTCTTTGTTATATACGTTTTGTACATTTGCTGTAATTACATTATTTCCATATTGCAATTCAGATGTTGTACTAAATGCTTTATCTAATTTCCTACGAATATCATAATCAATATTTGGTTGAATAGTAAATGACTGTCCACCAAGATTAAATTTGACACCATTATTTTGTGTAATATCTGTAATTATGGCATCTGATACCTCAACTTGCTGATCACCACCTCTCCTTATAATGTCAACTTTATCACCAATCTTCAAATTTGATTTGTCAGGTGTAGAAGATAAAAATGCAGTACCAATACCTGCAAAGTTATTAATTTGGAAAGTACATGAAGTATTATATATCCATGAATTAAAAAATACTTCTTTTTTATTCTTTACTTCTGGATTTGGTACAACCTCACCTAAATTTTTAACAGAAATAAGTTCGCCTTCAGTTGTTACACTTGATGTTGATGAAGGAATTACCTCAAAATTTGATAATACTCCTGTGATTCTTAATTCTACTTTTTTTGTAATATCTCCGTCTTCATATCCGAAATAAATTTCATCTGATCTAATATCATCAGTTGTTAATATGGCTGTGGTAATTCCTGTGCAATTTAAAAACTGATTAACAGTCTTGTCAGTGTATGTAATTGTGTTAATACCAGATACAACTGTACCAGTAGTGCCAAACCCCACAGTCGAATCTACAGTGATTACAGACGATCCTACAGATACGTTTCCTATAACTTTTGATTTTCCGGGAACTGTAAAAGTCCCTTTAATACCGCTTCTATCATTATATCCTACAAATAAACTCAACTTGTAATATGTTTTTCTATTTCTTGTAATTACCTCTACTTCTGATATTGATGCAAATGTCTGATCATCAGTGGACTTTGTGATCGTTTGACCCAAAAGTTTATTTGGATCACCACTTATGACTTCCGTTAAAATAATTTCTCTGCGAATATATTCAGCACCTGATGGTTTGATTAATAATTCTTCTAAATCAACTATTTTAGGAGTGACACCATATAATACGTTGAATAATATGCGGAATGATTCTGCAGTACCTTTTGATCCATAAAGAGATTTTGACTCCTTTATGAAATTACTTACATCTATTTGTGGAACAAACTTGGTATCTTCTAGGCCTGGAGTTAGAGATGACTTAACCTTTTTATAAAATTCTTGTAAGAATCGTACACTTAAGTTATTAACTACTGATCCTGTTGTATGTGTATCACTTGTACTTGTTGCAAATACTAATTCACCGGGATTATTTGGATCTGTATATGATGTGATTCCACTGAATCCTCTTATACACCCTGTAAATGTATTAGTTGTTAATCCTGTATAACTTATAATTTCATCATCAATTTTTAGAAGTCCATATTGATCAGGAAATCCTTTAGTAGATGATACTTCAATAGTATCACTAATAGTAGTAATACCAGTAGATAGTGTAGTAACTCCTACAATGACCTCTGGTGTTAGATTATCTAATTTTAAGTATTGATCTAAATTATCACTTATATCTACAACACCACCACGATGTTCTTGAGAAATATAATATTGCCTTAAAAAGTCAACAGTCTTTGGACTTTCTGAGAGAATATACTCAGGAAGTTGACTTTCGATTACTTGTTGAACTTGTATACGTTTTTCGATTCCAGTTCCTATCATTTTATGACCTGTTTAATTCTCCATTTGAGTATGATGATGTTACTTTATATCCGACACCAGAGATTTGTTCACCAGATGTAATTGTATCCTTAACCATATTTATGGAGCTACTGGGAATGTTAAAATCTAGATATAGATCTTGTAATCCTATGACATCATTAGATTCTGGGAATGCTTGAACCTCTACAATATTATTAACTTTTTCAGTTTCTGTTATGTTTACAGTATTTAAATTTACCTCACCGTGAACGTAATCAACTGTTCCAGCTGATTTAATGACAACAATATTCGTTCCGCTTTGTGCATCTTTTCTTACAATTGATATAACACCAGTAAGCATATCTGCATTTGGTGTATCTGTTATATAAACTGTGTTTGAATTACCCTGTATTTTAAATCCTGTGCTCTTTATATTCAATCCACCGGGTTTTACATTAAACTGATTACCAAAACATAATTCATACTGTGCAAATTGATTTAATAGTGCATTCAAGTTTCTTCTTATTTTGACTCTTGTGATGTTAGATGATATTGCCCTGTCAATATTATCAATCACATTTAATACCTTACTATACTTGAATCTACCACCAAAACGGTTTACGTCACCAGACCTAGAGTAAGTGGTAAGGGCATTAGTAATTTTTGTCCTTAAATCATTGACATTTGAAACAGCGGTAGAGTTGTAGTATATAAATGACTCAACTTCAACATATAGAACTTGTAAGTCAACTATCTGTTGGTTGATGCCTGTTAATGAATAACTTTTAAGTTTTTGTAAAATTTGTGTTTTATCAAAGTCTGATACAAAATCACCATTTTTGGGTTTGATAGTAATGAAAACTGTACCAAACTGAGGGGGATCTAACTCCTCACCACCAACTACTGATACACTCTCAGTGTTAGGATATACTGTTTGTATAATTGACTCGTAATCCCTTGCTGTAACTGCTCTATACTGTGCTGAGTAAAGTCTAGGAGCAAAATACTTAATAGAGTCAAGAGATTCTATATCACCTCCATTGGAGGCAGCCTGAATAGTGTCTACAGTAGGAACTGTGGAAGGAACTATAATACTTGCAGGAAGAGTTGATACTGCTTCATCTTTATCAGTAAAACTACCAGCAAATGTAAAAACTCTAGGGCCATTGCCAGCAGCACCAGAAGTGACGATGTATTGAACTGTTATCTCAGATCCATCTTCTAGTTTTTTACCAAATGTACCATCTCCAAAAAGTAATTCATATTTTTCATCTTGTATCTCTTGAATCAAATATGTCTCTGATACAGAAGTTACGTTAACAATGTTGTCTATTATCTTATATTGCTTACCTAAACCGGGATCTGCAGCACCTCTGACGTAAACTACGATTGATGAAGTATCAATATTTGAATTATCAAGAATAAATCTTTGCTCTAATGAACCATCAACAGTAAACCTAGATGTTAAGTATTGCCCTTCTAATATGTTTATTGGTTGCTGTGTTGTGCCAAATTGTGCAAGACCATTATTTACTGTGGTAGTTATGCTCTCTGATATAGAGAATACAAAATCAGTGTCGTCTTGAGTTCCTACACATACTAAACCGGGTTGTAATGTCAATGTGGGACTACTTGTAGTTGTTGCTACTTGAAACTTCACAGACGCTCTGGCTGCTGTTTTAGACCTTGGTACATATCCAATATTTCTTGCAAGTGATACTACATTCTCTCTTAGTGTCGCTGAATCTAGAAAAGACTCATTTACAACTAAGTTTGAGTTAAATGCTGAGATATAAGTATTATATGCGAGTGTGTCAATCAATACGGAGAAGTTAGATCCTTCAAAATCAAAGTCAGTAAAGTTTGAATTTGCTCGGAGGTAGTCTTTAATCTGTTGCTTTATCTGATCAAAGTCTAA
>MDTE01150203.1_pt1 | contig 25653 bp, 23 predicted proteins | sample 811231 | NCBI WGS metagenome assembly MDTE01 (sample SAMN05326651, study PRJNA326480) | marine metagenome | isolation source: seawater | place: Indian Ocean: Red Sea | collected 2010
GGGGTTGCTGGTTCCGGGGTTGCTGGTTCCGGGGTTGCTGGTTCCGGAGTTGCTGGTTCCCGAGTTGCTGGTTCCCGAGTTGCTGAATTGGGCTTGCCCAACCTGGGAACCAACCGATCACTCAGTCGTCTTTTCGTGACGCCGAGACGATCGGCAAGGTCTCGGACGGTCGACGGCACCTGGAAAAATCGCGACTCCGGATTTTCCGCGACCGGGCCGGAAACATCCGGTTCGAGAGTTGTTGGTTTTTTGCCGACAGCGATCGGCGTTGCCTTGGGTTGTGCGACGGACTGTTGCGGAATTTCGCGAGTCCGGTCAATCGGTTCATTGTGAGTGGCCGGAACGACCTTCGGCGGCTCGACGGCTTCGGACTCGGCTGACAGATCGAATCGAGTGGAATCCTCCGATGCCGCTGACTCGGGTCCAGAATTCTCGGAGGGCATCTCGAGTTGATCAACAGATCCCGGCTCGGCAAACGGGGATGGCTTGGGTTCCAACAACCCTTCGGCCTCCAGGCCGTGGCTGCGTTCCCACGCACGTCTCAGAGCATCGCGATAAGCCGCCGGCGTCCATTCGCTCTCAGCCAACTGGACATTGTTGACTGCCAGCAATCGCCCGGTCCGGAAATGCAGGTTGGCCAGGGCCTGGTTGTAAGCAACCAGGCTGGTGTAGTAGGCAACCTCGGCCTCGGCACGGCTGACCTGGGCCCTGAGCAGGTCATCCAGTGTCTTGGTCCCGGCGTTGAACACCTCGATCTCGAATTGGCGGACCCTTTCCTGGGCAGCGGCACGTCGGTTGAAGTTTGAGCGGGAGGCGGCTTCGTGAGCGGCCAGTTGCTGTATCGCATCGGAGAGCTCGTGGCTGATCTCCATTTCCTGGGCATCGAGTACCGCGCGGGCCTTGGCCAGTCGCAGCTCGAGATTCTTGACCTGGGCATTCGCGGATCTCAAACCCAGTGGCACGGTGAATTCGACGCCGAGATTCCAGCCGGTGTGATCCGCATGAGAGAGTCCCCGGTAACCGCTGGACAACGGGGCACGGCTGTTGGAGAACAGGTCGTCACCAAGTGCGTTGATCCTGTAGCCGCCGACCATATCCAGCCTCGGTCGGACCAGGCTGCGAGCCGCCTTGAGTTGCAGTTCCATGCTGCGAATCGACCAGCGCTGCCGTCTCAGTTCGACCCGCTGCGTCAGTGCCTCGACCAGGTTCGCTTCCCAGTTGGGTTCGAAACGGGCCGTCACCAGTTCATCCGAAGGCCTCAAGACCGTCCCATCGCTGGCCGGCAGCCCGAGCATTCGCCTCAAGACCGTTTCGGCACGGTAGAGTTCGCTGAGAGCCGCCTCGGCCTGGGCCCGTGTCTGAAAAAATCGATCCCGGGCGAGGGGTTCATCAGAGTTGGTGAAACCCTGCTTTCCCCCACCGTCGAGGATGACCTTGGTATCCCGCCAGGATTTCTGGGCACTGTTGCGAGCCGTCACAGCGGCATCCCACTTGCGGTAGGCCAGGTAGAGTTCCCAGTAGAGATCCTCGACGTCCTTGACCAGGTTGATCGCCGACTGTTCGAACTGGGTCAGTGTCAGGTCATTATTGATCCGCGCAATCAGGACACCCTGGCTGACCCCACTGAGACCACGAAATTGCTGTGTGACCGGGCCGGCAATCCGAGTGAACTCGGTTCCCGAACCTGCCAGCAGCGGTTGCCGGTAGCCGACGTTGACGTTGCCGGTGTAGGTCGAGGGGTGCAGGTTGAATGAGCCACCGCCCACCGACGTCGACGCGGGGATGTTGCTGCCGAAATAGGACCAGTCGTGACCAACCGAGAGGCTGGCACCATACCCCAGTTGCTTGCGGAGTGTTGAGGTGAAATTCCCCGTCTCACCAACCGAGCTGGAAAGACCTCCGGAGATAAAGGTGTTGTTCTGTGGCGTCTCGTTGCGACCCCAGATCATCGTCGTGGTGAACTCGGGATCGAATGCTGCCAGAGCAGCGGTCACACCACGTCCTCCGAACAAAACACCCGTCTCCTGTATCGCCGGGTCCCAGATCGAAGCGACTCGGTCCGGTGAGGACAGGATGGCGTTGCCGGGCGAGAGGAACCCGTTGCGACTGCGAATCACCGGGTTGTTCTCCAACGCCAGCTTCAGTGCTTCGGCAAGTCCCAGGTCACGGATCACGTCCTCGGTCGGGGCCGTAATGGTTCGCGGCGGCCGCTTCCACCCCTTGCGTGGAGAAACGGTCGGACCATCAGCCGGCCTCGAAAGCGACATCTCGCGGTTTCGGTAATGTTCGAGTGTCGCGTCACCGAGCCAGGTCACATCGCGTCCGGGTCCAGCACAACCGGCCAGCGCAATGACCACCGCCAGCGCGCAACGCACCACCGGAATCCTCGACACCGTCACTAAGCACACCAGTGGACTGCAAACAGGCATTTCTGAGCCGCGCAATGGCCAACGCTACAACCGTTACAAACGGTATCGACGGAATGACCGTCAAACCTTAACAGCATCTGCAGCGTCTCAAGCCAACCGGCTCAGTCCCCATCGGCGGTGGACTGAGCCGATCCGACCGGTTCCTTACCCGGAGCGAACTCGCGGTAGGGCCTCCCCAGCCACCTCTTGATCAGCACGACTTCCCCGGCGTCATTACCCTCGATCGCGTGACCCAGGAACTGAAGCCCGTACCCGCCAACGAAACTGGCCACCGCCCACCACCACGGTTCCTGCTGTCGCGAGATCAGGATCGCAGTCACGACAAACGTCAACGGCACACCCAGCAGGTGCAGCAAGCGATTCAGCGGATGTGTGTGTCGCTGAATGTAGTTGGTGAGGAATCGCTGGAGCATCGGTTCCCTCGGCATGGACGCCGCATTGTGGCGATCGGATGCGGCCTTTGCCAGCCTTGCCACATTCCCGCTGGTGGCAGCCGGTGGTTTCTGGTATCTCCCGGTCGTGGACGAAACGGCCTTCCGCAAACTGGTTTCCGGCGAACGCCGCGGCCCGGCCGCTGCGGGTTTCCGGTACGTGCTCTGGCTGATGCAGTGGCCTTACCGTGCCGTCATCGGTGCCAGGAACCTCGGCTTCCGCCTGCGAATCTTTCCGTCCCACTCGGTCGAAGCCCCCGTCATCAGCGTCGGCAACCTGACCACCGGCGGCACCGGCAAGACTCCCCTGGTCGCCTGGCTGGCCGAACATCTCCGCGAAACCGGACACCGGGTCGGGCTGCTCAGCCGGGGATACCGCGGCGAAGACAACGGGACGGGCAATGACGAAAAGAAACTGCTCGAAGCACTCTGCGGTGACATCCCGCACGTCCAGGATCCCGACCGGGTGTCCGGTGCCGACCAGGCAATCAACGCACACGAATGCAACGTACTGATCCTTGATGACGGTTTCCAGCACCGTCGCCTCGGCCGCGACCTGGACATCGTTCTGGTCGATGCAACATGCCCTTTCGGCTTCGGCCACCTTTTGCCGCGCGGACTGCTTCGAGAACCCACAGGTTCACTCGGCCGATCGTCCATCATCGTGCTGACCCGGGTCGATCACCTCGACCCGACGCAACGCGATTCTCTCAAACAACAGGTCATGACGTTAGCCGGACACGACCGCGTGGCCGAAGCCACGTTCCCAACCGTCGGACTGGTCAATGCCGACGGATCGACCCAGTCGCTCGAAGAGCTTTCGGGGGCGCGCGTGGCGGCGTTCTGCGGAATCGGCAACCCCGAGGCGTTCTTCGACAGCCTGTCCGTCATCGCCAGTCGGGCGTTTCCCGACCACCATCTCTACACCGACGACGACCTCGACACGCTGGCTCGATGGGCCGACGAATCCGGAGCCGACCTGCTGCTGACAACCCGCAAGGACCTGGTCAAGATCCCCCGTCGCCAGCTCGGACGGACACCGTTGTGGGCGGTCGACACCGGACTCAACTGGGTCTCGGGATTCGACGTGGTCGAACAAGGCCTCGAAGATGCGTTGCTCAATTGCTCGCCGAAAGACGATCGATCGAGTCCTGCAGTTCATCGATCCGCGAGAGCATGACGGCCGAAAGGGTCAGGGAGATCATCGAGGTTGTCAGGAGAGTGATTTCGAAGGAATCGAGTCCCCCCTGTCCATCGAGACCGAAACGGTGGATCGGATCGAATCGATCGTCGACACTCGCTTCCCCGCTTTGTCCGCGAACCTCCACGTCCGCTCCAGCCGACAGGTCCAAGCGTTGGCGGGATCGGGGTGGAGCGGAATCGGTCGTCCACAACCGGCTGATCGTCACCGAGGAACCAACCCGCACACAGTAGACACCGCCGGACAGGCCCGTCACTCGATAGTCGCCCAACTCGCCGGTCTTCACACGGGCCACCACGCGTCTTTGCCGGGAAACGACAACGGTGAGTCCGACCAGCGGCCGCCCCTGGTCATCTCGCACGCGACCTGACAGGGTGCCGCCGGAACCGAGTTGGATATCGAGAATCCGGACCGGTGGCCCAACTTCCGGTTCGGGCCCATGCGTTCGTTTCTCCAACACGGAATCGGCATCCACCGCCTCGGCCAGGATCCAGGTTGGCCCCGGCACCAGCATAGCCGCGACGGCCATCCACATCAGGATGACGGCGGGATGTCGTTCTGGTCGAAAGAGCATCATGAGCTACCAATGTCTCTCGTCGAAAAACTGTGATCAGCGATCCTGTTCGCCGGAGAAGCTAGGGACTGGCTGGGGGATCATCGTCGTCGAGTTCGGCGATCAAGAAAATGGCTCCCGCGATTCCCGCAAAGACCAAAACGGTCGATGTGATCGGGCTGGCGAACAGATCCCCCGGTGACGGCTCGGTGGTCTCCGACGGAGATTCTTCATCCTGGCCGCGGACGACCGGCGCGTCGGCCACGACTCGCAGGAGACTGTCTGCTCCCCGGGGAGCGGTGCCTGCGGACCAGACTCGGACAAGCGTCAGACTGTCACCAACCCGAAACTGGTACAACCCGCCCGGGAGATCGGTAATGGCGTAACGCCCATCGGCGTCGGTGCGAGTCCGGGCCACCACGCGGCGGCCTCGGTGGACATTGACGACGGTCCCGCCACGCGGCCGGTGCCTGGTGTCAACCACCCGGCCGGCAAGAGTCCCGTCGGGGGACAGCACCACGTCAACAACCTTCGCGGATGCGACCAGGCCGGCGGCTGGCAAACGAACCTGGATCCCCAACAGGCTGGTCATCGTCAGAAACACAACCAGGCGTCGAGCGGATGAGTGTTTCATGATTTGGAACCTCTTCCGACTGCGAAGAGCAACGTCAGCAGACCAACGGATGGAAACAGGCTTGGGGGAGGAGGGAATGGTCAACACGGATCAGGGGCTGGCCGCACGGTTATCGTCATCGTCATCGTCCATCGTCACGACAATCACCCCGCTCACCGCGGTCACAACCGCGGTGGTCACCAGCGGACCGAAAAAGGCCGCGCCGGGCGAAGTGTAATAGCCGGGGAAAATCATGCCGCCACCGGGGACCTGATACGGCTGGAAGGGATAGGCAGGCACGGGTTGAACCGCGTAGTTCGGCATCGGGGCGTAGGGCAACTGGGCCACGACGACGGCCTGCTGTGTCACCGACGACACGGGGGTCACCACATCGTGAACCAGGACCAGGCGGTGTTGTGAGGCGGGAGGAGCGGTGCCGGTTGCCCAGGCTCGAACGGACTGCCCGGTCCCCGGAGTGGCCACCCAGTAGATCCCTCCGTCGAGTCCCCCGAGCCGAAAGCCTCCATCGGTGGCCATCGGGGCCTCGGCAACCAGGTGAGATCCGCGGAAGACCGACACTCTCCGGGCACCCGGTGCCAGGCCATCAACCGAGCGAACCTCGCCGGTCAGTGTCCCGTTCGAGTCGAGTTCCACGTCGACCGGGACATTGCTGCGCAACGAGTTCGCAACGCACTCCCGAGAGGGTGCGAGCAAGAGCCCAAACGACACAATGAACAGCAGTGTGGGTTTCACCGGGAGAGTCAAGAAATTCGAATGGGTTGAAGACGTCGAACCGGACAACACAACACGAAACCCGTGCCCAACGGCCGGGCCGAATCGAGAAACCGGAGTGGATTGTGAGGGAGAAGTGAGACAGAGAGAGCGGGATTCTATTGATCACCGCAGACGGGTCAAGACGTTTTTCCACGGTCGGTGTCCGGTTCTGGACCAACTCTCTCCCCCTTGCCTCAAGCTCCGGGCGACGCTAGGCTAACCCCGCTTCAGCCGCTGTAGCTCAGTTGGTAGAGCGAGGCATTCGTAATGCCTAGGTCGGGAGTTCGAGTCTCCCCGGCGGCTCTCACGAATTCTCTTGGAAGTTGCTCTCTGACAGTGACTTCCATTTTTTTTGTTCCGGCCAGATGAACCAGCCAGATTGATTCAGAATCGTCGCGACTGGCCCATGGAGTCCCACATGTTCCCGCGCACCCTTTCGATGGGACTTGCGTTCCTTTGCCTCTCAGCCATCACCCTTCAAGCTGCAGACCCCGACAAGAAACCGGCCTTCAAGTCGGTGACACCCGAATCCCGCAAGGCGGCCTGGTGGACCAAGCGGCACGACAAGAAACTGGTTGACCTCAAGGCGCAGAAGGCCGTTGACCTGCTGATGATCGGCGACTCGATCACGCACGGCTGGGAAAACCGCGGCAAGGCAGCCTGGTCAGAATTCTACGCCAAGCGGAATGCCTTCAACATCGGTTACAGCGGTGACCGCACCGAACACGTGATCTGGCGATTGCAGCACGGCGAGATCGACGGCATCGCCCCGAAGCTCGCCGTGATCATGATCGGCACCAACAACACCGGTCACCGCCAGGATCCCGCCGAACAAACCGCAGCGGGCATCAAGAAGATCCTCGAGGTTCTCAAGAAAAAACTCCCCAGGACCAGGGTCCTGCTGCTGGCTGTTTTCCCGCGCGGAGCCACCAACGATGACAAGCTCAGAAAGATCAACGACGGGATCAACAAGAGCATCCGGGGCTTCGCCGATGGAAAACGCGTGCACTTCCTGAACATCAACGCAACCTTCCTCGACGACGACGGCAAGCTGCCGAAATCGGTGATGCCCGACCTGCTGCACCCCAATGAAAAGGGTTACAGGATGTGGGCCGCCGCACAGGAACCGACGATCAAGAAGCTTCTGGCCGAGTGATCCGGCCGTCGGCTAACCTTCGACCGAACGCGGCGGCACCAGTTCGAAGCTGCGTTCAGGAAGCTGAACCGAGTCAAGCAGCGACTGGACACGCTCCTCGAGGAGTTGCGTCAACTCCGACGCCGCGTCCCGCTTCTTTTCCTTGGGCACCGTGATCGGTTCCCCGAGCACCACGACGGCACGGCGGCGAGCCCGAACCGTCGCCGTCGCCCGCTTGAGAATGTCCTCTTCGAACTTGTCGAGCGTCTCGGCCAGCCGATCGATGCTGGGATGCTCGGCAACGTAGTCACCCGGGTAGCTGTACAACTGGGCACACAGATAGCAGTCGTCCAGATCGTCGGCACACCGGCGATACTCTTCACTCGACTCGTCCGCCTCGGTGATCGCCGAGATCGCCCGTTGCCGCCCCTGCTTGATCCTCTCGGGAATCGTCTTTCCTTCGGCCGAGATCTCGTACTTCTCCTCAATCCGCTTCAACACGCCGTCGGTCAGAAACGCGATCCGTTCGGGCACCGGGCCCTGCCGCGCCTTCCCGAGAAATTCCAGTTCCTTCAGGGCCAGCATGCCGTCAGCAACACGGTAAAGCCGCTCAGACATCGGCCGTTCCGGCGTCGGCCTCCAGAACAGGGCCTCCTCCACATCGTCCATCAACTTCAGCAGTGACGGCAGCGGATCTTCTACGTAGTAGTACCGGAGTCCGCAGGGGACGATCACCACGTCGCGGTCGGCCTTGCGGGCGGCCATCACCGCCAGCGCCGTCGGCCCCTCCCGAAACAGGGTCAACCGTTCGTTGCAGTGGTAGACCTCTCCTTCCGGAAAGATCACCAGCGGCTCTTTGCGATTCTGCAGCACGTCGACGGCCTGCTGCATCGCCTGACGATCGGTTCCCTCACGATCGACGCTGAAGCACCCGTGCATTCTGAGGAACGCGCGTCGAATCGGGTTGACGAGCCCCAGCACCTGCCAGGCCCCCATGAAATACAGCGGGCTCCCGAATTCCTCCGCCGCGGTGTAGACGATCATCGGGTCGCCGTGAACCGAGTGGTTCGGAGTGATCAGGATTCCGTTTCCGGCATCCAGGGCTCCTCGCACATGTTCGGCACCTCGCACCTCGACCTCCGAGATCCGCGGCCCCTTGCTGATGATCATCCGCCGCAACCATCCGGAAAGCCGAACCCCCAACGGGCTGAGTTGTGGCCCCCACCATCTCGGTGGCTTCTCGAATCGTGTCCGGTCCACCGTTCTTCTCCCGACCTAGGAAAGTCACCTTCCGGGAACAATTTCTCACCCGGTAACCTGCTGCTTCAGGATAAGGAGGACGAAAACCGATTGCGAATCCGATCACGACTTCGTTCAGAACGAATACGTCGTTCCCGGTCGTCCCACCTCCAGCCCGGGAAAGCCCACTGCGTCGATTTCGGCCACCAACTCGTCTCGGTTCGACGGTTTCAGGTGCACCGCGATAGCCTGCACGTTTCTTCCGATCTTCTCGAGTTGCCGGACAGCTCCGTTGGGCGTGAGGTGTCCGGTGACCTCGGCCAACTCGCTCTGAGACTCGGGGAAACTCGCCTCGATCAACACTCCGGCCAGGTCGTCTCGCACCGCCGCCCGCTCCCAGATCAGATCGGTATCTCTGGTGTCGGTGGCCACGACCACCGTACGGTCCGATTCGTTCAACAGGTACCCGTAGGTCGGCACAACATGGTCGACCGGAATCGCCACCACTTCTATCCCGGCGATGTTGACCGGATGGTCAACCGGCAACTCGTGCAGTTCGACCAGGCTCATCTCCTCGGTGGAGAGGCGTTCGAGATCAGGCCAGAAACGGTCGTTGAACACTTCGCTGCGAATCATCTCGAGCACGTCGGCCGGTGCGTGGATGCGGGCCGGCGGCACGCCCGACTGCAACCGGTTGACAACATACAGGGGCATCGAGCCGACATGGTCCGCATGCACATGGGTCACCACAACATCACCGACCCGTTCCTGCAGCCCGATTTTGGCCATGCCCAGACAACCGGCGTCGACGGCCAGGCGGTCATTGACAACGTAGGTGGTGGCCATCTGCAACAGCGGATCGCCAAAGCACGACTCGAGAAACTGGATTTTCATTCGGTCCGGCTCGATTGTCTGAACGGGCTCACCGACCAAGTCTCATCGGTGTGTCCCTCAACTGCAGCCCCTGAATAGTGGATTGCCGGGAACGGATCAACGACAATCACCAGCTCCCACTCCTTCCTGATTCCACGACCGATTCGCCATGATCATCACCGACGTTGAGACACTTCACCTGAGACTGCCGAACGTGGCCGAGATCGCCGACGGCACCCAGGATGTGCTGGTTGTCCGCATCCACACCGACACCGGAAACACCGGCATCGGGGAAGTGACCAGCCAGTCGTATGTCTGCCAGGCCATCTTCGAAGCACCACGATCGGCCGAAAGGCGGCACGGGCTCGCCGAGATCCTGGTCGGACAGGAGGTCGACGATGTCGACCGGCTGTGGCAGAGAATGTACTACAACACGAACCGGTACGGCCGCCGTGGCGCGGCAATCCATGCCATCAGTGGTGCCGACATCGCGTTGTGGGACCTGCTGGGCCAGGCCCGCGGCGTGCCCGTCTCCGAACTGCTCGGCGGGGCCCGCAGATCAACGGTCCGAGCCTACGCCAGCCTGCTGTTCGGCGAGACGCCCGAAGAGACTGCCCGGCTGGCAACCGAGGCGGTCGGACAGGGACTCACCGCGGCGAAATTCGGCTGGGAAGTTTTCGGAAAGGACCCTCAGACAGACGAGGCGCACACGCGGGCGGCACGTGAAGCGCTCGGAGACGACCGCGACCTGATGATTGACGTGGGCTGCAAGTGGGACGCCGGGACAGCATTGGAACGTGCGCGGCTCCTGGAACCCTACCGACTGACCTGGATGGAAGAGCCCCTGTCACAGGACGACCGCCGCGGCTACGCCGAACTGTGCGCCGAGTCTCCGGTGCCGATCGCTGCCGGAGAAGGCGATGTGACGCTTTACGACTTCGAGGACCTCGTCGAACGGGGCCTGCACGTCGTCCAGCCCGACGTGGCCTTCTGCGGCGGCCTGACCGTCTGTCGGGACATCGGACGGTTGTGTGCCGAACAGGGCCGCCGTGCCGTCCCCCACTGCTTCAGCACCGGAATCAACCTGGCTGCCAGCCTTCACTGGGCAGCGTCGATGGACAACGGCGACCTGGTCGAATACTGCTTGAGACCCTCACCGCTGATGAGACGACTGGTGTCCAACCTGCCGCCGCTGGTCGACGGCCGCGTTCCCGTTCCCGACGCTCCCGGCCTCGGCGTGGAACTCGACGAGGACGTCATCGCCGAGTTCCTGGTCGCTCGCGACAACTAGCCTTCCTGCTCGTCCATCCGCCGACGCAACGCCTCGTACTGCTCGGGCGTGTCCAGGTCCAGCAGCACCTCCGGACGCCCCAGTTCGACCTCCTCGACCGCCTCACCGCACCGGGCCACCAGCCAGTTGAGTCCACTGTCGTCCGGGATCGACGCGACCTCCGGAGCCAGCCCGACACCGAACACCGTCGGGTGCCCTCGCCGGCCGTCGTGCGTCGGCACCAACACCGGTGGCCGGTTCACCGACCAGGCTTCGGCCACCTGTCCGACCAAGTCGGCATCGAGCACCGGATGGTCAGCCGGTACCAGCATCCACCCGTCGATCTCACCGGCTCCCCACCGCTTCGTCATCTCATCGATGCCCCACCTGACACTGGCTTTCATGTCCGGGGGAGGCTCGGGGGCACGGACCACCACGGCACCGGCTGCCGCGGCCGCTTCGGCCAACACCGCATCGTCGGGTCGAGTGACGACCAGCACGTCGAGCACCGACGGATGATCGAACGCCTCAACCAGCCGGGCAATCACCGGGCGATCTCCCAGGGGCAACAACAGCTTCGGCTGGCCCATCCGGCGACTGTGGCCGGCGGCCGGAACAATCACCACCAGTCTGGCCATGTTGCCGCTCATTCCCCGTCGACACTACGCACTGCCCGTGGTTGTCTCAACCGAATCCAAACGCGGCCGGAGTCAGTTGGCCCGAGTCAGCGGCGGCATCTCCTTGTGGGACAGAGGATGGAACCGGCGGACCTTGATGATCCGCCACTCGTCGGCCTCCTTTCGCCAGGTCAATGACCACATCGTCGGCTGGCGTCCGACGGATCCGTAACCGGCGACATTCAACGACACGTTGGCGCGGAACCGGGTCTCACCACGGGTATCGTTGGAGGTCAGAGACGTCTCCAGTGCGGTCACCCGAATCCTGTCCTCGAAGGTGACCAACCGCAGGCCGGCGGTGGCCATCACCTTGAGCGAGGGTTCAGAGTTGGAGAAGAAGCCAAAGACCCCTGCAAACTCCTCGTCCTTGGCCTGGACGGCATCGCGAAAATCCAGGACACGGGCGGTGAGACGTTCTTTTTCGGTGACGATCCGTCGTTCGAGTTCCCAGACGCCGATGGCCAACAGCACCGCGACGGCCGCAGCGACCAGCAGTCGCTTGTTTTGACGGGTCCACCACGACGTCACCAAGCCGACGACGACGACCGACAACACAACGATCAGCGGCCAGGGATTTTCCGTCAGCAGCCACATCGCTCGAGTCACTCCACCAGGGCACTTCGCACGACGGCACGCCCGTCGGAAGTCTACGCCCGGCCAACGTCAGTTGGCAACAGGCGCCGATGGGATGGCATCCTCGGCCGGCTGCAGTACGATCCGTCGCCGGACGACTTCCTGGCCCCCGCACCGAACCACCAGTGCGTACTCACCCGGCGCCAACGCATCGTGCAACACGTACAGAAAATTGGCACGAAACGCTTCCCGGGGAACCACCTGGTGGACCCGGTCCAGCAATCTGTTGTCGCTGTCGTGCAGGTTGCATTCGATCATCAGATCCGGGTGTGGCGGGTTCAGTGTGCACTGGGCAAACAGCTTCTCACCCTGGCGAAATGTCCTCTTGTGCCCGACCACATACCCGCCAATCAGCATTTCGCCCATTTCCAGCGAATGCACCAGGTCCTCGGGCCGGATGACCGAGTTGCTCTCCAACATCGCTTCAACACGATCGGGATCGATCTCAACCAACTCGTGAGGCCCTTGGGGACGACGGAGCCCGTAGGGGTCGAGCTGGTGTTCCAGTTCGACGCCCAGCACCGCCGTGACCAGCAATGTGGCGGGAAAGGCCAGCGCCAGGCGTTGATGCCAGATCGGGGCCAGCGGAGCAATTTCCGGATCGCTTCTCCGTCGGAACCGCGCCAGACGATCGCGCCAACGAGCCACATCCTCGGCATTGATGAACGCCAGGTAGGTGACCATCGAAACCAGCGGAAAGATGAACAGGCCCAGCGTCTGCCGGGTGCCCAGGTGGAACCCCACCCCCAACAGCAACATGATCCAGCGACCATGACCTCGCCAGGACAGGAACACGAACAGAATCTCCCAGACAACACTGATGTAGGCCATCGTGACCACCACCACGGGGTAGAGCGTCAACTGCTCGCCCATCGGGTTGGAATTGTTCACGTCGGTCATCAGCCAGAAACGGAGCTGGTCGCCGCTGAAGAAGGTCGGGGTGTGGATCTTCGTGATCGCCGCCCCGAGGTAGATCAGGCCAATCAGCAACTGCATCAGTCGCCGGGGCCAGGCCGGAAACCGCGGAGGTGCAGGTGGTGTCGCGCCGCGTCGAGCCAGCCACGCATCGACACTCCACACCGCACCGCAATGAGAGAAGCTGAGCAACAGCAGCACGTGGGATGCGATCACCGAATACTTGGTGAATGTGCTCAGGCAATCGAGCATGTTCAGGTGGGTGTAGATCACCAGGCAACCGATGACCGAGATTCGTGTCCGCCAGCCGATCATCGTCGTCACCAGCAACACGACCAGCAGTGTCATCAGGATCACCGCCACGGTGCCCGACGGCACCGGCAGCATGTTGAAGTACCCGTAGTTATTGGCCAGCGGTGCGGAGGCCCCGTCCGTCGAGAAGAACTCGCGAGCGTGAGGCCACCGCCTGAGCACCACGTAGAGCAGAATCGGCGGCAATACCATGCGGCACAGCGCCAATCCGTACGGCACCTCCTCGGCGAGGAAGAACTCTCGTACCGAGCCCCGCAGTCCCCGGCGGGGGACTCGCAGCGCGTCGACAGCCGTCTGGTTCAGTTCGGGGGCCGGGTCAGCCATGGGTTTTTGCGGGAGACTGGAAGAGCGGACGAGAGAAAACCACAAATCTCACTGGGCCAGGGGAGCGCGTTCGAAATCGACCGGAGGGAACAGCGACGGGGAACTGCCGCCGCCCAGTGACGGGATCAGTCCCGATGTCCGACCGTCCAGTGGTCGCATCGTGGAACGGATCTCAGACGACAGCCCTGCCGAATTCGAATCGGGGTACGACGGCAACGGCTGAGCCGACACCACCAGCTGGTTTTGGCGATCCAGCCACGACGGAAACCGCCTGACAATGGTCCCACAGGGGGCCATCACCTGCCTGAGCTGGAAGTAGCTGTGCTTTTGACGAGCCTCATCGAAGAAGTGGGTCCAGACGGAATCGGGAAGGTTGTATTTCTTGGCCCAGTACTCCTCGATCACCAGCAACCTCCGCATCGGCTTCGCCCGGGTGTGTTTCAGGCAGTTCCGGACGATATCGCTGGAGTGGTTCAGGAAGGGGTCGTAGTGGTGGCGGGTGAGGTCGCCGAAGGGTGTGAATTTCGTCCACGGACCGGGAGCCAATTCGTAATACTTCCCGTCCTCTCCCTCGCCAATGATGTGCAGTCGGTTGGCGTAAGCCGACCAGCCACAGAACATGTCCCAGACGACGAAGTACATCGCCGGATGGGAAGCGGTATTGAAGTTCAGAGTGTGGCAGACGATGCCGTAGCCGAGCGAGCCGAGGTAGGAGACGATGACCATCGAAACGGCCCACAACTTGATGCGGCCGAGCCAGCCCCTGGCACCGCTGTCCACATCGTTCGCACCCATCCGTGGGATCCTGCCTGGCAAGAGAATCGGGTCACCGCCGGCGGACTATCGTTCTCAATCGCCGAAGCGTCAAGACGAGCCTGTCACAAGATCCGTCCGGATCATCCCTCGGCGGCGACGATCGCCGCGAGCAACCCGTCCCAGGTGTAGTTCTCGGCCTCGACCGACACCTCCAGCCCCGCCTCACGAGCAGCCTGGCTCGTGACGGGGCTGATGCTGGCCAACCGGGTCGAGTCCAGTGTCACGTCAGCCAATCCGGCCAACCGGGCGACCCCGCGGGCGATCGAGGGACTTGAGAGACCGATCCAGTCGAGCCGGCCGGTGGCCAGCCGCTCGATTGTCCCGGCGGGCCACCCTTCCACATCCTCGTTCCGGTACACCACCAGTTGCTGAAGATTCGCCCCGGCCTTCTCCAACATCTCCGGCAGCACATCTCGACCGCGGCTGGCACGGGCCCACAACACGCGGGCCCCCTCGACCCGTGAACCCAGTGCCTCCCCCAGTGCCTCGGCCCGATACGACTCGGGCACCAGGTCGGCTCGCAACCGGTACCCGGCCAGCGCCTCGGCCGTGGCCGGACCGATCGCCGCCAATCGGCAGTTCGACAGGCGCCTCAGGTCAGCACCGATGTCCCACAACCGTCCGAGCAATCCGGCCACACCGTTGACACTGGTGAACACGATCCAGTCGAACCCGTCCAACTGATCCAGCACCGAGTCGACCTCCGAGGACGACGCCGGTGGCCGAATCTCGATCGTCGGCATCAACACCGGCTCGGCACCGAGTTGCACCAGGCGACCGACCACTCCGGCTGCCTGGGTCACCGGGCGGGTGACACCGACCGACAGGCCCAGCAACGGTCTCTGTTCAAACCACGAGATGGCCTCCCTCTCGGTCACGCACTCGCCGACGACGATCAGCGACGGTGCCACCAGTCCCGCCGCTTCCACGGCCCCCGGCAACTCGGCCAACGACGCGGTGACAGTCTGCTGACCCGGCAGGGTGCCTTGGCTGATGACCGCCGCCGGACTCGCGGGGTCGCGACCGGCCGACAGGAGTCTCGAGACGATTTCCCCGATCTGGTCCAGGCCCATGTAAAAGACCAGGGTCCCGGCAAATCCGGCCAGGGCGTCGTAATCGACAGCCGGGTTCTCCTTGGAGGGATCCTCGTGGCCGGTCACCAGCGCCACGGCCGACGCCTTGTCTCGATGCGTCATCGGGATGCCGGCATAGGCAGCCGCAGCGGTCGCAGCAGTGATCCCCGGTACGATCTCGAACGGCACTCCCGCCTCGGCCAACACCCGAGCCTCCTCGGCCCCACGTCCGAACACCAGCGGGTCACCTCCCTTGAGCCGCACCACGGTCCGACCCGCACGAGCCTCGGCGACCAACCGTCGATTGATCTCGTCCTGGTCCAGCACCTTGTGACCGTCGTCACCCCGCCGCCGGGTCCGTTCGGCCGTTGCCTGGGTGTGCTCCAGCAGCAACGGGTTGACCAGGCCGTCGTAAAGGACAAGGTCGGCCCGTTGCAGGCACTCGAGGCCTCTCAGAGTCAACAGCCCGGGATCTCCCGGCCCGGCACCGACCAGGTAGACACAGCCGGTCCGGGAACTCCCGCCGGCCGAATCTCCGGATGTTGGTGGTACGGATGCCATCTGCAAGGCTCTCTCTGGAACACGCGTTGGCCGGTGTTGCGGAACAGATCGCGGCCGACTCCAATGTTGCTTCGATTATCCGGCGGTCTCCACCCGTCCACAATGGTCCCTCCACAACGAACTCACATCCGATGGCCACCTCCTCCTCGCCGCTCGACAATGTTCAGGCGCTGACATTTGACTTCTTCGGCACCGTACTCGACCTCGCCGGCAGCCTCGGTCCGGCAATCCAATCCTGCCTGGAACGGCACGAGTCGGAGGTGACCGCCGACCGGTTCTGGGAACTGTGGCGCGGCCGTCAGCGAATCGAGCAATACCAGGACAACATCGTGGCCATGGGCCACGGGGGATATCTGGTCACCGCTCGCCGGGCACTTGTCTACACCCTGTCGCTGTGCCGTGTGCCGGCGGAAACGGCTGACGTCGACCAGGTGATGACCGCGTGGGAAACACTCTCGCCGTTCGACGACGTCGCCGGGGCCCTGCCGAGACTGGCCGACCGGTTTCGACTCGTCGGACTCTCCAACGGGGAACCGGATTTCCTGGCTCACCTGGCAGCCAACCGGATCGGGTTCGAATTCGAGACACTGATCTCGGTCCAGGAAGTGGGCGCATTCAAGCCCCATCCCGGCGTCTACCGCCATGCCGCCGGACGGCTGGGACTCGAACCGGAGGCGTGCCTGATGGTCTCGGCCAATTCGTTTGACGTGTTGGGAGCCCGCACGTGCGGCTTTCGCGGGGCTTTCGTCAATCGAAACGGGTTGCCCTACGAAGATTCCCCGTATCGTCCCGATTTCGAAGTCACCGACTTCACCGGCCTGGCCGACCGATTGTCGAGATAGACCGGCTGGCTTTCGTCCTCCCCAAACCGATTGCTAGAATCGTCGGCGAATGCTGAACCGGACCCTGCCAAGGACGACGGCGATGACACGACGACTTCCCGCGACTCTGCTGACAGCTTCGGCAACCCTGCTCCTGCTTACCGCAAGCGTGCCCGCCGACGCAGCCGCTCCTGCCGAGTTGATTTCGGCCATCAAGTCGGTCGACAAGAAGGGGAAAGGCAATCGGGCGGCCGGCCAGGCCGTTGCCGAGTTGTCCGGGTCCGAACCAGCGGTGCTGCTGCCGTTGCTGGCCGCTTTCCGGAACGCCAACCCGCTGGCGACCAACTACCTGAGATCGGCGGCCGAGACGATCGTCGACCGGTCGATCGCCGCCAAGAAGAAACTCCCTCGCAAGAAACTCGAGGCCTTCATCACGGATCGCAAGAATGATCCCCAGGCGCGTCGACTGGCCTTCGAAATCGTCGAGCGGGTCGATGCCACGGTCGTCGACCGGTTGATTCCCGGAATGCTGACCGACCCCAACCCGGTCTTCCGCCGCCAGGCGGTGGCCCGCCTGCTGGATCTCGCGAACCGACTCCAGAAGGAGAATCAGCAGGACCTCGCGCGGTCGCTCTACAAGCGAACCTTGCAGGGTGCCACCGACGACGACCAGGTCAAGACGATCGCCAAGCTGCTCCGGAAGATGGGCGAAAAGGTCGACCTTCCCCGGCACTTCGGCTTCTTGACCAACTGGCACATCGTCGGCCCCTTCGACAACACCGGCAGCAAGGGATTCAACGTGGTCTACCCGCCGGAGAAGCAGGTTGACCTCAAGGCGAAGCTCAAGGGCAAGCTCGGGCCGGCCACCTGGAAATCCTACAACACCAAGCACGACTTCGGCATTGTCGACATCGCCAAGCAGATCAGCCCGTACAAGGGAGCGGTGATGTACTGCTCCACGGTGTTCGAATCCAAGACGCCCCGGTCAATCCAGTTCCGTCTCGGCACACCCAACGCCTGGAAACTGTGGATCAACGGCCGCCTGGTGTTCGCCAACGAGGAATACCACCGCGGCATGAAACTCGACCAGTACTCGGTGCCGGTCACCCTCCGCGCCGGTTCCAACACGATCCTGTTGAAGATCTGCCAGAACGAACAGGACCAGAGCTGGGCCCAGAGGTACCAGTTCCAGGTCAGGACCTGTGACGTTTCGGGAATTGCCGTGCTTTCGGCCGACCGCTCGGCCGCACTCTTTCCGTCCAAGGAGACGCGACCGTGACGACCTCCCGACCGGCCCCCCGCCGGATCCCGACTCCCGCCGCATCGCTCGTGCTGGCTGCAGCACTGGTGACCGGCCTGGCTGGAGCCGATTGGCGGCAGTTCCGTGGCAATGACAGTTCGTCGGTGGCCCCGGGGGAAAAGCCCCCGTTGGCCTGGGGCGACACCGAGAACATCGCCTGGAAGATCTCTCTGACCGGTCGCGGACTGTCCGGACCGATCGTCGTGGGAGACCGTGTCTACCTGACCTCCTCGGACGGCTTCGACCAGGACCGTTTGCTGGTGGATTGCTACGACGTGAAGACAGGCGTGAGACGCTGGCGACGCACATTCCGGGCGACCGGTCGGACCCAGTGTCACGCCAAGATGGCCAATGCCACGCCGACCCCGGCAAGCGATGGCAAGCGGATCTTCGCGTTCTATTCCAGCAACGACCTGGTCTGCCTGGACCTCGAGGGCAACTTGCTGTGGTACCGTGGCCTGACCCACGACTATCCCAATGCCAGCAACAGTCTCGGCATGGCCTCTTCGCCGGTCGTCATCGGTGACACCGTGATCGTGCAGGTGGAGAGCCAGTCGGAGAGTTTCGCCACCGGACTGGATGTTGCCACCGGCACGACCCGCTGGCACCGCAAGCAACACCGGTTCGACAACTGGTCCTCGCCAATCGCACTGACGGGAAAGGACCCCGCCAAGACCCTGGTTTTGCTGCAGAACCAGGTCGGGCTGACGGCCCTGGATGCCCGGACCGGCCATGAGGCCTGGCAGTACGACCAGCCGGCATCGCGAACGCCCTCGTCGGTCGTCGCCAACGGCACCGTCTACATCCCCTCCAACGGTCTGACCGTCGTCCGTCCCTCGGGTACAGACAAGAAGGCTCCCGAAATCGCCTGGAAAAACAACCGCTTCAGTTCCGGGACACCCAGCCCGCTGGTCTACCGCGGCAAGGTGTTCACGATGAGCGGCCCGATCGTCAAGTGCGGTGATGCCGCCACCGGCAAGTTGCTGTGGCAATTGAGGCTCAAGGGAGCCTTCACCTCCTCGCCGGTTGCCGCCAACGGGCACCTGTACTATTTCGGTGAAACCGGAACGACCTACGTGATCGACGTGACGGGGGCCAAGGGAAAAATCGTTGCCGAGAACTCGCTGGGAGCCACGATCCTTTGCACACCGGCGATCGCAAACAACGCGGTCTTCGTCCGCAGCGACGGCCACCTCTGGAAAATCAGCAAATAATTGATCGGGACCGGCCGCAATGCAGAACCTGCTGGCTGTCGGACTCGGAGGGTTCCTCGGAGCAATCGCTCGCTACACGCTGGGTGGATTCGTCCAGTCACGCGTGGCCGGTCGCTTCCCCTGGGGCACCCTGGCCGTCAACGTGCTCGGCTGCCTGTTGATCGGGGCCATCCTCGGATGGGCCAGCACCCGCGAGAACGTCTCGGAAACCACGCGGCTGTTCCTGGTCACCGGCATGCTGGGCTCCCTGACCACATTCTCCACTTTCGGGAACGAGACGATCGAACTGTTTCGGCAGGGAGCCACCGGTCCTGCCGTGGGCAACATCGCCATGAATGTCGTCGTCGGACTGGTTGCCGTGATCGTCGGACTGGCAACCAGCCGCGGCCTGGGTTGAGGAGCGATTCCGAGAACCGCCGTTGACTTTCTCTGCTGGCTGCGGCTGGCCTAGAATGTCCCCTTCCCAAAAACACCGCCCACCACCGGTCCGGGACCGAGGGGCCCGAGAATGTCGTCGATGAACGCCGATGATCCCGTCATCGCTCCCGCCGAAACGGGGCGATATCGCGGCGACCCACAGCCGGTCGATCACGACCAGATCCTGATTCTCGATTTCGGATCCCAGACCGCGCAACTGATCGCCCGTCGCGTCCGAGAACAGAACGTCTTCTGTCGCATGGTCCGTCATGACCTCTCGGCCGAACGGATCCGCGAGATCAACCCCCGTGGCCTGGTCCTGTCCGGCGGACCCGCCAGCGTCTACGCCGAAGGCGCACCGTTGCCCGACCCCGAGTTGTTCGAACTGGGGATCCCGATCCTGGGTATCTGCTACGGCATGCAAGTGATCTGCCGATCACTGGGAGCCAACGTCAATTCGGCCGAAACCCGCGAGTTCGGACGATCGCCCTGCCGGATCGTCGACCCCGGCGGATTGTTCTCCGGACTTCCCGACGAACTGGTCGTGTGGATGAGCCATGGGGACCAGGTTGAAGACCCCGAGGGTTCGTTTGTGTCGTTGGCGGCGACCGACACCTGCCCGTTGGCCGCGGTCCGCCACTCGGAACGACCCATCTACGGGCTGCAGTTCCATCCCGAAGTGACTCACACCGACTTTGGTGGCCAACTGCTGAAAAACTTCGTCCAGGACATCTGCGGATGTGCCGGCACCTGGGACATCAGTTCGCTGATCGATCAGCAGATCGAGCAGATCCGGTCACGGGTCGGCAGCAAACGGGTCATCTGTGGGCTGTCGGGTGGAGTCGACTCATCGGTTGTTGCCGCACTGCTCTCCCGGGCCATCGGGGATCAACTCTCGTGCATCTTCGTCGACAACGGCCTGCTGCGAGAGGGAGAATCGGAAGAGGTCCAGAAGCGGTTCACCGATCACTTCCAGACCGACCTGCACGTTGCCGACGCACGGCAACGATTCCTCGATGAACTCGCCGGAGTCACCGATCCGCAGAAAAAGCGGAAGATCATCGGGCGGGTCTTCATCGACGTCTTTCGGGACGAGGCCGAGTCGATCTCGGACGCGGAGTTCCTGGCCCAGGGGACGCTCTACCCCGACGTGATCGAATCGGGTGCCAACCCCGATGGACCGGCCGCGACGATCAAGGCTCACCACAACGTCGGCGGACTGCCCGACGAACTCGGATTCGAACTGATCGAACCGCTGCGGGATCTGTTCAAGGATGAGGTGCGGCGGATGGGTGAGGCCCTGGGGCTGCCCGAGGTACTGGTCTGGCGACATCCGTTCCCCGGCCCCGGGCTCGCCGTCCGCTGCCTGGGAGCCGTCAGCGAGGACCGGCTGAAAACCCTGCGGGCTGCCGACGCGATCGTGATCGAGGAGCTCCGCGAGGCGGGACTTTACCGCGACATCCAGCAGGCTTTCGCCGTGCTGCTGCCGGTCCAGAGCGTCGGAGTGATGGGAGACGATCGGACCTACCAGGACACGGTCGTCGTCCGCGCCGTCTCGACCGACGATTTCATGACCGCCGACTGGTTCCGATTGCCCTACGAGGTGATGGAGAAGATCTCGACCCGGATCACCAACGGCGTTCCGGGAGTCAACCGGGTGGCCTACGACATCAGTTCCAAGCCACCAAGCACGATCGAGTGGGAATAGCCGAGAATTGGCCGGCGTTCGGACCGCGCGACTGCGTGGCCAAATTCCAGAGAATCCGGCTACGGGCGCCACAATCGCTCCAATCCGATCCTCATCGAGAACAATCAGCGCGGTTGTAGCAACCCAGCTCCCGCCGAGCACCGCCTCGGCTTCCAACACCGCGATCCTGCTGATCGTAGGTTCCTCACCGCGACGATGAAGTGTGGAGGACCACTGCGCGCCGAGCGTCTGACCAACGGGAACTCACTTGATGACCTCGATTCTGGGAATCTCCGCCTTCTACCACGACTCGGCCGCTGCGCTGATCGTCGATGGCCAGATCGTGGCCGCAGCCCAGGAAGAACGCTTCACTCGCCGGAAACACGATGCCGGCTTCCCCGAAAATGCCATCCGGTACTGCCTCGAAGAAGCCGGCCTCACCCCCGCCGACCTCGATTACGTCGGCTTCTACGACAAGCCTCTGGTGAAATTCGAGCGACTGCTGGAGACCTACCTGGCCTTCGCCCCGCAGGGGGTCAAGAGTTGGCTGACCCTGTTGCCCAACTGGCTCCGCACCCGGTTGCACCTGCCTCGGGTCATCAAGAAGGGCCTCGACCGCCAGTACCGGCGGAGGATCGTTTTTCCGGAACACCACGAATCTCACGCCGCCAGCGCCTTCTTCCCCAGCCCGTTCCCCGAGGCGGCCATCCTGACCGTCGACGGCGTCGGAGAGTGGGCCACGGCCAGCTACGGGACGGGACGGGAGAACCGGATCACGTTGACCCACGAAATGCACTACCCGCATTCACTGGGCCTCCTCTACACCGCCTTCACCTATTACTGCGGTTTCCGGATCAACTCGGGCGAATACAAGTTGATGGGCCTGGCCCCCTACGGGGAACCGGTCTACGCCGATCGCATTCTCGAACACCTCGTCGATCTCAGGCCCGACGGGTCGCTCAGGCTCCAACTGGACCACTTCAACTTCTGCCAGGGCCTGACAATGACCTCGTCGAAGTTCCATCGCCTCTTCGACGGTCCGCCGCGAACACCCGAATCGCCGTTGACCGAACGCCACATGGACATCGCCGCCAGCGTGCAGGCGGTCACCGAGGAGGCAATGCTGCGGATGGCCCGTCACGTCCACGAGGTCACCGGCATGGACCACCTGTGCCTGGCCGGCGGCGTGGCACTCAACTGTGTCGCCAACGGACGGGTGTTGCGAGAGGGTCCATTCGAGCAGGTGTGGATCCAGCCGGCTGCCGGCGACGCCGGCGGCGCGCTGGGGGTGGCCCTGCTGATCTGGCACCAGTTGCTGGACAATCCGCGTCCCCACGACCAGCTCGACTACCAGGAAGGCAGTTGCCTCGGACCGGCGTTCTCCAATGACCAGGTGCAACGCTTCCTCGACGATGCCGGAGCGGTCTACGAGCGGTTCGACGACGATCAACAACTGTGCCAGGAGGTGGCCTCGCAGATCGCCGACGAAAAAGTGATCGGGTGGATGCAGGGACGGATGGAATTCGGACCCCGTGCCCTGGGTGGCCGCAGCATTCTCGGCGACGCCCGCAGCACCCGCATGCAGTCGGTGATGAACCTCAAGATCAAGTTCCGCGAATCGTTCCGGCCCTTCGCCCCCAGCGTGCTGGAGGAACGCGTCGACGAGTACTTCGAAATGCGGCCCAACGAGCAGAGCCCCTACATGCTGCTGGTTGCCGACGTGAAACCCGACAAGCGGCTGCCGTTGGCCGAATCGGACCTGACCACGCGAGGGCTGGACAAACTGAAGATCCACCGATCCCGCGTCCCGGCCATCACCCATGTCGACAACTCGGCACGGGTCCAGACCGTCGATCCCCGCCGCCACGGAAGGTACTACCGGCTGCTGAAGGCCTTCGAGGAGCAGACCGGGTCACCGGTACTGATCAACACCAGCTTCAACGTCCGGGGCGAGCCGATCGTGTGCACACCTGAGGAAGCGTGGCGGTGCTTCATGGCCACCAACATGGATGTGCTGGTGATCGAGGACTTCGTGATGCACAAGGACCGCCAGCCCGATGCGACCGAACACGAAATCGACGAATACCTCGCCCGCTTCGAACTCGATTGACATCCCCGCCGGAGACACGCCGATGATCGCCATCGACTGGAATCCCACTCACCGGTTCCTCCGACAGTTCGCCGGACTGTTCGTGCTGTTCTTCGCCATCATCGGAGCCGTCCGCTTCTACAAGGACGACCCCACCATGGCCTACGTGCTGTGGTCGATCGCTCCGGTGGGGCTGGTGGGCCTGGCCTGGCCGACCTTCATGCGGTACGTCTATGTCACCTGGATGGCCCTGTTCTTCCCGCTGGGCTGGACCGTCTCGATGGTCATCCTCTCGTCGATCTATTACTTGGTCGTCAGCCCGATCGGTCTTATCATGCGATTGTGCGGCCACGACCCCTGCGCACGACGACCCGATCCGGCAGCCACCAGCTACTGGAAACCACGCCGGCCGGCCGCCGACGTCCAACGCTACTTCCGCCAGTTTTGATTTCCGGTCCCATTCCGACTCCGGCCGCAATCCGCGAGCCCACCTGCGGAGCGATCAGCATGAACGACATCACCCCCGCCCCCGAAGAATCCGCAGACCAGGCGTCTGCCGATCCCGCCACCGAGTCGGAAGGTCAACCGGCTGTCGAGACCGTCGATGACGCGGCCACGGCCGAGAACACCTCCGCCAGCGACTTCGCGGCGTCGGCCGAAGCCCCCGAGATGGGATTCTTCGCCGAATTCTGGGATTTCCTGGTCCACAACAAGGCATGGTGGCTGACACCCATCATCCTCGTACTGGTGCTGGTCTTCGTGCTGGTGTGGTTCGCCGGTACCCCGTTCGCACCGTTCATCTACGGAGCCTAGGAGCCGGAGTTCGGTGCGGCGATGGGTCGGTCTCCTCCCCCATGGAGGGACTACCCCGCCTCGGCAGCCGTGCAGGCGAATTGCAGCCGGACGGCCACCTGGCCGTCGACACTCGCCTTTCCCGAGAGGAACCAGGCACCGCCGAGCGTCTCATCGAGAGTCACTTCGATCGCGAGCGTCTCTCCCGGCCGGACCATCCGCCGGAAGCGTGTCTCATTCTGACGCGTGACCACCGGCACCCGGCCTTCGGGAATGTCGCCGGCCGCAGCGATCAACACCGCCCCGGCCTGGAACACCGCTTCACACAGCAGCACGCCTGGCAGCACCGCAAATCCGGGATAGTGCCCTTCGAAGACCGCCAGGTCCTCGGGCAGCCGCTTGTTGGCCCGGACGGTCGTGGCGGTCAGTTCCACCACCTCGTCAAGCCAAAGGAACGGATCACGGTGCGGAATCAGCGCCTCGATCGCCGCGCGATCCAACACCACCGACCCCTCACCCTGATCATTCATCAGACGTTCGCCGGAGCCGGGGCCAGCAGCTTGTCGACCTCGTTGGCGACAATCACCCCGTAGTTCACAGCGCCCAGCCATCCGGACATGATGATCCCCACGCTGCCGGCGTGGAACAGTCCCTCGACCTGCGAAGACAACCCCTGGCTGACCTTCAGGCCCTCGAATTTCGTCCCGAAACTGGCACCCAGCGGGTGACGGGTGTAGTGCTGGAATGTCCGCGGCGTCGAGGCCTCGACGTGGTCGGTGATCTCGCGAACGTTCGGGACATACTGCTCCAGGCAGTCAAGAGTCGTCTCGCACAGGTCCTGCTTGGAGGCCTCGTAGTCCTCCTCCGAGAGATCCGCCCAGTCGCCATAGTTGGCGTTGGTGGAACTGACGACCAGGTGACGGTCACTGCCGGGCCGGGTTCGGGGATAATAGAAACTGAACGTGCGACTCGAGATGTCGCGGCTGAGCATCGCGTCGATGTCGAATCCTCGATGTTCGGAGTGGAACAGCAGATCGCCACACGGTTCAAAACCGGCACCGGGTTTCATCGCGATGTAGACCTGGCAACTGCTGTTGTTGAGCCTCACCGCACGGGTCTCATCGACGAACTCGTTGTCGAACGCATCGGCCCCCACCAGTTCCAGGACCGTCTGCTTGATGTTGGCGTTGGAGACCACCGCCTGGCAGGTGATCCGGCGGCCATTGACAACAACGGCTGCCACCTTGCGGCCCGGTGTCACCTCGATCTTCTCGACCAGGCAGCGAATCCTGACATCGACCCCGTTGGCTGTCATCTCCTCTTTCATCGCCCTGACCAGTGCGTCGGTGCCGCCCTGGAAAGTGAACACACCCTTGCTCATGAAGTTCGAGAAGACGATGCCGTAGGTCAGGGCGGGATCTTCGAGCGTCGAGCCATTGGCGTAGGTGATCGGTTCCATCAGCATCCGCACGACGTCATCACGGCCCGGAAAGAATCGCTCGAA
>MDTE01072910.1_pt1 | contig 25651 bp, 24 predicted proteins | sample 811231 | NCBI WGS metagenome assembly MDTE01 (sample SAMN05326651, study PRJNA326480) | marine metagenome | isolation source: seawater | place: Indian Ocean: Red Sea | collected 2010
GAAAATTACATTCACAACTGCAGCGTCTAAAATGACCCACGAAAAGCTCATTCAAACTTCAATTGTATTCGCATGGGTATTCGGATAAAACCTTGAAAAATCAATTTTAAATTACTAATGAACCGATTGATGCATCTGATATAGATAGAGTCTCATAGGTCGTAACTCCACCGTTAATTTGTATCCACAAAGTCATTTCTTCATTTACTTTAATCGGACATTCAACCGAATCTTCTGATGAAGTTTTCAGATTAATCATGTAAGTCTGTGCTGGTTCTAACTGAACACTAAGATGTTCGAGTCCAGAGTCACCTAGTAGATCTGTTGTATCAACAAAATTACCAGAAATAAATCCGTGCGAATCATTTTTGTCACAGATAATTTGCCATGAGATTTCGTCTTCCCAAGTCATTTCAGAGCCTGGCGCTAAATCCCAAATCAAACTAATTGAAGAATTCAAGGTTTGATTATTCGAAATAAAGGCCGAGATAATACTAACCTTACCGCCAATTTCTCTTGGTGTCATGTCATCATCTCCATAATAACAACTAGTTCGGATAAATGATTCATTGTCTAATTTGTAACGAGTAGAATCTGTTGGAAAACGGTCATAAGTGTCCAGATAACTGTCATTATCCGAATCGTTGCTTAGTGTATTTGTGCCGAGTTCTTGTTCTACTAAATTATACACACAATCGCCATCATCGTCAGAATCAATTGTCACAATTGCATCAATATTCTTATCAATACACCCGCTCATAGGGACTAACAACAGTAGAATGATGCTCAGCAAAAGGGACGGTCTGCTCATAACGGCCCTTCTGAACTAAATCATTTAGATGCTACGATTGTGTTCTTAAGCCCTAATCTGAATAGTAAAACTAGTTATTTTCTCTAATTAATTTCGCAATGGAGCCCTTGCGAATTCCCCCGTTTGCATGGGTACCCATCCAAACGTCCTTGACAATACAATTGATTTTAGAATCCTGCGAAAGGATTGTCAACATTCTCGACTGGGACTGAGCATGCATAAGAAGAAAATCAACAAGAGGGGGGCGCTTAGTGATTGAAAATTTCTTCTTACTGACATTGATCTTGTCGACTTTATTGTGCGCTCTAGTAACAGGATTAATTCTCGGATTTGCCATAGTTGTTATGCCAGGCATTGCAAAATTTTCAGATAAAGAATTTCTTTTAGCTTTCAAACACATGGATGAAGTAATACAAAGAAATCAACCAATATTCATGCTAATCTGGGTTGGCTCCATACTCTCAGTAATTGCTTCGATTATATTAGGAAAAAATAATTTGAGCAACTATAATTTCTATCTACTATGTATTGCATCCGGTTTGTATTTATTAGGGGTTCAAGCACCAACAATAAGATTCAATATACCGTTAAATAATGAATTGCAGCGTTTGGATATTTCTAATTCTGATGAATCAGCATTGGCACTTTTTCGTATCAAGTTCGAATCTCCTTGGAATCGTTGGAATGTAATCAGAAGTTTGAATGGTGTTATTGCTGTATGTATGCTGCAACTTCTTCTTCTTCAAATCTGATATGTCCTTAATTATCGATTGTTATATTATTAGCGCTAATATCACTCTAGTTACAATACTGTAACTCGGATTTTAAATAAAACAAAACGGCTGAGCGAGATTATGGATAATTCGAGTACTGAAGTTTGTGACCCCAGGTATGGCGAAGTTGATAATATTCTTGAACAATTAACAAAGTCCAAAGCTCTTCATATTCTTATGATTTTAGACCGTAGCAATAGGCCTGTGAGATTTTCTGAACTAAAGGAGATTTTAGATGCTCCTTCAACAACAGTATCTAGAAGGCTAAAGGAACTCGAGGATTGTGATTTGATTCAAAGGGTAAAGGACGATGAAGGTAGAATGACGCTATATGGGCCAACAGAAGATACGGAATCCCTGAGTCCGATAATGGAATCTTTGTTTGATTGGGTTTCTGTTAGGTTTGAAAGAAATAGTGAATAAATTGAGTAAATAATCACTTGATTGTAACCTACATTATATCATAGAACCCAGTACGCATCTTCGTGAAACCCATTGGTGAAATCGAAGAAGACCTGGCTAACAAAACAGAACCATTACTTGGATTCAGACCATCTTCAAAATTCAAAAGAGGTCCAATTGGGATCTTGATCTATTTCGTATGTGGGTTTATTGCATTGTTTACATTATTCCGTTCGGGTGTAATTTAGGATGGACTATTTGTAACCCCTCTCTTAGCCTAGTTTATGGACGGCATGCCACTATTGACTATGACAAAGTCTAGAGTTATAGATGAAATTCCAGAACTTAGTGAAAAGTCAACAGCATTACTGCACACACTTTCATCTCTTTGTTCATTTCATACATCTGAAGACTTAGCTAGTTTTTTGTTTTCAGACATGTTTAGAGAATTAGTCTCAGCACCATATCCATGGGTGATATTCGAGATTGGGATTTACAAAAACCACAGCATAGTTATCGAAGCAATCCCAATTGATAATGGAATCAAATTAGCCGACTCTTCCATGAAGGGGTTGATTCCAGGAAATGTATCAGATATCTCGTCCGAACTAGAATGTTCTCAAATTTTGAATAATTGGCTTGACGGAAACGCACACGAGTAAAACGATTCCTTGAAGTGCAGGCGACGCTCGGGTAAAATCAAGGGGATGTCATGAAAGACAGAAAACTCCGTGATGTTTTGCCTGACCCTGATCCAGAGCAAACATTGGAATGGCAGGAAGCCATTAAAGCCGTAAGCGATGCTTTAGGCCCAGAAAGAGCTCATAGATTGTTATTAGAAACAATAGGTGCAGCACAATCTGAAGGCATAGAAATCGATGTTGTAAACACCCCATATCTCAATACTATCCATCCATCCGAAGAGCCGACTTATCCAGGAAATTTGGAAATTGAAGAGCGCATTCATGGTGTAATAACATGGAATGCTATGATGATGGTAACAAGAGCGAATAAAGCAAATGATGGAATTGGCGGACACATATCCACCTTTGCATCAAACTCTCACTTATGGGAAGTTGGACAGAATCATTACTACCGTGGTAAAGATTTGGATGGTTGGGGAGACCACGTTTACTGGCAAGGCCATGCTAGTCCAGGAATTTATTCCAGAGCATGGTTGGAAGGTCGTTTAACAAGAGAAAACATAGACAATTTCAGAATAGAGTGTGGAGGAAATGGGCTTTCTTCTTACCCCCACCCTCGATTGATGCCAGAATTTTGGGAATACCCTAGCGTCTCTATGGGACTAGGTGGAATGACGGCTATCCACACTGCTAGATTCAATAGATATCTTGCTAATAGAGGATTAGCAGATACATCAAATTCCAGAGTTTGGTATACGATGGGCGATGGAGAATCAGATGAGCCAGAATCACTTTCTCAACTGTCGTTAGCAGATAGAGAGGATTTGAACAACGTAATTATGGTAATGAATTGTAATCTTCAAAGATTAGATGGTCCCGTTCGCGGTAATTCAAAAATTGTACAAGAATTAGAAGGGCGATTCAGAGGGTCAGGATGGAACGTCATCAAAATCCTCTGGGGCTCGATGTGGGATGATTTATTCGCAAGAGACTCTGATGGAAATCTTGCAAACCGTCTACAAGAATTAGTCGATGGCGACGAGCAGAGAATATTCACCAGCGATGCAGCAACATTCAGAAATGAACTTTTCAACACACCCCAACTTAAGGCGATGGTGTCCCATCTTAGCGATGAAGACTTAGAGTCATTAGCATCAAATCTTGGTGGACACGACATGGTCAAAATTAACGCAGCATACGCTGCAGCAGAAGCTAGCGATAAGCCCACGGTGATAATTGCTAGAACAATCAAAGGATATGGATTAGGGCCTGCTTTTGCAGGCAGAAATTCAACACACGGCAAGAAAAAGGCCGACGAAACATCCTTGAAATGGATGCGCGATGATTTAGAATTACCATTCACAGATGATGAATTGAAAGAATACCCGTTTGTAGACCCTTCAACGGTTCCTGAATTGGTAGAATATGTCAAACAAAGAAGAAGTGAAATGGGGGGTTTCTGTCCAGAACGCCGAGCACCAAAATCCGACATTACCCCTCCAGGGGAGGAAGGATATGCAACATTCGATGAGGGCACCAAAGGAGAAATGCAAGTTTCTACAACAATGGCCTTCGTTAGATTACTTAGGAATTTAATGAAAGATAAATCAGTTGGAAATAGAATCGTCCCAATTGTCCCTGACGAAGCAAGAACATTTGGAATGGATCCATTATTTGCAGAGTTTGGAATTTACCATCCGGAAGGACAACTTTACACACCAGTTGATCATAAAATGATAATGAAATACAAGGAAAGTGACAAAGGTCAGGTATTGGAAGAAGGAATCTCAGAGGCAGGTGCTCTTTCAACATTTATTGCCAGCGCAACCTCATATTCAACACAAGGTTGCCCTACAATTCCTTTCTACATTTTCTACAGCATGTTTGGGTTCCAGAGAGTTGCTGATTTGGTTTGGTCAGCTGCAGACCAGAGAGCAAGAGGCTTCATGATTGGTGCAACCAGTGGGAGGACTACGTTGAACGGAGAAGGGCTCCAGCATCAAGATGGACACAGTCTCCTGATGGCTCATACCAACCCCGCTGTTAGAGCATATGACCCTGCTTTCGCATACGAATTAGCAACTATCATTAGAACAGGAATAGATGAAATGTATGGCCAAGAAAAAGATGTGATGTACTACATTGCTGTATACAACGAAAATCATCCAATGCCACCAAAACCCAAAGATGTCGATGAAGGAATTGTTAAGGGAATTTACAAATTAAGAAGCACTCCTAAGAAAGATGGCCCCGTGGTGCGATTGATAGGATCAGGTCCAATAATGCTTCAACTTCTAGCCGCTGTAGAGATACTGGAAAAGTATGGTGTTAATTCAGAAATCTGGTCTGCAACATCATATGGCGAACTAAGAAGAGATGGATTGGAGTGCGAGAGAGAAAATCGCCTAAATCCAAGCAAAGATAGAAAGATTCCATTTGTAGAACAGATGCTAGGAGACGGGACTCATCCAACCATAGCGGTTAGCGATAATCAAATCGCAGTCCCAGATATGGTTCGACAATGGGTAGGCGGAGATTTTACAGTTCTGGGAACCGATGGATTTGGTCGTTCAGATACGAGACCATCACTTAGAAGGTTCTTCGAAATCGATGCCCAACACATTACTTTAGCAGCTCTATCTGCACTAGTTAGAAGCAAAGAAATCGATGCTAAGGTATACGAAAAAGCACTTTCCGATTTAGGTATTGAAAAAGACCGCTCTGACATTACAGCACTCTGAATTATTCAATAAACTCACTAATCTCTTCCAGAGTTTTTCTAGATATATCTGGCACCATTGCACTCTCTGAAGGATAACCAACTGGTAATACTAGCATTGCATGTTCATGCTCTGGCCTTCCAAGAATGTCTCGTAAGAATCCCATAGGAGAAGGTGTGTGAGTTAGAGTCACTAATCCCATGTTGTGGATTGCATGGATAAACATCCCCGCTGCAATTCCACACGATTCAGTTGAATAATAGGTTGGGCCATATTCTCCATTACTTCTGTCTCGCTTTGTTTGTCTGAACAAAACGACAAGCCAAGGCGCATCAGTCATATGCTCTTTTATTGCATCCGTTCCAAGGGGTTCTAGAACTTCCTTCCAAGCTTCGGGCATTCGACTATCGTAGGTTTTTCTTTCTTCAATTTCAGCGGCGTCTCGCATTTTTTGTTTTATTTCAGAGTTACTTACTGCGATAAACTTCCAAGGTTGTAAATGTGCTCCACTAGGGGCGGTAGAAGCAGATTTTATGGCTAACTCAATCAATTCTTTTGGGACATCACGTGTAGAGAAATGTCTAGTAGTCCTTCTTGCATCCATCTGAGCGAATAATTGCTTAGCCCTTTTCAGCATTTCATCTGGCGCAACTTCATTCCAATCTAATGGGATGAAACCATCAGAACTCAAACCTTCACCTCAGGCATTCTCCCACGAAGTCTCAACCAGGTTTCGGAACCAAAAGTAAGAGCATAAAGAGAAGCAATCCACAAGGTTATCCGATCTGTGTAATCTGCTGAGTCATCTATCATAATCGCACATAACCATGTTAGAGTTACGAAATCTAAAATCCATCTTAATCCAGCCAAAATCTGCTTAGAATTGGATTGCATATCAGTTAATTGCGAATCGGTTAAGACTGCTGTGAGTCCTTTCAGTTTTGATAGTGCATTTCCACCATTCCATCTTATTTTTCCTAATTGAATACGATTCCAGAAATCGATTAACAGGAATAGAGTTACCCACACTACTACGACTTCAAGGAATGGTTCAGCACCTCTTAAATCAAGCCCGTTGAACGACCAATATAGCAAGCCCCATAGCCATGCTATGATGATGATTTGCGACCATCTTGCAAACTTTGATAGTTTCAACAAAAGAACACCATCGTGAGATAATAACATCTCAAGAGAGATTACCAAGCCTACGCAGGCTGTTAAGACAAAACTACCTGCCAACCACCACCAATCAACGCTCGAATCTCTCCAAGCCAACATAAGCGCAATTAGAGTCCAACCCATCACTAATGATGTGCTCGCATTAACCGTGGCCTGCATTACGTAGAGCGGATCTCTGCCATCTTTAAGGACAGACAAACCGCCCATCAATTTCACTTCAAAAGCAGAATCATCAACAATTCCATGTGCAGCAGCAGTCATTCCACCAATCGATTTGATTCTTGCAGATTCAACAATTCCCTTTGCTTCCTTCTGCTCATCTCCTTTCCATGTCGATCCTTTAGCAGCAGCAGCGGCAGCACCTTTGCCACGACTTCTTCCAGCACCACTACTTCTCGCTTTAGCCCATGCTCTAATTTCAGGAGTAGTAGCCTCCTCAACCTGCTCTTCGTTTAGCGGTGCACCGTGTTCTGTGTACAACCATCTACACTGTATTGGTATGGGAGCAGGGTCAACATCTGGCGCAACCATTTGGAATTGACCAGCATCTAAGGTTGGTAATTGTGCAACAAGGTCTTGGTCTCCACCACTTTCTTTTAGCAGATGTCTGACCTTGTCAATGTCTTGTGGCTGAGTAAACCTTCCAATGAAAGTAGTATTTGCCTGTGCCAATATTTTGTAATCAACATCCGATACATTTTGAGTTGCTAGTACACAAGCAACTCCGTATTTCCTAGCCTGTTTGAAAATTAGTTTAATCAGATCTTTTGCTGGAGGATTTCTTGGATGAGGTGGCAAATATGGCGCAACTTCATCCATAAAGAATAGTAATTTCAATTCCCCTTCAGCAGGCTGTTGAGTAAGCATCCAATCATAGAGTTCTCTTGACAATTCTTGAACGAAATATTGCTTTTGAGCCTCATCCTGTATCGTGTTTAGATATACTATATTCAGCGGTATTTTTCCTGGCATCGCAGGCTCGCAAAAGGAATCAATATCAATAGGAACGCCATTAGAAAATAACAGTTGGTTTACACCACTACTAAATGCAGCCAGTCTTCTAGCAAGGTCGTTCCTTGTCGACTTCGGCAACATTTCATCATAATCACGAAGACCATGTTCAAACATTATCTCGTCCCATGCAGGTAATTCAGGTGCTTCTCCCTCCTCAACATCAATGAAACATTCAGGATACAATGCTCGAGTAAAATTCTCCTGAGGCTCCTTTACAACTTTAGCCAATCCTCTAAAGTCACTAACATCTAGACCCAATCTTGTTCCGTTAACAAGAATTTCATACAGAAATGGCTTTACTACCTTACCCTGAGTTTTCTCTACATCAAAACCCGCTAAATTACTGAAACCAGCAGCGACCATATCCCATGCAGTAATTGCCTCCTCAGGGTCTAAATCTGCAGGAGGGGAACGAAATGGGTCGATACACAAAGGGAGACCCTTTGATCTCAATGGAGTCCAAATCCTGACCTCCATCTTTGACATCAATTTCTTCATTCTGTCAACTTCTCCGCCATGTTCACGAAGGTCACCCTCATCAATACCTAGAGCAAGCCTTGCGAGGTCGCCCTGAGGGTCTAAAATTAGAGATGGAATACCAGCTATAGCCGCCTCTTCTATCACAGTTTTTGCCATAACGGTCTTACCCGAGCCTGTAGAGCCGAGCATTGCAGCATGTCTTGCTAAAACCATTTTATCGATTTGAATTATTTCGCCATTGTCCCTTCTCTCACCCAGAAGCATACCTTTGGCTTTAATTTTCTTTTTTGGTTTTTCTTTTGGAGTTTCCAAAATTTCATCGACGAGGTCCCTAAGATGTGTAGAACCTTCTTCCGACATAACCGCGCCAATGGCCAATACCCTCTTGAGGATGACTACCAAAAAGACAGTTACGAGACACACTCAAGGCTAGGAACTATTTCGCCGAATCATGGAGCGCATCCCTCTTGCCAAACCCTTCTGGGACAAAGAATGCGAAGAAGCAGCAATCAATACCTTAGGTAGTGGAAGATGGGTTAAGGGACCACAATCAAAATCGTTTGGTGAGGAATTTGCAAACTGGTGTGGCGCCCTTGCAGCAGCACCCTGTCAAAGTGGATCAGCAGCTCTTTGGGCTGCTCTCAGATTGTTTGACATAGGGCCGGGAGACGAAGTAATAGTCCCTGGGATGACTTTTATCTCCACAGCCACATGTGTCACCTTGGTTGGCGCTACTCCGATTTTTGCAGATATTGAAGAGGATTATTGGTGCATTTGTCCCGATGATGTTGAAGCAAAAATCACGGACAAAACCAAGGCAGTAATTGGAGTTCATCTTTTCGGACAACCATTCTCAAAACGAATAAGAGAGATTTGTGATAATCACGGACTAGCTTTGATTGAGGATGCGGCTCAGGCGCATGGAGCGATTTTAGATGGTAAAATGGCAGGAGCCATTGGTGATGTTGCGTGCTTTTCTTTCTTCCCTTCGAAAAATATGGCAGTAGGCGGAGAAGGCGGAATGATTTGTACGACGCGCCCCGAACTCGCCGATAAACTGGATAGAATTGTTAATCATGGTCGAAATCAGTATTTGGAATCTATCGAATTGGGAACGAATATGAGAATGAGTGAAGTGAATGCAGCAATTGGTAGAGTTCAATTAAAACATGTGGATGACTGGGTCAAAATCAGAAATCAAAACGCAAAGAAGATTGCGCATTCAACTCCAGTTAGAGAAAATTCAGTACATGGCTGGCATCAATTGTGCATTCAAACAGATAATCCAAACGAGTTAATTGCAAAAATGGATCAAAGCGGAATAGATGCTAGAGTTCACTACCCATTAATTCTCAACAAACATGCGGTTTACAGAAACCACCCACAGCATGAAATCGACTTACCAAGGAGTGAAAACATAGCAAAAAAATTAGTTGCAATTCCTGTCCACCCAAGTCTTACTGAAGAAGAAATCAACAGAATTAATTCTGTTTTGAATCCTTAATCATTGTAGAAAGAGCAGCATTAGACCAACCCCTTAGGTGCGTCAACTCCATCTTTGTCCAATCAGGTATTTGCACAGGTTGGTCTTCCGAATTTAATTCTACTTCAGCGATTATCAATCCCGACAAATCGCCTTCATATTCGTCTATTTCCCATAACAGGCCGTCTTGATTATTCCATAGGTATCTAGTTTTCATGACGCTTGCAAAATTAGATTTATCCAACTTAGACCAGACTTCTTCAGTTATTTCCCACTCGAATTCTATACCGGTTGCACCGATTTTTCTTCCCTTTGCAGTCAAAAAGAATTGGTCTCCGAATTTTCTTACTCTCCAGGTAGATATATTCTCTAAAACCTCGTTGGTATTCGCTAATTCGACTCCATTACAGGCAATTACTCCTTCATTGAGACTGACGCCTTCCAAATAATATTGAGATATTGCCTTAGGAGTGCCTTCTCGCCAAGGTTTCTCTGAACGGCCATCTACAAGAAATCGCCTTTCAATTTCTATTCCCATTAATCTTCATCCTCGATTTTCTGAGCTCTAGCCTTGGCCATAATTTCTTCATCAACAAACCAAAACGTCGGAGCTTTATCCAAATGTTTATCCCAATGCTGAACAGTTCTTGCCCACATTTCAGTATCTGCATTGGATTTGCAATAATTTAGGATCCAATCCATTTGTTTCTGCATCTCTTCATCATCGGGGCAATTTCGCTTGAGATTTTCTGCAGTAAGAGCCATGTTCATCATAAACATCGGAGATAATGCGTATGTCCAGAACGGATTTCTTTCAAAATCTACACTTCTCTGAGCAGTCCATAATGAGAATACTCTGTCGTAAAAGTAACCAATACACAAAACAATTAGAACAAGAGTCATGAAAATACCGATTAGCCCAATATAGGTTGCCGGAATTCCAAGAACGGAATTACTGAAGCACAAACTTTCGTCACAACTATCAGAGAAGCGCCATCTAACATAAGGCCATAGTAAAAGCGTCAACGATGAACCCAATAATCCCATAGAAATGATGGATTGAGACTGTTGCATTCTCCAATATTGGCGCATTACCCACTTCTTAACCGGGCTGATGCTTGAACTCGTCATCAATAAGGCCACGCACACTGCTCATTCATATTATCATGGGTTAAATTGTCCAATAGATGTACCAATGTTGCATTATATGACAACGGCCAAGGGTTGTATATGGCGAAGTACAAAAATCGAGTAAATCTACCTGCGATTTCGATATTCATGGTAGCACTCATGATGCTATCGGGCTGCATTGGTTTAGCAGATTCGGAAGATGAAAATTCAGAGCCGCTATCACTAGAACCATTTTTGGGAGACCAAATCAAGCGGTCTTTGGGCGCTCCGGATTTAGAAATATTTGACGACTGTGCTTCGTTGGAATCCGCCCTAAAAATGACAATTGAAGAAGAAATCAGGACTTCTCTTCTACAGGCTGTTGAAGATGTATACTATTGGGGCGGTGGCTGGTTAGAAGATGGGGCTGAAATGGCAATGGACGACTCATCAACATCAACTGGTTCCAGCCCACCAGCAAAAACAAGAAGTGAGGGAACTGATTTCTCAGGAACTAACAATCAAGAACAGGGCGTTGATGAAGCGGATTTTGTAAAGACCGATGGATACCACATATTCTTCTTGGACAGTGGAGTTCTTCACATAATGGATATCCCAGAATTCGGTGCAATTGAACACGCATCATCTACTAATGTAGAAGGGAACGCAGTGGCTATGATGCTCGATGGAGACAATCTTGTTGTTATATCTACAGTTAGTTCATGGAACTTGAATTCAAACGACCCATTGGCTAACAAGATGGGCTGGGGAGGCGATTGGTATGGTTGGAGAACCAGTATTTTAACCAAATTTACAGTTTATGATGTATCAAATTCAACAGAACCTTCTGTAACCAGAGAGTTGTACATCGAAGGAAATTACATGACTGCAAGAGAGGTTGCATCCACCGTACGAACTGTAACTCATGCTTGGATGGACATACCCGGTTTGAAGACTTGGCTAGAATTTCCACAGGGATATTGGAATCTAGATTATGATGATCCTCAGCGCAAAATAATGAGACAGAATGCAGCAATCGCAGCAATTCAACATAATTCAGGAGTAATCGATGATTTAGCTTTGGAAGATTTATTGCCTCAAGTCCATGAAAGGTTGGGAGATGAAATAATCACTCACCATATGAGTGGTGAAGATTGTTCGGATTTCGCAGCCCCTGAATACTCATTCAACAGAGGATTTACCAGTATATTCACAATCGATTTAATTTCTGAAGATTTAACATTCGAAGCAGACCACATCGTAGGAAATTGGCCAATGGTTTATGCCTCCCAAGATGTATTGGTGATTACTGAAAATTCTTGGGATTGGTGGTGGTTCTGGGGTAATGATGACCTTGATGAAGCAACCAACATTCATACCTTTGACATAAGCCAAACAGGAGTAACCACTTATTCGGGTTCAGCAAGAGTTGACGGTACAATCAACGACCAATTTTCAATATCAGAATACGATGGTGTGTTAAGGGTTGCAACAACCACAGGACAATGGGCTCGCTGGTGGATGGAAAATCCAGAACCAATGCAAAGCCAAGTTGTTACACTAGGTCGCTCTTACGATATTGATACTGGGCAACATAGTATCGATGAATTGGGAAGAGTTGATGGTATTGCTTACAATGAATCAATTTGGTCTGCAAGGTTTGTTGAAGACAGAGCATACATTGTAACCTTTGAAAACATCGACCCATTATGGACTATCGACCTTAGTGACCCTACTAATCCCACAATAATGGGTGAACTCAAAGTTCCAGGAGTTTCGACGTATATACATCCATTATCTGATGATGCAATTCTCACAATCGGTTTAGGTCCAGCAGATGAAGAAACCGGATTGGGTCTAGATTGGAGCCACACTAGATTGTCATTATTTGACGTATCTAACTTCTCTAATCCACAATTAACTCAGGCACTATCATTGTCGCCTGTAGATGATCCTGATAATGGATGGAGTTGGGCTTACTCAGAGGCGACCTGGGAGCACAAAGCATTCCAATACTGGGCTCCAAAAGGTATGCTTGCTATACCAATGAACACGTACAAGTATGATTACTATTATGATGACTCAGGCAAATATCATTACGATTATGATTGGGTGAGTAAATTGATGATCGTCAATGTAACCGAAGAAGGATTAGAGGTTCATGGTGAAGTCGATCATTCTGAGTTCTACGAGAGCGAAGATAATAGATGGTGGAATTCCTACAATATTAGAAGGTCGATTTTCATGGGAGATTACATCTATGCTATATCTCATGGCGGAATTACAGTCACGCATTTAGATAGCTTAGACCAAAGCGACTCTCACCAGTTCGAATATGTTCATCATTATGGAGAAGAGATAGAATCTGATGAAGAAGAGGACGTCGCAGTAGAATCTTCGAGATAATCGAAACCCTTCTGTTTAATCCGAGAATAATATTGGGATTGGAACGATTGGTGATTTCTAATTCTGCGCCTTGCTAAGCAATAATCAAAGGCAGGCTATAACTGGCCTGTTTATGCTTAATGTTGCAATACTAGGGTGTGGCCGCTGGGGGCGTAATCATCTTCGAGTATTGTCGCAACTAAAACAAGAAGGAATTGTTGGTAAAATAACTGTAGTGGACACTTCAAAATCCGCTAGAGAATCAGCAACATTGGCAGATACGACTTCTTCAAATATAGATGAATTAGATGCAGAATTGGTAATTGTAGCAACCCCTTCAAACCTTCATTCAATTCAGGCTATAGAACTGATAAAAAGAGGGCATCACGTACTTGTTGAGAAACCATTAGGAAGTTCGGAATACGATGCTGCAGAAGTGATATCTACAGCTCAAGAACATGGACGGCTGTTATCAGTAGGTCTACTTTTGAGATTCCACCCAGTCGTCAAATTAATTCAAAATTTGATATCAAACGGAAAACTAGGAAGAATCGAATCACTAAGGTTTGTTAGAAGGTCTACTCGTCAACCTTCTAATGGAAACAATGTCATAGAATCTCTTGGCGTTCATGGAATCGATTTACTGTGTCATTTATTGGGTGAAGTTGAACCTAGCGCAGTAAATGTCGAAGGTGATGAAATCGAATCTAGAGTAATTCTAGAATATCCACATGGGATTGAAGCACTTATTGATGTAGCGTGGAATGCCACAAATGAAAACAGGTCAGTAACGATAATCGGGTCAAATGCAAAACTTATTTTTGATCTGAGCAATCATCGCTCTGCGAAATTCTACAAAGATGGTAACGAATATATTCTACAATGCGAAAACAAACTCTCGCCCCTCGAAGCAGAGATTAGGCATATGATTGAGGGAATAAACGCACTAGAAGCCGGAACCACATGGTCTCCAAACCCTTCACCAGGAGCCGTTCTTAGGGGAGTGAGGTGGACTGTGAAAGCAATAGCAGCAATGCCCCATGTAAGGCCACATTGAAGAATCAAAAGTTTCTCGCAGAGGTATGGCCGGAGCAGGTGCAGCCGAAGATTCCGAACCGCTATTCGTTTTGGAACCACTTCCTGAACTTTCAAATGTGATTGACTCTTTCTTTGGTGCAAATCTATTTGCATTGAGCGGCGGGCTGATTTTAATGGCTTATTTTATCATAAAGTTCGAAGATCCATTACAAAAATTATGGACAGTAGCATTAACTAATGTACTACTAAATTATTACATCACAGATTCACTATTCTATTCGATGATTTTTACCAGCGCACTAGTTTTAGTATTCGTAATGGTGTGGGCTGCAATTAGATGGGAAGATGTGAAAAAAGCACTTGGAATCGATAGAGCGAGAATCCTTTCAATCATTTCTTTCATAGTATGCACCTGGATTCTAGTTGTGCTAGGATATGCAATAGGTATGCCAACAGGAGCGGGAATTGTAATCTGCGCTTCAGTAACTGCTTACTTATGGTGGACATACTACTCTCTTGAACCTGCAAGAGTTTGATAGCGAAGTGTCAAGGACTACGAGCCCGTCGTAATGTTATGGCGACATTTGCAAGTCACCCAGAATTGCCAGAGATTTTGGAAAGTTTGTTGGCTTCAGACGTCCACACTTTGTTCCTTAAAGCGGATTGCCCGCCCAGAACCAAAGCCGGAGGAATAGGCAATCTGAAACTTTCAGAGGTAGATGGCGCAGACGACGGAGAATGGAATAATTTGCGACTCGAGTCACTTCAAGAAGAATTAATTTCCCTTGTTGATGAAAATCAAGACAGATCTGATTGTTTCCTAGAGATAGATAGGAAGGGTTGTCAAGTAATACAATTAGGAGATCTCAGAATTTCCTGTGCTTGGCCTCCTTTTGCTGATGCCCGTGAAATCACCATAGTAAGGCCAGTCGCAAAACTCTCAATATCTGATTATGATATAGATCCAAAATTGATCAGCAGACTTTCAGACCATCATAGAGGAGTGTTCATCTGTGGTAGGCCTGGCTCAGGAAAAACAACACTTGCTCAAGCCATAGCAGAATATTTGGATGAAGATGTTGGAGCAATGGTCAAAACAATGGAAGCGCCTAGAGACTTGCAATTACCAACAAGAATTACACAATATGCTCCATTAGAAGGCGATTTAGAAAAAACAGCTGAGATTATTTTCCTTGTTCGGCCAGATTTCGTTATCTTTGATGAAGTAAGAAGAGCCAGAGATTTTGAGATATTTGCTGATGTGCGATTAGCCGGAGTTGGTTTACTGGGGGTAACCCACGCTAACTCCGCCTTGGAAGCAATTCAGAGATTGATTGGTAAAGTTGAACTGGGATTAGTTAGTCAAGTACTCGATACCATTCTACACGTTGAATCAGGTAAAATCCAGCAAGTTTTAGAATTAAGGATGACAGTAAAACCTCCAAGCGGAATGCAAGAAGAGTTGGCAAGGCCAGTTATCGAAATTGTGGAATTCCCTAGCGGCAAAATAACACACGAAATGTTCGCATTTGGATCTGAAATAGCGGTAGTTCCAGTTGACGGCAGAAGTGGAGGCAACCGTTCAGCGGTCAATAGTCTAGCTAGAGAACAATTGGTTCAGAAAATAAAACAGTGGGTAGGCGTTCAATGTGGTGTCAAAATAACTGGCCCTAATTCTGCAGAAATATATGCTCCAAAGGGCATGGTTGCAACTCTGATTGGAAAGGGTGGAGAAAACATTCAATCCTTGCAAGATGAATTAGGTGGAATGAAACTATCAGTATCCTCGTTTGCAGAAATGCCCGACGACGTTTATGTTGATATTGAAGACCCATATGAAACCCTTGAGCAAAGAGCAAGACACACAAAACCATGGAATCATGGGAAAAAGGGTGGGAAAAAATCTAGAAGAAGGCGAAAATAAGGAAATTTTCCGACAATCTCAAGAATACCAACTAACTTTGCCAACTTATGCCCAGCGCATTGGCATTGACCATTCTAGCCAGCAGTTTGACTACTGTTGCCGACTGGGCAGGGTGGCATTATGTTTGGCGGCATGAAAAAATCGAAGGCAAAAATACCCCGAGAAAACACAGCCCTTCTAGCATATTTATCTCGTATTACCTCCCCTTCATGCCAACACTTGCAATCATTCTAGGGCCGTCGATTTTGGGATTGTATAATCATGGTTTTGAAAAGGTAGCCACAGTTGTCCTGTACAGCGCTCTTGCAATCATTACAGCTGGTGTTTCTGCAAGTGGATTTACAGTAAAACGAAGACATTTGGAGGAAAAGAAATCTAGAGAATTAATAGATGTAGAAGATTCATTGCCTGATTTCGCTATTGAGCACCTAAATTGGACATTGTCATTATTGGCCTTATCTTCAATTTTCTGGGCATACTTATTGTTTACATGAAAAGATGGTTTCATCAATGGGTGTTTCTAGGGTCAGTTTGATGGCACAGTCTCCTGACGGCAGTGGAACCAGCCCGGTTCAAATTACTCGTCAGCCCACATCCATAACTAGCGGGGCTACCGTTAATCAGAAATTAGTGTCTGCATCAGTAGCATTTGGCAACGTGATAAAAGGAACATTTGGCCCAAATGGGTTAGATAAAATGTTATACAAAACTAATGGTGAAGCAGCAGTTACAAACGACGGAGCAAAAATAATTGCAGAACTATTAGTTAAACATCCAGCAGCGAAGGCGTTTGTTTCCCTGGCAGAGAGTCAAGAAAACGCTTGCGGAGATGGTGTCACTGGATGTGTCATATTTGCAAGTGAATTAATGAGCGAATCAGGGCGACTCCTTGAAAGAGGAATTCACCCACTCGTTGTCGTAAAAGGATTCCAACTTGCTTTAGAAGAGACTATGAAAATTCTGGAGGAAAGATCAGTTTCTGGAGTTGACAAATTAGAATCCGTGGCTAGGACTGCCTTAGTTGGAAGGTCTACCGAAGGAGCACTTGACCATTTAGCAAAAATGGTTGCATCAGCTGTAAGCACATTACCAGATTCAGATTATGAGAGAGTTAGAATGGTAAAAGATGGCCGTGGAACCCCCTCCTCATCTTATTTGGTTGATGGATTGATAATTGAGAAGCGACTTGCTTTAGATAGGATGCCCAACTTACTTTCAGATTGTTCAATCTCAATCTTATCTTGCCCGCTTGAAATCGAAAGTTCTGTCGTTACCACAGAAATAGAAATTACGACACCCGAACAATATGGAGCGTTTATCGATTCTGAGCAATCAAGAATCGAGGAAATAGCAAATCGTGTGATTAGTTCTGGAGCAAAAATAGTATTTTGCACTGAAAATATTGACTCTAGAATAATTCATATGCTTGCAGATGAAGGAATTTATGCAATATCAAATCTTGAAAAAGACATCGCTGAGGATGTTGCGGAATCAACAAGCGCAATGCTGTGCGACCATCTTGATGATATCAAAGATTCATTAGGTGCAGTAAAGGAACTAAAACACGAAAGGCTAGAGGGAAGTGAAGGAGTAAAGGAGAGATTAACAATCAAATCCTCTGCTTCTGGCGGTATTGTATCAATAGCAGTAGGCGGCACTGATGGGATCGCTGCTGAAGAAACAATCAGAGGACTTTATGATTCACTACGTTCATGTTGTTTAGCAAAAGAGGACGACTCCGTTTTACTGGGCGGGGGAAGTTTGCATGCTGCAGCCGCACTAAGAGTGAAGGAAATTGCAGAATCCAATTCAGGACGAGAGAGATTAGCAATGGAGGCATTTGCTAGAGCATTGGAATCAATCCCTGCTACTCTTGCTTCGAATAATGGAAGAGATAGAATCGACACACTTCTTGAATTAAGGTCAAAGCATCGAAACGGGGAATCTGGTTTTGGAATTACACAATCTGGCTTAACGGGTAAAATCGATGATGTATACATACCCACTTACACATTGGAACACTCAATTTCGGCTGCCTGTGAGACTGCTTGCGGGCTATTACGAGTCGACCAGGTAATTTCCGCACGCGGAGATTGAGTCGGCACGTTCATCTAACTAGCACCGTTACCCTTCCTAACGGGTACTTTCTATGGATGAGCAAACCCGTCCCAGAGCACTACTTTCTGTCTATGATAAAACAGGCATAATTGAGTTCGGCAAAGGTCTTTCAGAACTTGGTTTTGAGCTAGTTTCAACAGGTGGTACTGCTAAGAAATTACGAGAAAGCGGTCTCGACGTAATCGGTGTTTCAGATGTTACGGGACATCCAGAAATTTTCGATGGAAGAGTAAAATCCCTACATCCTGCAATTCATGGCCCACTTCTCGCTAGATTAGAAAAAGAAAGCGACGCCAACGGGCTGAAAGAGTTAGGCTATCCTATGATAGAGATTGTTGCATGCAACTTGTACCCCTTCTCTGATGCAGCCTCAACAGAACCCCCTCTGGAAGATTTAGATTTACTAGAAATGATTGATATTGGAGGACCGACAATGGTTCGGGCTGCTGCAAAAAATCATCGTAATGTCGTAATAGTTTGCAATCCAGAAGATTATGTTGGAGTCTTAGAATCTTTGAAAACAAAATCAATGAATTTGGATAAGAGACGAGAATTGGCTCTCAAGGCGTACGAACATACTGCATCTTATGACACTGCAATTTCAAATGAACTAGCGGGAAGATGGATTGGTAAGCCAGAAGACTCAGATGAAAAAGACGCTCAGTCCTCTCGTTTACCTGCAACAATGACAGTTGCAACCAATTTGTCTCACCACCTTCGCTATGGTGAAAATTCCCATCAAGCAGCTGCATTGTATGTAGACCCCTCCTCAAATCAAGGAGAAACATTGGTTACTGCAATAGTAGAAGGGGGCAAAGAAATGAGTTACAACAATTATTCAGATGCGGATGCAACCCTCCGTTTGTGTAGATCATTATCCACTGATGAATGGCCAGAAACCCCTCACGCCTGTGTTATCGTAAAACACAACAATCCATGTGGCGCAGCATTGGGTAAGACACAATTAGAAGCCTATGAGGCTGCATTAGCAAGCGATCCAGAGAGCGCATTTGGCTCGATTATATGCGTAAACGAACCAGTTACAATCGAATTTGCGAAAGCGTTAGAGCCATTATTCTTGGAAGTTCTAATGGCTCCAGCATATGAAGAAGGAAGCAAAGAGATTTTGATGGCAAAGAAAAACCGAAGGATACTAACCATCAAATCTCCTGGAAATCGGCTAGCACCTCTTCAAAGAAGAACGGTAAGAAAAGAAGTCGAAGGAGGCTGGTTAGTTCAGACTGAAGAGCCACCAATTATTGACTGGTCTAAGGCAGAAGTAGTAACAGATAAAACGCCTTCAAAAGAACAAATTGACTCTATGAAATTTGCAGTTAGAGTTTGTGAACAAGTAAAGTCGAATGCAATTGTGATGGTTCAAGGATTGGCAACAGTAGGAATTGGCCCAGGGCAAACAAGCAGGGTTGAAGCGGTAAGAATCGCTTCAAGGCGAGCAGGAGATAGAGCCCAAGGCAGCGTTCTTGCTAGTGATGCATTCTTCCCCTTCAAGGATGGAATTGAACAAGCAGCAGAGGCAGGGGCTTCAGCAATCGTTCAACCAGGAGGCTCAATTCGTGACCAAGAGGTAATCGATGAAGCAAACGCGAGAGGAATGTCGATGCTATTTACCAAGCACCGCCTGTTTAGGCACTGATTACTTTCGAGACTTTACCATCGTCAATACATAGATGATACCAAGTATTCCAACGGCGAGAATTGTAATCGAACCGAATGCATACTCATCTTTTCCTGTCCAGGAATCTGGATTCATTAGGTTCCCATCGCCCTTCGTGGAAACATACCAGACGAAATATGCTGAAATTGAAGACATTATTGCAATCATCATCACAATAATACCCTTTACATGTCCTGGAAGAGTTTTGCCTGTTGAATAATAACTGAACAAAGCATCACCAAAAAATCTGTTTGTTAATGACCATCTGAACAATCTCTCATTGGATAATGAGAATAAAAATGCGGCTGGAACCGCCCAAGAAACAGTAGGCCACCCCGGAATCCAAATACCAATTAGTGAAAATATAACAAATAAGCAACCAAGACCAACATAGATTCTACTTTTTATTGGGTTGCTAACTACAGCGTATTTCTGAACAATCTCATCAACGGTTTTGAGATGTTCATCCATAAACAGCCGAAATTAGTTCGTTTTATGAAATATGTCTTTGATTAAGCGAAGGCATTTTGCGCAGTAAACCCTCGCAGAACCATGGCAGAACAGTGGGTCCTACCAAGAATTGGAACCACTGAAAAGCCGCTAAGAATTTGTACATTCATCTCAGGATCAGGTTCTGGAATGGAGGCTTTATTGAATTACCAGATTCAAAATAATACGAATCATCGAACAATTCTGGTGATAAGCGATAGGCCGGAAGCGGAAGGTTTGCAGAAAGCAAAGTCCCTAGGCTGCAAATCAATCACTGTACCACTTCCAGACGTAGAGGATAAATCTCAAAGAAGGAGATTACACGAGAATGCAATAAACAAAATTTTGCTTGAAAACGAAGTCGAATTAATTGTTCTGTCAGGTTATATGAGAATATTAACATCAGAATTTGTCAAACCTTGGGCGGGTAGAATTCTGAACATTCATCCATCACTTTTGCCAGACTTTCCCGGAGCTCATGCCCACAGAGATGTAATCTCAGCAGGGGTCAAAAAGTCAGGTTGTACAGTTCATTTCGTCGATAGCGGAATGGATACAGGGCCAATTATTGCCCAAAAAGAGGTCGAAGTATTGGCCGATGATGATGAATCTTCACTCGGTGAAAGAATCAAAATCGAAGAGCATAAATTGTATCCTAAAGTGATTGATCAACTTGCTGCAGGAGAGATTCAATCTCCTTGAATTCCTCGGGTGTATTGAAATTTCTTGCTTTCAATCCACCTTCGCAGGATTCGACTTCAGAGAAAACCTCAGAAATCTTGTCAGAATAATTTGGAACAAACCCTTTTGCTAATCTAGCAAGTAATGGTTGCCGAGAGCCCATGTCATCAACGGGTACTCCAGAAATGTTACTGAGAAATACAGCATCTACAAGATAAGCATCACATGGAACTAACTGTATTTCATCATCTATGTTTTCAATTATTTCAATCAAACTTCGCGCCAAATTACCCTTCGAATCAGGAACACAATTCCCTTCAAACATTTCTATTCTATCCTCGGTTCCGCACATTGTGATGATAGTGCTGCATCCAATGTCTGTCAAATGTTGATGGATTCTTGCAACGCTCGAATTTAATACAGCCTTATCTTTACCCATTCTAGACGATTTTCCGCCTGCGATGATAATCCCAGTCACCAAAATAAGACCTCAGTGCATTTCATCTAGTCCATTTAATGATAATTCAACTTCATTTAGCAATTCATGAACCCTTGCTAATAATGCACGCCTCTCCTTGGAAGACCTTGCAATTGGCAACCATTCAAGCAACTTTCTGATATCTTGCGCATCTCGCTCAACTGTCCAGTTTAGTACATCCTCCAAAATTGGATTATCTGCTGGAAGAAACCGGTCTGCCATTATACGCTGATAACGCTGGATGTAGTAAAAGTTCACTGATTCAGAGACCTTGACCGTATTCTTTCGAATAAGTCTCCTCCTTCTGGGGCATTCTTGACAATTTCAATCAGATCGTCCCTCATTTCTAAAGAAGCGATTAACATAACATTCTGCATTTGAATAGAATCTCTTTTCCATTGAGCTAGATAATCAGAGGTTGGAACATCTCTGCCAGATCTTTTGATTTCTTCCATTACTTCTAATGTTAAGTCAAGGGGAATTGGCGAATCGATTACATTCAGTAATTTACCCCAAGCATCACCTTCAATATTAGCAATTAGTAAACCAATTAATTTGATGTCCTCTCTTCCTTTCCTTTTCCATAACATTGGAATCAACGATTCACAAAATTCATGATGGTTTGTAAGAAGCCATGAAGCAATTCTTCTCATCGTAGGGTCATCAGTTCCTATGTGGAAACTAAGCCCGCTATTTTGCAATAACTTATCTGTCAAGGATCGATTAACCAATGTTTGAGCACCACAGTCATATGCTTTTTTTAGAAATTTTAGAGATTTTTTACCAGCCGGTAAACCTCCATCAAACAATACTTCTAGCGAATCGCCCACGCTTTCACCTCAAGCGCCTTTTGTTCTGACGCTATCAAATAAACTACCAACTAGAGAAACACTATCTTTGAGAGTTCCTAACAATTTGTCGACGACATTTTCATCCTCAGTTTTCTGACGAATCATGTCTCTAAGGTCGGCTTCAATTCGAGAATGGTCATCATCGTTGATGTTAAATTGGTCTCTAAGGTGAGCCAAAACAGCGAATTCGTCCTTGGACAAAGAAGCGTTTACGATTGCAACTTCAAACACTCTTGTGTAAACCAATCTTTGCTCATTGAAACTGACATCTCTTCCAGGGTCTAGATTTTTGTTTTCCTTAATGGCGTTGTAAACCATCGCAGGCTCATTATCTGAAAGGCCTAATGCATTGGCTAATTTGATGATCAAACGTTTTTCCTCACGGGTTAGAACACCGTCCCGAAGCATTACTTCGGTGGTAGACCTAAACACATCTAGTGCCCCGACAGAATCTCCGCTCACATTTCCCCGAGTACAGTCCTACACTTGAACCTCATTGTGCGGAAAACATATTTTTTTGTGGGTTTTTTCATGAAGGGTTCAAGAAGTATGAGAAATTCGGAGGTATATCCCAATCCGATTCACGACCTGCTCCACGGGGCAAGTCAACTTGGAAACATGCTCTTAGGCATGCGAAAATAGTGAAAACGAGAGGGTAGGAGAAATTCAAATGGGAAAAAAACACGGTGGAGGCAACTCCAAAGCAAAAGCGATGAAGTATCTAATCAAAGCTGACCTTAAGGTAAATGGATCAGTTCAGAGAAAAGACATCATTGGCGCAATCATGGGTCAAACAGAGGGTCTACTTGGAGATGAATTAGAACTCAGAAAACTACAGAGAACAGCAAGAATAGGACATGTTGATGTCGAGGTAAAGAGTTCAGGCGGAAAGGTAAGCGGAGAAATTCTAATTCCTAGCAGCATGGACAATGTCGAGACTGCAATTATTGCTTCAAGTCTTGAAACAATCGACAGAATAGGTCCTTGCGCAGCAAAGATTCAGGTTAAAGAAATACAAGATGTAAGATCTACAAAGGTCAACGCAGTAATAGATAGAGCCAAGGACTTACTTTTGGATATGGTCAATACTGGCGATGCTGCTACAAAGACAGTCATTGAAGAGGTCAGAAGCGTGCTAACCGTTGGCACAGCAAAGAACTACCACGGCCTAACATGTGGGCCAAACGTAGAATCTAGTGACTCTTTGATTATTGTTGAAGGAAGAAACGATGTAAGGAATCTATTAACCTTCGGAGTAAAGAATTCAATCTCTTGTGATGGCGCTGGAAACATCAAGAAAGAATTGATAGAACTTGCTAACAAGAAAGACACGGTCATTCTAGCAATAGATGGAGACCGTGGCGGCGAGATGTTGTTCAGACAATTAAATGAAGTTTTGAAAATAGATTTCGTTGCTCAAGCACCTGTAGGCCAAGAATGGGAATTGCTACCACAGAAGACAGCAACAAAGTGCCTATCACAGAAAATCGAGGCTGGGAAATTCGCATCATCTCTTCCAAAAGACGAGGAAACCGAAGATAAAGAAGCATGGCTTGAAGATGGATTTGAAGCAGAGGAAGCACCTGCCGAAGTTCACGAATATTTCGATCATATTGAGAATTTGAAAAACAATAATGCAGTATTTGTAAATGTTGATGGGACAATTTCCGATGCAGTTGGGCCAGCAAAACTTGCTAAGGCAGCCGATGATGCAGATGGAGCAGTCGCTATAATTATCAATGGAGCAATAACAGACAGAGTCCTAAATATCGCGTCTGAAGCTGCTATCGAAATGGTTGTTGGAACAAAAGAAGGCAAAGGATACGCAAGCAGGGACGATGTCAAGGCTTGGATGAAAGAAAACCATTCTTGAAATTATTTTTAGGTCAAATTTCATCAATCTAAATGACCCAGCAGGGTCATGGGAGATATGGATTCTAATCCAAACAGTCCGAGTTTGAACATGTCCCTGAATCGAAAATCAGGAACACAGTTAGCCCTTGCGTTAACGGTTTTAGCTCTAATTTTGTCTGCTAATTCAATCATTAATCAATCATGGGTTTCAGCCAATACTGAAGACGATGGCATTAGCGTTGAATCCGACTTCGGTCTTACTGAATTAAACGCGGAAGCATGTGTAAGTGAAGATTGCACTACGCTTTCGGAAACATATGCCGACCTTTATTCAGATTGTAGAGATGATTTGAAATCTGAATTTACTAATCCAACATCCTCACAGATTGAAGAATCTTGTGGGGAGATTGAGGAATTCCATAATGCTGGATTCATAGCAAAAATAATGTTGGTAATATCTTGTGTAGTATTGCTTTATGCAGTTATTTTACAGGTCAAATCTATGCTCGGTAACGATACCAGAAAGCCAAATTTCATGTCAGGAATTGGTGGGATTTTAGTAGGAATTTCCGTATTGGTTTGGTATCTAATGCTCCCAGAACCAAGTGAAGGTAATGACCTTGAGTGGAGTCAAGGCGTTTGGATGAATCTCATAGCACTATCATTAGCCTTAGTAGCATCACAAAGTAAAACCATTCAATCCTGGATTGATGGCCCACCTAGAATGAGAGCCAACGGAGTAAGGGCATCTCAAGATATGGAGGAATTTGTTCTAAAAGAATCATCATGTGGAGATAAGACCTTATCGATTCTTGTTGATGACCAACTTATCAGAGTTGTGAACGTGGAACGAATAGGCTCATCGCCTAATGTAAAAGACATTCTTGCAACAAGCAGGGACTCATACACTGGCTTCTCACATCAAAGATTGGATTGGCTGGATGATTTCAAGGGAGTATGGTGGATTGTTTCTGGAGCATCTCTGATATCGATTGTAATGATAAGTCCGTTATTTTCAATCCCTCTTGTAGTCTTTGGTGCACTCGCATTAGTTCAGTTAATGGATCCTGAAAGATTTGTAATATCGACAACATCTGGTAATCACTCATTCGTTGTAAACAGGTGGCGTTCCAACAGAGAATTGACTAATTTAGCAATGGATTTGGTAGATGAATGCATGCTTTCGGTTCTTAGAGGAAATTCCCTTGATTCATCACACCTTGAAAATAGAGCATCTCTGATCGCAGAAAGATTCGCAAAAGACAGAGAATCTTCACGCCTTAAAGCAGCAGAGAATAATTTAGACAAGATTGCAAAGCAAGAGGAGAAGGCCAGAATAAAAATGGAAAAGGCTGCTGCTAAAGCCAAAATCAAAGAGGCTGAGGAAAAGGCAGCCGCAGCTGAAGCGAAAGCGATAGCAGCAGAAAAAGAAGCACAGGAAAAGCTCGCTCAAATGGAAAAAGAAATGGAGGAGCAAAAAGCAAAGATTTCGGAAACTGAACCGCCTCTAGAGGAGAATAAATCTGCAGCGGAGGAAACCCC
>MDTE01187827.1_pt1 | contig 25649 bp, 30 predicted proteins | sample 811231 | NCBI WGS metagenome assembly MDTE01 (sample SAMN05326651, study PRJNA326480) | marine metagenome | isolation source: seawater | place: Indian Ocean: Red Sea | collected 2010
AATCAGTATTGAAGCGAGGATTGCTATCGCCGCAAAAGCAGCTATCCTGAATGCGGATAGGTTCATTAGTAATTCCCATTTAAAGTTGCGGTAAAATGATATAACCGGTAAGTGCTATTTATACTAGTCACCAAAAATACTGATATTCAGATAAATGAGAGCCTTTAGATTTATATTCTTAATTTTCTACTTTAGCAGCTATCCTGTTGCTTCTTATGGCGATATAGAGCTATTCGGCGATAACCCAATTTTTGCAGCCATCAAAGCCAATGATTTGGAAGGGGTAAAAGCCGCTGTCAACCGAGGTGAAAAAGCAGATGTTGAGGACTTTGACGGACGTAATGCAGTTATTTATGCTGGTATTATTGGTAATGCAGATATAATTGATTTTTTGGCTGCTTTAAGAGTTTCTCTTACACACCGAGATAAACTTGGAAACTCCGCCTTATATTATGCGGTCAATCGAGGCCACGTTGATGCGGTCGAAGTATTAATAGAAAAGGGTTCCCTTATAAATTCAGAAAACCGTCGCGGTATTACGCCTTTAATGATTGCTGCGAGCCAGGGCCGAGCAGAAATTGTTCAAATTTTACTAAAAAGCGGGGTAGATACATCTAGACGTGATTATACGGGCCGGACTGCTTTGATGTGGGCTAAGTGGAATAAGAAACAAATTATAGTTAATTTATTGCGTAATGCAGGTGTCAGGGAATAATTAAGTAGTTTTTTTTACAATTAACTAACGAATGGTAGTTGGCTCAATTTTACTAAAAACAGGCAAATGCGGTATGTTAGAAAAACACCTTCTAATAATTGCTCACGCCCCTTCTGAGAACACTAAGTCATTATTAGATTCTACCACTAGGGGCGCAAAATCTGTAAAAAGTGACTCCGTAAAAATATCAACTAGGACACCCTTCGAGGCTGAAGAAAATGATATATGCGGTTCTCAGGGTATAATTCTGCTGACGACTGAAAACCTCGGGTATATGAGTGGGGCATTAAAAGATTTTTTTGATAGAGTTTATTATCCTTGTTTGGAAAAAACTCAAGGGTTGCCTTATTCACTAATCATACGTGCGGGACATGATGGCACTGGAACTATACGGGCTGTAGAAACAATAACTAACGGATTGCGTTGGAGGAAAGTGCAAGAGCCACTGACTTGTCGAGGGAAATGGCAATCGGCTTTCAATAATCAATGTAAAGAATATGGAGCAGCGATGGCCGCTGGTTTAGACTTAGGTATTTTTTAAATAAAATTTATTCGCCCATGGTTATTAGAAGCCCTTTAATTCTCGCTATTCGAAAGACATATAAAAAAACACTCATACCGCCAAGCATGTATAATATATTTAAGGATAAAGCATTGAAGAATAAATCTGTCTTGAACACATTGTCGATTAGTAGTGCTCTCATTCCTTCGAAAACATGAGAAGAGGGCAGAATCCATGCGACGGTTTGTAACCATTCCGGTAAAATAGAAATTGGATAATATATACCGCTTATTGGTGCAAGAAGGAAAATACCAACCCAAGCTAAACTCTCAGCTCCCATCCCATATCGGAGCACAAGTGCAGATACTAACAGTCCTATTGCACCACCAAAAATCATAAGGTTCATGAAAAATATAATAAGGGGTAAACCCATATCAAAGATTGAATATTGATAAAATGGTATAGCTAATATAGCAGCAGGGATTACACCAATAATCGTTCGAATTAAACTAATGGATAAAAGAGATAAAGCCCACTCATGAGGTCTGAGCGGACTAACAAATAATTGAGCTAGATTGCGTGACCACATTTCTTCTAAAAACGATACCGCAACCCCAATATTGCTCCGAAACATTACATCCCAAAGAAGGACTGCCGCAATCAACAAACCTGCGACCTTAATTATAGGTGACTCGGAAGACATTAAAAATTGATTTAAGAAGCCCCAAAGGATCATTTGCATGGTTGGCCAGTATGCTAATTCTAAGATCCTTATCCAAGAACTTTTCAATAAATAAAGGTATCTTAATAGCATTATAATTATGCGGTTGATGGTTGAACGAAGCCGGATTATTTGGCGCATTTTGACTTTTAAAACCTATCAGTTAATTCTTTATTTTATAATTTATTGAATTCTGCTCGTGCAATTTGTAGGAAAACATCTTCTAGCGTATTCCTCTCATATTTTTTAATTAAAGCTTTAGGGGCCCCTTGATCAACGACATTACCATTTCTCATAATTATGACATCTGAGCACAGACGGCTAACCTCATCCATATTGTGCGAGGCTAATAAAATTGTAGCACCTGTTTTACTGGCATATTCTTCTAAATAAGACCTTATCCAGCTGGCGGTTTCGGGATCTAGTGAGGCCGTTGGTTCATCCAAAAGCAGTAACGAGGGTGAATTAATTAGTGCTTTTGCCAAAGAAACACGACTACGTTGTCCTGATGATAATTGACCTGTAGGCAGATCTAAAAAATCATTCAGAGCAAATGACTCCGCCAGATTTTCTATGTCTTCTTTGGAATTACCCATGCCATAAAGTCCCGCAAAAATTCTTAGATTTTGCTGCACTGTTAAGCGCTTCGGTAATTCGACATATGGAGAACTAAAGTTAATCCGACTTAAAACCTTATAACGAGAAGTTATGATATCTTCTCCCAATACTCTTATTTTACCACTAGTAGGTAAAAGCAAGCCTAGGATCATAGCGATGGTTGTCGTTTTGCCTGCACCGTTTCCACCTAATAGGCCTGTGATGGATCCCGCATTAACTTTAAAAGAAATTTTATTTACGGCGATTTTACATCCGAAATTTTTGGTTAATGATTTAATATCAATTGCTATTTTTTTCATAAACTTTTTTGTATCACGTAAATTCATGACTAATACCAGTTATTTGTTAAATTAAAACGGTGGTTCTAACTAGCGTTTTAGATTATCAGGAGCATATTATGGCTATCGTCCCGTCGCACAACGAAACAAGTAGGGTACAGTTAAGGACATTAGTACTGATACGTTGGGTGGCCATAGTTGGTCAAATGGCTACTCTACTTGTAGTTTTTTACGGTCTAAGATTTGATCTACCACTTTTCGCAACTATGATCACTGTTTTGGCATCTGCGACTGTTAATTTAGTAGCCCAGTTTGTCGGAGGGTCTAGGAGAGTTTCTGAGAAGGGTGCTGCGGGATACCTCGCCTTTGATATTGGACAGCTTACGATTTTGCTCTATCTCACCGGAGGCCTTGGCAATCCCTTTGCTTTTCTTTTGTTAGCGCCGGTGGCTATCTCTGCAACTGTTTTATCACTTAGAAGCACTATCATCTTAAGTGCTATTGCCCTAATTTCAATTACAGTTTTATCAATGTACCATTTGCCTCTGCCTGGCCAAGGAATTTTGCCCCGCCTTCCCACAATTTATGTTTTGGGTGTGTGGACTGCACTCGCAATTGGCATCTTATTTTTTGCATCTTATACATGGCGGGTAGCGCAGGCAGCACGCGCACTTTCTGATGGTTTGTTTGCTACACAACAGGCTCTGGCGCGTGAGCAGCGTCTATCTGACATGGGGGCGATTGCAGCTGCTGCAGCCCATGAGCTTGGGAGCCCACTTGGAACCATTGCTGTGATTAGCAGGGAGCTCTCTCGGGACCTTCCAGAAGACAGTCCAATTGCAGAGGATGTTGCATTGCTACTTACAGAAACAAATAGATGCAGGGAAATATTGGCGGCCCTTGCTCATAATCCAGAAGGGGACGGCGCACCATTTTCTGCAGTACCGATGAGTGCAGTTGTGGAGATGGCTACAATTCGGCATCAGACTGATCGAATTTCCCTAAGTTTTAAATCCACATCAATTGATGAAGATGACAATGGCGCTGAGCCAGTTATACGTTATATCCCGGAAATAATTCACGGCATTGGATCTTTGGCTCAAAACGCTATACAATTTGCAAATTCTGAAGTGGAGTTGTTAACTACTTGGTCAAAAAATATTGTGAACGTTTCAATCATTGATGATGGACCAGGATTTCCCCCCTTTGTTTTAGATCGTATTGGTGAACCCTATATATCCTTGAGAATTAGTAAAGATGAACATATGGGCTTGGGCATTTTTATTGCACAGACCTTATTAGCGAGGACGGGAGCAGAGCTATCTTTTTTAAATAAAAGGGAAGGAGGTGCGGTTGTTAAGATACAATGGCGCCGGGAAATGTTGGAAAGCGTTGAGGGTAAATTTGATGGATGAAATCGATATAAAGGTGGGGTCGGCATCACATATAAACCGGGAACCAAAAACATTATTAATTGTTGACGATGACAAACCTTTTAGAGAAAGACTCGCTAAAGCAATGGAGCGCAGAGGTTTCATAGTCACCGCCGTTGAGAGCGCTGCGGAGGGAATCTCTATGGCAAAATTGGCACCACCTAATTATGCGGTTCTTGACCTACGTCTAGATGACGGAAGTGGGCTAGATGTCGTTTCTGTAATACGAGAAGCACAACCCGAATCACGTATAATTATATTGACTGGCTATGGAAATATTGCGACAGCCGTTGCTGCAGTGAAGGCAGGTGCAATTGACTATCTTGCAAAGCCTGCAGATGCGGATCAGGTTGCATCTGCCTTGCTAACCAGTGGAGTTGATTTGCCACCGCCACCTGAAAACCCAATGTCTGCTGATAGAGTCAGGTGGGAACATATCCAGCGGGTGTATGAACAGTGTAATAGAAATGTTTCTGAAACCGCTAGAAGATTAAATATGCATCGACGAACACTACAAAGAATTCTAGCAAAACGGGCGCCAAGAGAGACTAATATCTCAAGGTCTTAGGAGTGGTTTTAAATAGTAGTTAAAGTATTTCAATCTATATAAATTAACATATTTGCACAAATAATTTTGTATTGAGAAAAGATCTTTTTAAAATTAGATAGATCTAAAATATGCTAATTGTGCAGGTTTATGAGTTAATTAAAGTATCAGGTGTTGTGGTAAGATATTATGCTTTCTAAAAAAAGAGTTTTAGTAACAGGGGGTGCAGGATTTATAGGTTCTCATCTTTGTGCAAAGTTGATTGGTTTAGGATACGATGTACTCTGCGTAGATAATTATTATACAGGTTCGAAAAATAATATATCCCAATTGCTCTCTAATCCTCAATTTGAATTAATGCGTCATGATGTTACTTTTCCGCTATATGTTGAAGTTGATGAGATTTTTAATTTAGCCTGTCCAGCGTCGCCTATTCATTATCAATTAGACCCAGTCCAAACAACTAAGACTAGTGTCCATGGCGCAATCAATATGCTTGGTCTAGCGAAAAGAGTAGGAGCTAAAATCTTTCAGGCCTCTACTAGTGAGATTTATGGAGATCCTACAGTTCATCCGCAAGTCGAGAATTATTGGGGAAATTGCAACCCTATAGGTTCTAGGGCCTGTTATGATGAAGGAAAAAGGTGTGCAGAAACATTATTTTTTGATTATCACAGGCAACATAATCTCTCAATCAAAGTAGCTAGAATATTTAATACCTATGGTCCACGTATGCATCCTAATGATGGACGGGTAGTTTCGAATTTTATTGTTCAGGCGCTAAGGAATAATCCGGTTACAATTTATGGCGATGGGTCGCAAACTAGATCTTTTTGCTATATTGATGATTTAATTGAGGCCTTCATACTTATAATGCAAACGAATGACGATTTTATCGGTCCAATAAATATTGGTAATCCCTACGAAGTCAAAATTAGTGAGCTTGCTGATATAGTTATCAAACTTACTGGGTCGAGTTCTAAGATAATAAGGAAAAATCTGCCCGAGGATGACCCTATTCAACGTAAACCTGATATTTCACTTGCCAATAAGACAATCTCATGGGATCCGCAAGTACCACTTGTAGAAGGGCTTAAAAGAACAATTGAGTATTTTGAAATTAGGCTTTCTAAAGAATGAATATGGTCCTGAGTATAAAAATAAGCATCAAAGTAGTGGAAATAGTAAATTTTGTGAAAAAGACGGTAAATATGGATGACTGATCAAATTACCTCCATGAAATCGGAACAAGGAGATATTTCGAGAAATACAGGGGTATTACCTTTCCAATCTCTCAATGCTCTAATAAGGGATGGAGAACTCCATGGTATCTCCCCCATAACCTCACAGCAAATACAACCCGCTAGTCTTGACTTGAGGCTTGGGAAAACCGCTTATCGTATGAAGGCGAGTTTTCTGCCGGGGCCGAAAAGAACTGTAAAAGAACAGATTGATTTATCAAGCCTCCATCAAATAGACCTGACTTCAGGGGCTCTTTTGGAAACGGGATGTGTATACCTAATACCCTTATTGGAATCACTATCTTTAAGCGATGGCATATCCGGGGTGGCTAATCCAAAAAGCTCTACAGGGCGCCTTGATATATTCACACGCCTCTTGACTGACTACTCCTCTGACTTCGATGTTGTAGCAAGGGGTTATCACGGACCTCTTTACGCGGAAATATTTCCGAGAACATTTAGTATTATAGCCCGTACTGGTAGCAAGTTAAATCAGCTTCGGTTATGTCGAGGAACTGGAGATATTCGTGAAGCAGAGTTGAAACGCCTTCTTAAGGACCAGCCAGTACTTGATCGGGATCTTACCGAACAAGAGGAAAATACATTGTTCAGAGGGGTGCCTCTGTCCATTGATTTGGCAGGGGTTGGGGATACGGACCTCGTTGGTTTCAAAGCTAAACCCCACGCTCCTCTTATAGATGTAGATAAACAAGGGCACTATAATCCCATAAATTATTGGGACCCTATATACTGTGATAGTAGTCGCAGCATAATATTAAATCCTGATGACTTTTACATCTTAGCCTCCAAGGAGTCGGTTTCAGTGCCGGTAGATTGCGCGGCTGAAATGGTTCCATATGATGCATTCACTGGAGAGTTTCGTGCTCACTATGCTGGTTTCTTTGACCCTGGATTTGGGCATGCTGTTGCTGATGCAGCTGGTACGCGGGCAGTGCTAGAGGTAAGGTCTTACGGGGTGCCGTTCACAATGGAGGATGCGCAACTTGTTGGGCGGTTAAAGTATGAACATTTAACTGATACACCAGATAAACTCTACGGAGCTGAGTCGGGTTCATCTTATCAACGTCAGGGTTTAACTTTGAGCAAACATTTTCGTCCTTGGGTAACATAATTAAATATAATAGAAACTGTTTGCGTTTTCTGTTACCCATTCGATAAGAAATATTAAATTTCATGGATTGTCCCTTATGACTTTGAAGTCTTTCTTTGATAAGGAAATTACTGAACATGAAGCGGTAATGCGAATTACGCGTGAAACCTTAGCCGAACAATTTGAGGCTTTGTGTGTTGTCGCTGAAAATACTTTAAAAAACGGTAAAAAAATTATTTTCGTTGGTAACGGTGGTAGTGCGGCGGATGCTCAACATTTAGCAGCCGAGTTGGTCGTGCGGTATAAAAGGGATAGGGAACCATTCTCTGCTATCGCTTTAACAACTGATACTTCTGCTCTTACCGCTGGCAGCAATGATTTTGGATTTGAACGAGTTTTTGAGATTCAGCTCAGAGCCTTGGGCAATAAGGGGGACCTGCTAATAGCAATAACCACATCAGGCAGAAGCCCCAACGTTTTGAACGCGCTCAAAGCTGCAAAAGAAATGGGTATTACGGCTGCCGCACTGTCCGGGCAAAATGGGGGCGAATTAGTTGGTCTCTCAAAACCATTAATTTTAGTTCCTTCGGATAATACAGCTAGAATTCAGGAGGCACATATAGTTTTGGGTCACATGATGTGTGATGTGTTAGAACAGCGATGCGCAAAATGAATGATAGCACAAAACTTCTTCAATTGATTGATCAGCTCGATAAAGTAAAAATTCTGTGTTTGGGTGACGTCATGCTTGATAAGTTTGTTTACGGGGATGTATCGCGTATATCTCCAGAGGCACCAGTACCAGTTTGCCGTGTAATTGATGAAGTGTCCATGTTGGGCGGGGCTGGCAATGTAGCCCGAAACTTGGCTGAGGTGGGGGTTTCGGTTGATTTTGTTAGTGTTGTCGGTAATGACGAGGCAGCAGATCAAGTGCAATCGTTAGTCCAAGGTATAAATCAAATTAGGATGAAACTAATAAGAGAGCCTGGGCGCCAAACTACAATCAAAGAAAGATATTTCGGTGGTTCTCAACAATTAATGAGATTAGATAGAGAGGACTGCAAAGAAATCTCTAATGATACAAAGGAAAATATCTTTGATTATGTAAGGACAACTATTGCTACTGCGGATGCTCTTATACTTTCTGATTATGGTAAAGGTGTTTTAACACCAGATAGTCTACAAGAGTTAATTTCGATAGCAAAAACTTATAATTGTCCAGTAATTGTTGATCCAAAGGGAGACGACTACCGGCGGTATAGAGGTGCTACTGTTATTACACCAAACCTGCGAGAGCTTTCTGAGTCCAGCCAAAGAGGAGTTATAGATAATAATAACCTTGTTGAAGCAGCGCGATTTATTGCAATGGAATATGGAATAGAAAACATTCTGGTGACCAGAAGCGCTGAAGGCATGACACTTATTTCCGATAAAAGCATAGATCATTTACCTGCAGAAGCACGTGAAATTTTTGATGTTTCAGGAGCAGGCGACACAGTGGTTGCAATATTAGCCGCTGTCTTAGCCGCTGGTGGAAGTTTGTTAATGGCATCGCGTCTTTCTAATATTGCGGCAGGGATAGCAGTCGGTAAGACTGGGACTGCCGTTGTCTCGGCTACTGAGCTTGTTGAATCACTTCAAAGTCAGGATACACTGAATTTAAGCAAATTAAAGATTTTGTCTTTAGAGGATGCGAAGAAAAAAGTCGAGGTCTGGCGAAGCCAGAGCGATAAAATAGGGTTTACGAATGGCTGTTTTGATCTGATACATCCAGGTCACTTAGCTTTGTTAGCGGAATCTCGCCTTGTCTGTGACCGATTAATTGTGGGTCTTAATTCTGATGCTTCTGTGAAGCAAATAAAAGGGGAAAGCCGTCCAATCCAAAATGAAGAATCTCGCGCGTCTGTACTAGCTTCCTTAGCAAGTGTGGATTTGGTTGTTGTATTTTCTGAAGAGACCCCAATTGAATTAATAAAAGCTCTTAGGCCAGATTTTTTGTCTAAGGGTGCCGATTATTTATTAGAAAATGTAATAGGCGCTGACTTGGTACAGTCATATGGCGGTCAGGTTTTGCTAGTTGATATAGAAGAGGGACATAGTACAACTAGAACTATCGAGCGCTTAGAACGCTAATTAAAAAATTTTAATCAGGGGCGCGGGTCAGTAATATTTTGTAGCCGCTCGCTGGCAATCAATGCAAACCTTTTAAGTTGTTGACGTCTGCGGGTCCCTTGTATCGATCTTTCTGATGTTTCTTTTTCAATGCTGGCAGAAAATTTATCGGCGATTATAATTCCGTGGTTTCCAGGAAGAACTTCCAATGGAAAATCCTCCGAGACAGCGAAGTAAAAGCGATCACAATAAGGTAGATAAAACTGCCACTTAGAGTCAGCTTTAAAGTCTTGAACGGAACTTTTTACCTCAATAATCGAGAATATTCCCTCAGTACTAAGAGTAATAATATCTACTCTTCGACTGTTAGGGAGCGGAAATTCTGTCAAACATCCGCAGCCGAGATCTTTGAAAAGCCTTACGACACCGCGGGTAAGTATTGCGGCTTTGTGTGATTGCCTGTGAGGCTTTTTTGAAAGGTTGTCACGCATAGGAGAAAATGGAAGTTCTAGTGGCAGCATCTAAAATCGAGCAAAGCGTTTCAAAATAAAATTTATAAAAATTTAAACTAATTTAACGGTTAAGAGTATAAAGAATCTATTATAGTGTGTTGTCCTATGGATTTATATAAGTTTTGTAAAATTCGATGAAATCTCATATGCCAATTCTCGCGGTGATTAAGAGGTTATAATTAGAATGCCGACAGATTCTTTTGTTTTTAACTGGATTTCCCAGGCTGAAGAATTATTCAACAAGGGTTCGCTTGAAGAAGCTGATAAAATTTTTGCAAAAGTTCTAAAGCGAGATGAAAAATGTGTGGTCGCGTTAAATGGGAGAGGGAGAATTTCTGAAGCATTAGGTTTCAACGATCGTGCTATAGAGTTTTTTCAAAAAGCAAATGAACAAGAGGTTTCAAATTATTGTTTTAAAGCTGAAAAGGCATCTGATGAAGCCTCTTATCAAGATGCCATTGAGTGTTATAAAAATGCTCTTAATATAATTGATGATAATTTAGATGCTATATGGGGTTTGGCTGAATGCTACGCATCCATTGAAGAAACAAAGACGGCGGCCAGGTGGTATCAGAAATACCTCGACTTAGAACCCGAAGAACCAGAAGCTATGCATATGTTGTCTGCAATGGGGGCGCTTCAGACTCCAGATCGTGCTAGTGAAGACTATATTAAAATCTTATTTGATCGTTTTGCCCCAGACTTTGACCAATTATTGAAAAATGATTTAGATTACAGAGTACCCATTCTAATATCTAATACAATCGAACACTATTTGAATTCGCAAAAAGCTAATCTGGAGATTCTTGACCTAGGTTGTGGAACTGGGCTCTGTGGTGAAGCTGTGAAACAATTTTCTAGTAGGATAGATGGTGTGGACTTATCCGTGCAGATGCTAAAAAAAGCCAAAAAGAAATTAGTGTATAATAATTTAATAAATTCTGATGTTTTATCCTATTTGAAATCAGCCAACCGCACTTACGATATCGTTTTAGCGGCGGATGTATTTGTTTATTTTGGTGCTTTCGAAGCCTTATTCTCTAGTTTAAAAAAAGTTGTTAAACCACGCGGTTTAATTCTCTTCTCTCTAGAGATGCAAAGGAGTTCGGGTTTTAGTTTGACGTCCTCCGGGCGCTATTCGCATAGTCGACCTTATGTCAGAAAAGTTGCTGACCAAGTTGGTTTTACAGAAATTCTGGTAAAAAGTGAAACACTCCGGTTAGAATATGGTGAACCTGTGTGGGGTGATATTTGGCTTTATCAAAAGTAACTTAAATCTATATTATTTTCTTGGTTCCGGAGGCAGGCTAAAATTGAAGTGGCGTTGTAAAACATCATTGATCAAGTCTAGACAACTACCGTAGCGAACGACACTGAAGTCATGGACATTTATCATAGTGGACGATTTTTTGTAATTAGCCCAACGCATCAGCCCATAATCAATAACTATATCGGCAGCATCTAAGACCTCTGCTTCTATATCTGTGGCTCGAAATTTGGTTCCCTTTAGAGTTAAGTTAGCAGATGAGCCAACAACCAATTGGCCGGCTTCAAAACTCAACTGTGCCATAGTATCCATTAGCGGGCCGGCATTTAGAAGCATTGCTAAAGTACCCCCTAAGGTTGTTCGGCTCAAAACACCCGGGTCTAAAGTTTTAAGCATTGGATGATGAAGACATGCAGGAGCAACGGTCCCCAGTGGTAAATCGTAGTCTTTGGTTATTACTCTAACAATTTCGCGGTTTCGACCCTCTAATTCATGCAATGCGGCGTGCATTGAGGGGCAGCCTATAACAGCATTTAATTTTGATGGCCCACGTTTTTTTATTTCAATTGTTCGATTAATTGCTTCCGTTGTTGCACCTAAAATTACATAACCAACAAAAGTGGGAATAATTGCAATGCCGCCATTTAAAACGACATCCATTGCACGATCAGCATCTTTTTTGACGTTAAAAGAAGACATTTCTTTTTCTCTTACTTTTTATTTTTTGTTTTTTCCCAGTGTGATAATAGAGCATCTAAACCGGCTTGTGACACCTCAATATCTTGTGCGGGAGTGCCGGAGCTAGACCCAATGCCACCTACGATTTCTGCTCCTGAAATAATTGGTAGCCCTCCCCCAATAATGCTAAAATGCCCTTGGTTGGAGGTGTGAATACCAAAAGTTGGACTGCCTGGTCGACACATCTCATTATAAAATTCTGTAGGGTTTTTGGCGGCTGAAGCCGTAAACGCTTTATCAATAGCAATTGATATGCTGGATACCTTGCCTCCGTCCATCCTAGAAAAGGCTATTAAGTTTCCTGATTCATCAGTAACCGCAATACACATTGGGATACCTAATTGGGATGATTTATTTTCCGCAGCGCCGATCATTAAATCGGCCTCGGCTTTTGATATTCGTTTGACAGTTAGCATTTAATTACCCCTCATCTTCTGCGCGACTTTGACAAAATGGCGCTTTTAGCACAAGACCCTCTTTGGTGTGCTGTAAAATAGTTTGAAAGGTTGCGCAAAAAGATTTTTTGATGTGAAGTCTCTATATGTTGAATGAATTATCATTATTTGAGGCTGCTCAGTCCATTAAGAGTGGAGAAATAACATCACAGCGTCTGATTCGTGATTGTCTTGATCGCATTGAAGCTCGTGAAAAGAAAGTAAAAGCGTGGTCATTTATTGATCCCGAACTCGCTCTGAGGCAGGCGCAAGCTTGTGATGAAGCGGATAGCAAAAAGGGCAACTTGCATGGGGTCCCGTTTGGGGTGAAGGACATTATCGCAACTTTTGATATGCCTACCGGAATGGGGTCACCAATTTATGAAGGAAAGTATTTTGGATATGATGCTGCGTGTGTAGCGCTATTGCGTGCGTCTGGTGCTGTTATTCTCGGGAAGACAGTTACCGTAGAATTTGCTGGCATGGCACCTCCACCAACTGCAAACCCGCATAACTTAGAGTGTACACCGGGCGGTTCTAGCAGCGGTTCTGGAGCCGCCGTTGCTGATTTGATGGTACCCGCAGCATTTGGCACCCAAACAGCTGGTTCAATACATCGTCCGGCTGCTTATTGTGGTGTCATTGGATATAAACCAACCTTTAATACTTTTAACCTTCACGGTGTTTGGCCTGCAGCGCAGTCACTTGACACCTTAGGTCTAATCGTACGCTCAATAGATGATATTGAGCTTATAAGTGCAGCGCTACTGGGCCGTCCTGTTAATTTTGACCGGCCACAAATTTCGACACCTCGAATCGCAATATGTAAAACCCCTCTTTGGAGTATTGTTAAGCCTGAAACCGAAGAAGCTATAAATATTGCTAAGGATACCCTCAAAGACAAAGGAGCTGAAATAACTGAGCTTTCCTTACCGGGTAAGTTTGAAAAATTGGTGGCTGCAAGAGATATAATTTCGAGTTATGAGCGCGCACGCGCAACCTCTTATGAATGGTTTAATCACCGTGAACTTTTAAGTCCCCAGCTTCATAAAGGTATCGCTAAGGGTTTCGGCTGGGATTATGAGGAATATTCCAGTGCCCTAAAGGTAGGGGAAGATTGCCGTAAAACTCTATCCAATTTATTCAAAGATTTTGACGCAATTATTACTCCGTGTACTGCGGGTGAAGCTCCGCCTGATAGAAATAGTACGGGTGATCATTCTCATATTGGTATGTGGAATTTGCTGCACGTTCCGAGTTATGCTTTACCAACATACAAAGGTCCTAATAATATGCCGGTTTCAATCCAAATTATTGGGCGCCATGGAGAAGACAGTCAACTTTTTGATGTTGCTAAATGGGTTCTAAAACAGCTTGTATCCACTTAGATCAGTTGAGATGGTCTCTTTATGCTGAGAAAAGTTTTTCAGGAGGTTTTTTATGGCTAAAATCAAACATATAGCGATTGTAACGATGGATCCCCCGAAGTTAGCAGAGTTTTATACCAAAGTTTTTGATATGAAAATTCTGCACCAATCAAAGGGTGGGGCAACTTATCTTACCGATGGCTACCTTAATGTTGCTCTGTTGCCTAACAAGGCAGAAGGAAAACCTAATGGTTTAAACCATTTTGGCTTTGAAATAGAAGATCAGGAAGAAATAGCTAAACGTATAGTTAAGTTCGGAATTAATCCACCTGCTCCAAGACCTAGAAATCGGCCTTATGCGGAAAAGAGAGGCTGTGATCCGGAGGGAAATAATTTTGACCTCTCTGTCCACGGTTTCCAGCAAGTCGAGTATGAAGCCGATAGGGAGAGGGGCGTCAAGCGAGTTTAAATAATACTGGATAAAAATTAGTTGGAGTTATTTTTTGCGCAGGGAAAGCTGTGATATAGCCGTGGTAGGTGGGGGTAGTGCCGCCTTTGAAGCCGCAGTATCTGCTGTGCAGAATGGGGCTGAAAAAGTGATAATGCTTGAAAAAGCCCCTGAAGAAGATTTCGGCGGCAATGCGCGATATTCTCATACCGGGTTCCGTTTTGTCTATAGTGGCCCCGAAGACATACGCTATATCGTTCCAAATTTTGATCCTGACGAGTTCGCAAGATTTCATATTCCGCCCTATACCGAAGAAAAATTTATGGCGGACCTGAACAGAGTTACCCAGCATAGAATAGACACTCAACTCGCTAATTTTATGGTATCTCAGTCTAATGCTGCAGTCAGGTGGATGTTTGAAACCGGTATCGAATTTGAGCCGGAAAAAAGGCGTGAAATAGACGGTAAATACTATTTTGAGCCCGGTATCATTGTGCATACCATCGGTGGAGGATTAGGTCAGTTAATTCGTTGGCGGCAAATTGCTAACAAACTTAATGTGGATATTCGGTACAGGTCCCGGCTTGCCTCTTTCATCGGAGACTTTCGTGGCATTAAAGGTGTGCAAATTAGCTCAGATAATGAAGACTACGAACTCGAGGCTGGTTCGGTAATTGTCTGTGCCGGCGGTTTTCAGGCTAACGCGGAAATGCGGGCCCGTTATTTGGGTGCTAATGCCGATTTGATGAAAGTTCGTGGGTCGAAACACAACACCGGTGAAGTTTTAAGAGAAATGCTGAAACTTGGTGCTAAGCCGGCTGGTCATTGGCAGGGAGCCCATGCAACACCTATTGATGCACAAGCTCCGGATGGGGGAACCCCCTTGAGACAGGATGGACACAGCAATACCTGTAATCGTTATGATTACACACATGGCATTACAGTTAACAGTCTTGCAGAGCGTTTTTATGACGAGGGGGAGAGTAATCATTCCTATACCTATGCAAAAACCGGGAGAGCTGTATTATCGCAACCTGGGGGAATAGCTTACCAAATTTTTGATCAAAAAGGGATTGATTTGTTTCGACTTGGTGCCGAATACACAGATGTTTATGAAGAAGCGGAATCAATAACCGAATTGGCAACGAAGATTGGTCTAGATCCGATAGCGCTAGAAACTACTGTTATAGGTTTTAATCAATCGTGTTCTACGGATATACCTTTTAGTCCGGGAATTCTTGATGGCCGTTCGACGAAAGGACTCAGTATTCCCAAATCTAACTGGGCTAATCCTATTGATACCCCTCCGTTTAGAGCCTATACGGTGACTGGCGGGATTACGTTCTCTTTTGGGGGTGTCAGTATAAATACCAAATGCGAGGTATTAGATATTACAGAAAATCCAATACCAGGACTTTACGCTTCCGGCGATATTGTTGGCTTGTTTTTTCATAATTACCCCTCCTGTACAGGGCAGACGCGTAATGCCGTTTTTAGTCGTGAGGCAGGTAGGAATGCCGCTTTCCATTCGAATACATAAATTATTAGAGAGATACTAATGACTGAACTGAAACTTGCTACAGAAAAAATGCATGCTCTCAAGAAGAATGGTATTGGTTGGATGACCTTTAATAACCCCGCGAGGCGGAATGCTATAGGCTTTGCTATGCGCGAGGCTATATTGGAAATCATAGAAGATTTTGAAACTGATCCTACGGTTCGAGTTATAGTTATGCAGGGGGCTGGCGATCGGTCTTTTGTGTCTGGTTCGGATATTTCAGAATTTGCTGAGAGAAGATCAACGCCAGAACAGCGGGAAATTTATGATGCTCTTTCTGCTAAAGTGAATGACGCTTATGCGAATATAAAAAAACCTCTTATAGCCATGATCAGAGGATTTTGTATAGGGGCAGGCATTGGAACAGCAATTCACGCGGATATCAGGATTGCGGCAGAAGGATCTCAGTTTGGGGTGCCAGCGGCTAGGCTGGGGTTGGGCTACGCATTTCGTAATATGAAAAAAATTATAGATATTGTTGGCCCTGCTAAAACGAAGGAGATACTTTTTACTGGTCGTCGATACTCTGGTGATGAAGCGTTATCTATGGGGCTAATTAACCAGTTGGTGCCAGCTGATAAATTGGAGGAAGTGGTAGATGATCTAGCTTCAACAATTGCCTCCAATGCCCCTTTAACCATTCATGCAACGAAGGTTATTGTTGCCGAAGCTGCCAAAGACCCTGATAAACGTGATATTGCCTTATGTGATAAACTCGTCGAAAACTGTATGCGGAGTGAGGATTACAAGGAAGGCCGAACTGCCTTCATGGAGAAAAGGATGCCGAAATTTCGGGGCCGTTGAGGTGATGGTGAGTAAAATGTAATTTTCCGCCAACAGCTGATCAATTTTATTATCAATTTTCGTATCCGGGGTTAACCCTATCTAGCATTTTCTTCATAGAAACCCAACCGCTTGGACGCTCTTTTGTAACAGCTCGGTTGCGCGCGAACTGTTCTGCGGTATGTTGAAGAAGATCTTCTGAGATTTGGATTACCTCACCACCGGTCTGCATAATGGCTAGCTGTGTTTTACAGGCTTTTTCCATCGCGAACATCTCCTTAAAGGCTTGTGCAATCGTTGGCCCACAAACCAACAAACCATGATTGCGGAGTATTAAGTAATTTTTGTCACCAAGGTCATTAACGAGCCTCTTGCGTTCATCGAGGTCGTCGGCAACACCTTCAAAGTCGTGATAGGCAACTCCGTTATAAAATCTCATCGCTTTCTGAAACATTGGTTTCAGGCCTTCTTCCAAAGAAGCAATAGCCATACCAGCTACGGTATGGGTGTGAAGCACACACTTGGCATCATGGCGGGCTGCGTGGACTGCCGAATGGATTACAAATCCAGCGGGATTAATGACGTGTTCGGTATCCTGTACAATATTGCCATCGAGGTCCACCTTAACAAGACTTGACGCTGTAATTTCACTGAAGTGTACCCCGTATGGGTTTAGTAAGAAATGGTCTTCTTCACCTGGAGCACGAACAGATATATGTGTCGCGAAAAGATCATCCATGTTATAATGCTCGATTAATCGATAGCACGCCGCAAGATCTACCCGGGTGTTCCACTCCGCGTCGCTCATGCTGGCATTAGCTGTTTTTATTTTCTGTATTATTGGGGATGGACACATCGTTTGCTCCCATAACGTTTTTGTTGTTAATTCCCTGCTGTCTCAATTATATCACGTTAATTATCTATTCTAAACACGCATGGTTATTAAAATTAATTCACAATTGCAACATATACCCCTCTGTGTGACCTTTTGTACTAATTAAAAGGGAGTTGCGCTGGAAATGAAATTTAAACTATGTAGCTTTAAAACTTGTCCTTGGGTTCACCGGGCCGCAATCGTTCTTCAAGAAAAAAATATTAAATATGATATCGAGTATATAGATCGTGACTACCGACCAGACTGGTTTGTTTCTATCTCGCCTCATTCGAAGGTGCCTGTTCTTATTGTAAATAATGAAACTGCGTTGTTTGAATCCAACGCCATTGTAGAATATTTGGATGAGGTAACGGAACCTCGACTACACCCTGATGACCCATTAGATCGCGCTCATAATCGTGCTTGGAATGATTATGTTCCTACATTTAGCGCTATTACCCATTTAAATAAGGCGGATGACGAAGCGGATTTAATGCGCCGTTGTGCACACGCTGATGGGTATTTTTCTAAATTAGAAGGTGCGCTAATGAAACGAGGAGAAGGGCGACCTTACTTTAATGGCCAGAATTTTTCCTTAACAGATGCTTCTTATGCGCCTGCCCTAATGCGTTTTACGTTTTTTGATCATCTACATCCCCTTGGACTAATTGAAAAATATCCGGCTGTTAGGGATTGGAGAGATTCCTTAATGGAAAGACCGTCGGTCCTTGCAGCGGTTGTGCCGAATTTTGAGGACTATTGGTGCGATGTCTTGCGATCCAAGGGCGGCTGGGCTTCTCAGTTTTTGCCGCCATCTGCAGCAGCTTGACAGAGTTTTCTAGCTTTTCCAAAGGTGGCTAAACTGAGTAGCAATTATCTCCTCAAATGCCACTGGGCCACCCTCAAGAAGACCGGCGTTAGTGGCAAACTGGTTCATGCCATCGATTAGGTCTTTGCTTATCTTGGCATCATAATAAGGCTGATCTCGCTCTATTAGTTTGGTAATTAGACCTGTTTCCTTCTCGGGAAATAAGCCTTGAGCAACCTCGGTTGCAAGTGAGGCGTCTTTTTTTAAAGCGTTGAGTGTCTTTACAATAGCGCGTACCGCTCCAGCGGCAATTTCTGGTTTTTCATCTACTAATTTTTTAGTCGTTACTAACGCTGGTTGCGTAAAATTAAAGGCAGCGGGTGGACCATCACCTCTTCGTACATCAATGATACATTTAGCAATGCCGCTCGTGATAGCGACTTCAGCGCCCATGCCGTTAGCCCAGAAACCGTCTATTTTCCCATCAATTAATGCTTGTGCTGCTACCACCCCAAAGGATTTCCCTTCAGGTATGCCGCCCGGCGGCAAGCCAATTGTGATATTTTCCGCATTAGCATCGATTCCAGCAGCCACCAATAATTGACGAAGCCCAACATCTACCCCCGGAGCAGCGCCTAGTCTCAAACCTTTGAGGCCGTTGACGTCACCCTTTTTAACATCGATATCTTTTCGCAATACTAAGAACCAATACATACCCTGTGAAAGAGCACACAGCACTTTGGATCCCTGCCATCTCGGGAATGCCCAAAGGGGAGCATGTGCGGAGCCTGCAACAAAATCACATTGGCCATCACGGAGCGCCGAAAAAGAATCTGGTACCGGGAATATTAGTTCGATTTCTGCATCGATACCCTCCTCTTCGAAAAATCCTAAGTATACGGCTGCTATGGCCGGAAAATATGAGTTGGAAACTAAGTCGGGTAAAGCTACTTTGTAGGTCATATAAACATCTCTGCTAGTGAATTTATTTGCGTCCTTTATGCCCTAAATTCACCGTTCTATACAACCAAGCACAAGTAACTCATCATTTAACAAGTTTTCAGTGCTGTCTTATTTTCGGTTATCAATAAGGAATAATGCTTCCATCGTAGGCAAATATCTTACCGGAATCGCTCACCGTAAAGTCATTTAATAAAGATAATAGATTGATAGCTGCTTGCTCAGGCGAGACAATTGTTTCAGGCAATACATTATTGCTGAATGGCTTTGATAATTTTGTACTGACAGTACCGGGGTGGAGACCCACACAGATGGCATTTTTATTTTTTCGCCGAAGCTCTATTGAGAGATTTTTCAATATCATGTTGAGGGCAGCTTTTGATGCTCGGTATGCGTACCACCCGCCCAAAACATTATCGGATATGCTACCCACGCGAGCTGATAGACAGGCAAAAACTGACTTGCAATTATCATCTAATAGGGGGAGAAAATACTTTGCCACAAGAGCTGGGCCAACCGTATTCACCCTGTAAACCCTCTCGATAGAATACGGGTCCAAAGAATTCCATGATTTTTCGGGCTTAATCCCTGTATCGTCATGCAACAAACCGGTTGCTACGATTACAGCACTGAGATTTCCCATTTTACACCTTATAAATTCCGAAGCTTCTTTGATAGAACTTTCATTCTCTAATTCAAGAGACTTGAACAACCCTTTCCAACCGGACCTTCTAACATCACCTCGATTTAAAGCTATAATGTTTGGTCTATTGTCATCTAACGCTAGGCAATCAATTAGGGCCTTACCGATACCCCCACCTGCCCCGACAACAGCAATATTGGCCCCATGAGAAAAAGACGTTAGGGAGGATTTACTGCAGATGTCGGGAGAGCATGTATCCATTTATTTAATACAATTCTGTTGAGACTACCCTTTCGCGTAACTGCGCAATCCGGATATCATTCTACAGAGGATCCTTCATTTTTATTGACTGAACGAAAAGTCAGACCGGTTAAAATCACTCCCAGGGCAACAGCTAGATGTCCAATGACCAACTCACCCCAATAGGCCCATGAACCTATGGCCACACAAAATACAGTCGACCACATTAAAGAGAGGAAAACCATTACCTGGAAGCGCTGAGGCTTTGGAAGGGCATTCAAGGGGTTTTGATCATCGTTCATAACAACTGAGTATAAAGACATTTGATACCTCCAAATTACATTGTGTAGGGGTTACGCTGTAATGAAAATTATGGATCACCGGCGCTTAAAATTGATTGAATCGATCTAAAGTTTATTCATAAACGTAAAAAAGCTAGATAACTCGGCTTAGCAGTTAAAGTTATCATGTGAAGTGAATTTACTTCTCTCAAAAATAAAAAAGGCATTATTTGAAAATGATAAACCAAAATACTAATCGTGTTTATTATGATGGTTCATGTCCTTTATGCAGCTTAGAGATAAACTTTTACAAAAAGTTTGCCGGGTCGGACAAGATTATTTGGGAGGACATTTCCCCCACCGGGAAAGGAAAACTGCACCCTGATTTAAATCCGAAAATAGCAATGAAGCGGTTTCATATATTTAATGGTGAGAAAGGATTACTATCAGGAGCGGCAGCCTTTACCGCACTCTGGACACTGCTGCCGGCTTTCAGGGTATATGGGATTATTGCCCAAAAAAAACCAATCATTTATTTATTGGAATTTTTTTATCTAATATTCCTTTTAGTTAGGCCTCTGCTGCAGAGGCTATTAAAGAATACTGCTTCTCACCCTCAATCCAAAAAAGAACTTTGGCCTGCAATTCATCATAAAACTCACAAAATTGTTGTAAACGAAATACATGTGGAAAGGCCATACAATAAAGCTCAACATTTGTTCTTCTATCTCTAATGGACAATAAGTCGCTCATCCTCATCCTGTGGGACCAACTATCTTTAGACATATCTTCTCTTAAGAAGGCAAAAAAGCATCGTGATTTAGTGCTTTTAGTGGAGGCTTCTTCAGAAGCTTCCTTGGTGCCACATCATAAAAAAAAATTGGTGTTTTTGTTCTCTGCAATGCGTCATTTTAAAAGTGAATTGTTGTCGGCTGGCTGGCAGGTAGTCTACCAAAAACTTGAAGACCCCCAAAATTCTGGTTCTTTGATTAAAGAACTTAAAAGTGTCTATAAAAAGTATGGCTGTGATCAGATCATTATTACCAAACCAGGCGAATGGCAACTTTATGAAAAACTTAAAAAATTAGATAATCTATCCACATTTAATATAACCATTCCTGACGACACACGATATATCTGTAGCTCTACTGAATTCGAGGAGTGGGCAGCGGAGCGGCAGCAACTTCGCATGGAAAATTTCTATCGAAATATGAGGCAAAAAACAGGTTTGTTATTAACTGATAAAGGTGAGCCGGAAGGCGGACAGTGGAATTTTGATAAGGACAATAGAAAGCCTGCAAACAAAGTTGAGAATTTTTATGGGCCTAAACGTTTCAAACCGGATTTAATTACGCAGGATGTGATTAAACTTATTGCAGGTTACTTTCCCGATAACTACGGAGTTTTGGAGCCTTTTTGGTTTGCTGTAACTCGGACTGGAGCGGAAGAGGCTCTCCAAAGTTTTATTGAAAACTCTTTAGCCTCATTTGGTACCTATCAGGATGCTCTTTTAAAAGAAGAGGCTTTTCTTTTTCATTCTATTATATCTCTTTATTTAAATATTGGTTTCCTAGACCCATTAGTTGTTTGTGAGCGTGTTGAAGATCAATACCGCCAAGGCAGGATACCATTGAACTCTGCTGAGGGGTTTATTAGGCAAATTATAGGTTGGAGGGAATTTGTCAGGGGTATCTATTGGCTCAAGATGCCACGATACCAGGAGCTTAATTTCTTCCAAAATTCAAGAAAATTGCCTGAGTTTTATTGGACAGGAAAAACAAAAATGGCCTGTTTAAGTGCGAGCCTAAAACAAACTATGGAGGAGGCATATGCTCATCATATCCAAAGGCTTATGATTACGGGGAATTTTGCAATGTTGGCTGGCATTGACCCTAAAGCTGTTCACGAGTGGTATCTTTCTGTTTACGCTGATGCTCATGAATGGGTAGAGCTGCCTAATACGTTCGGCATGAGTCAATTCGCCGATGGAGGAACCTTGGCAACTAAACCTTATGCGGCTAGTGGTAATTATATCAATAAAATGTCCAACTACTGTAGTTCCTGTTCTTATGATGTGAAAAAGAAAGTAGGAAAAGGTGCTTGTCCATTTAATTATTTATATTGGGACTTTCTAGATCGCAACAAACACAAACTCGAAAAAAATCCCAGATTATCAATGCCTTACCGTATGTGGAAATCTAAGGATGAAAAACATAAAGAAATCGTACGCAGTCAATCAGCGGTATTTTTGAAAAATCACTGTGGAAATTATATTAAAATTTAAGACTTTTTATGATCTGGAGGTCTAGACTGAACGTAAGATAACTATGTCACAGTTTCAGAATACCAGATTTAATACTTTAAACTGCAAGCCGACCGCATATTTTGTGCCAAGAACATTGACAAACATGGCGCGAGATGAGGGTATGAGCGGAAATTTTTTATCCTTAAGAAATCAGCCCAAGGTAAAGCTTGAAGTGACACCCTCTGATAATGATCTGTTAATGAAAATAGGGTCCGCAAAAGATCGCAAAGCTTTTGCTACTTTGTTTAGAAAAATAGGTCCACGGGTTAAAGCCTACATGATGAAAATTGGGGGCGATCCGGTAGCATCTGAAGAAATTACACAGGAAACCTTCATACGTGTTTGGCGGAAGGCTGAGCAATTTAATCCTAAAAAATCGTCAGCGACGACTTGGATTTTTACTATTGCCAGAAATTTAAGAATAGATCGCTTACGAAAAGAAAATAAGCCTCTTCTAGATGCAGAAGATCCAATGTTTAAACCGGACGAAACGCCAACGCCATTGCAAAACGTTGAACAATCTGCATTAGTGGAGCGTGTAAAACTTTCAATTAATCAATTGCCTGATGATCAACGGGAGGTTGTAACACTCTCCTTTTTAGAGGGCTTGTCTCACCAAGAAATAGCAGACGCCATTAACATTCCACTTGGCACAGTTAAATCGCGTTTGCGTTTATCCTTCACCAAATTACGTCACGCGTTAGGAGATTTACAATGAATGTAAGCCATCACCCACATGACGATTTATTGATGAGCTATGCGGCTGGCGCCTTGTCAGAAAGTTGGAGTTTGGCGGTGGCTACTCACCTTTCATTCTGTCCGGAATGTCGAGCTAGTGTCCAGCTGGCTGAAACGTTAGGTGGAGTTTTGTTGGCAGATACCCCTGATCAAAAGTTGTCACCAAACATGTTAGAAAAGGTATTTGAAAATATAGATTCGAAATCTCCAGAAACTACAACGCCTGGCCCATTTTCTGCTGTGGAGGAGTATGACACAACAAAATCAATTATACCTCCTGTCCTACGTCAATATGTTAATCATGACGTTGATAATGTTCCCTGGAAGTATATTGGCCCGGGCGTTTATCAGCACATGTTAGATCTTTCTGATGAGGGTGGCATTGCTCGTCTTCTTCGTATCAAGGCAGGAAAACCTGTCCCAGATCATGGTCACCGGGGCCGGGAAGTTACCATGGTACTGTCCGGTTGTTACAGTGATCATATTTCATCTTTTAATGCTGGTGATATGCAAGATGTAGACGAAGAAATAATACATAAACCAGTTGTGGGAGAAGAAGAGGAATGTATATGTCTCGTAGTTACTGATGCGCCACTTATCTTTCAGAATTGGCTTCCTAAAGCTTTTCAACCGATCATGAAAATCTGACTTTGTTTTACATTTTGTTGTCTAAAAAAAACACTGACGTCCACTTTCCTTTCCTTCCATAGACTAACAGTTTTATGGTTTTTTTTTAGATCTTTGTAATCCGCCTTTTTTAGGGACTACCTCCCCCTTATTTCTTTTTGTTTTTAATTTTTTTCCACATTATTTTCTGAATAAGAAAATTAGCACTTCCTACTTTAGATTCTATTGAATAACCCGCTTTGCTCTTTGCTAACTACTTTCGCCTACGGGTGCATTTCTAAGGATTTTGGCTATATTGTGGCGAATAGCTGCAGCCTCGTTAAGCCGACCTTCCGACTGTAACTTCTCATATTGATTTATCATTGATGGTAGTTCTACATAATCAAACATCATTGCTACATGCTTAAACATTTTTAACCTTTCTTATCATAATCACTAAACTTAAACTGAAGAACTTTTAAGCACCCCAAATATCGTCGTAACGGGCAGATCCATCTTTGGCCTGATATAAATCACGATGTGTTTTGTTTTGAACTTGTCTAAAGGTAATACTGGTCATAATCGTGCCCAACACAATTGCGACGTGTCCCACAACGAGTACACCCCACCAAAACCATGTTCCGATCGCAAAACAAAAAATTGTAGACCACATCACTGACAAGAAGGTCATAATCTGGAACCGCTGTGCTTTAGGAAGACCCATTAAGGGGTTTCTACGATCATCCATTACTAAATTGTAAAACTTCATAAAAAAACCTTTTTACAAAATTACGCTTTTATTTTCTAAATGGATCACCGATTTCTTTGGAAAAGACTATTTCTATTATTAAAGATTCCTCTAAATAACGTTTTATCGAGGAAGGAAAAATTGAACCAATAGGCGTTCATATTCGTAACATTCATAAAACAGCGCTAAGAAACAAAAAAATTGATATTATGAAACGAGTTATAATCGGGATTACAGGAGCCACTGGTACCATTTACGGTTGGCGCCTTATGGAAATGCTTCGTCAAGAAGGTGAAACGGAAATTCATCTTGTAATGAGCAAATCCGCAAACCTTACATTGAAAATGGAAAATGCTGTAGATCCCTCGTATATTAATTCTCTAGCTCACGAAGTTCATTCTCCCGGTAATATTGGGGCTTCTATATCTTCAGGCTCATTTTCGAGTGCTGGTATGATTATAGCACCTTGCTCAATAAAAACGATGTCTAATATCGCTATGGGCAATACCGGTGACCTTATCAGCAGGGCGGCCGATGTTATCTTGAAAGAAAGACGCCGTCTCGTAGTGGCGATTAGAGAAACCCCCCTTCATGCAGGTCATTTGGGAAATCTAATTAAATTAGCCAATCTTGGGTCAATAATCTTTCCCCCTGTTCCTGCATTTTATAATCGTCCCAAAACATTAGAGGAAATCGTCGATCAAAGCTGCATGCGTATGCTGGATCAACTCGATATCAATTTAGAAACAGCTCCGCGTTGGGGAGAGGAGGGTGGTGTCCCGGCTGTCGGTCAAAAAGGAGCCAACGTCCAATCTGTTTAGCTATTTTTGAAGGTCAGGATCATAGACTATCATTCCGGTTCAGAATAGATTTCACACGCGGCATTAACAAAGGACTAAACCATGCAACTGCGTGAAAAAGATTCAAAAACGAGTGTTTGTAAAAACGTTTATTCTAATGGCAGTAGCCCTAACGAGGTTACAGATCAACCCACTAAAGAGGATGCTGAAGAAGCGGTTCGCACGCTCCTGCTATGGGCTGGTGACGATCCTGACCGTGAA
>MDTE01193316.1_pt1 | contig 25639 bp, 25 predicted proteins | sample 811231 | NCBI WGS metagenome assembly MDTE01 (sample SAMN05326651, study PRJNA326480) | marine metagenome | isolation source: seawater | place: Indian Ocean: Red Sea | collected 2010
TCCAAGAATTACATGCATATTACTCATATTTCAGACTTCCTTATCATCTTTCCAGGGTAGGTTAATTATAATCTATTAATCGATCCATACATATGTTCGTATAATATATATTATGTATTTAAGGTGTGTAAAATACTTGTTGACCCTTAACTTTGTAACCATTTATTAAAGATGCAACATCATCAGATTTTAACCAATCATAAAGATCACGGGCTGGTTTTAAATCGAGATTCTCACACTTTTCATGATTAACTAATATCATTGAGTAGTTATTTTTAAGCTCAATTGGATTGCTGTAAAGAATTATATGGTCCCTTTTATTATTAAACCTCAGCCAAGAAGATCGATCGGAGAAAATATATCCATCCAATGATATCGCAATATTTAGGGATGGCCCCATGCCTTGTCCAGACTCAAGATACCATTTACCACTTGAGTATGTGGGATCTAGACCAATATTATCCCAGATATTCATCTCGGCCGAATGTGTACCACTTGAATCTGATCTTGAAATAAAAATATGTTTTTTATTATATATTTTTGCAAATACCTCTGATATGGACTCAGAGCCACTTATATCGGCGGAATCTTTTTTTGGTCCAACAATAACGAAATCATTGTACATAATATTGTATCGAGATGAACCGAAACCATTAGCCATGAATTTATCTTCTCGTTCCTTATCATGAACTATCAAAATATTCCCATCGCAATTCTTCGCGTTTACAATTGCCTGACCAGTTCCAACAGCGATTAATTTTATTTGGACATCATCAAACTTAGGATATTTAGGTAGTAAATATTTATAAAGCCCAGAATCTCTAGTAGAAGTAGTTGACTGTATCGTAATTGAGTCCGCATACGAAAAGTTGATTGATAGAAAAAATATAAAAACAGCGTTTATTAATTTATTCATCAATTTTTGCCCCATTTTTAAAGGAAAGTAAATTATAGCTTATAATATTATCAAGAATACTACTATGACTCACCATTATTAAAGATGATCCTTGATATTTAATATCTTTGATAATTTTTGTTACTAATTCTATATTGTCGTCATCAAGATTATTAGTTGGCTCATCATATAAAAGAATGCTCGGATCAGTTATCAAGCTTCTTATAAGTGAGAGCAATTGTAACTCTCCTCCTGATAAGTCTTTAACTTGTGATTTAAGTAGATGTTCTAAAGAGTATTTTGTAATAATATCATTTATAATTTTTCTCCAATCTTTTTTCTTAATAGATTTACAGAAAAGCACATGTTTTAAGTTATCCTCTACAGATCGGTTAAGAAATATAGGCTCTTGAAAAACAAATGATATCTCCGTATTTTTAGCATCAAAATGTCTGACTACATTACCACTAGTCGGATGTATCATACCAAAAAGAAGTTTTAGAAAAGTAGTTTTCCCTGCTCCGTTAGGACCTTTAATAACTGTAACACCCTCCCCTATATTACATGTTACTTCTTTAATTATTTTTCTGTCATTTATCTCATACGAGAGATTTTGGGTTGAATATATTTTACTCATAACATCTTTCTCTTAATTAGTGAGATAATTATATTCATCACTAAAGCAATTGATAAAAGTGTAATACCTAAGCTTAAGGCTAAAGATAACTCACCTCTAGAAGTCTCTAAGACTATACTTGTAGTCATTACCCTGGTTAAATTATCAATATTGCCACCAACTATAATTACAGCTCCAACTTCAGATAATGCTCTGCTCAACCCTGTTATGATAATAACTAAAAGGCTGAACCTAGATTCATAAATGATTGTACCTCTGATTTTTTTATTTGATGTTTTCAAAGAGCATAGATACTCTCTAAGTTTATAATATTCGTCGGTTAGTGCTTTAAGTGATAATGAAACAATGATAGGTGTAACTATGATAAACTGAGCAACCATCATAATCATTGGTGAATATAAAATATCCATAAATCCTAAAATACCTGATGCAGAAAAAAGTATATAAAGTATCAAGCCAACGACAACAGGAGGCATACTCATCAGCGTGTTAACGATAATAGTTATTGTGTCTTTGCCTATGAATTGTGATGATGCCATATGAGAAGCAAGAATTATTGAGATAATTGCTGATACGATAGTAGCGATAATGGAAACATACAAGGACAAAACGACTATCTCAAGATAACTATTATCAAGAGTGAATATACTTGCTAGTGATTCAATTACAGTTTCCACAGAGGTAGATAATACTATATTTATTTATTAGCTTGAATCAACGATAGTTTCTATTTCAAATGATCAGAATAAACCTACTATATTACCATCATCATCGATATCTATTCTCTCTGCTGCTGGTACTTTTGGTAAGCCAGGCATAGTCATTATATCTCCACAAACCATGACAATAAATTCGGCTCCAGCAGATAGTCTAACCTCTCGAATAGGTATTTCATGGTCAGATGGAGCTCCTCGTTTAGATGGATCAGTAGAAAATGAATATTGTGTTTTTGCAACACATACAGGGAATTTTCCATAACCATTCGCTTGCAAATCATCAATTTGCTTTTTAACATTTGCAGGTGCTGAAATACTAGATGCACCATATATTTTTTTAGCAATCGTCTCCATTTTATCCCACAGAGGCATATCATCAGGATATAAATATTCAAAATTATTTTTAGATTCATCAATCGTTTTAACCACAGTCTCTGCTAATTCTTTGGCGCCTGCTCCTCCATCTGCCCAGTGTGTTGAAGAGACTATAGGTACATTTAATTGTTCAGACTTTGCTTTTAGCAATTCTTTTTCTTTATCAGTATCAAAACTAAAACCATTGATACCAACTACTACAGGCAATCCATAATGATTCTTTAGATTATTCACATGTCTCTCTAGATTCGTTAGTCCTTTCGATAAATAATCTGTACTCTCTTTATTTAAATCATCTAATGAGCATCCTCCGTGATACTTGAGTGCTCTTATTGTCGCAACTAATACAACTACAGAAGGTTTTAAACCTGCTTTCCGACATTTGATATCAAGAAACTTTTCAGCACCAAGATCTGCACCGAACCCTGCTTCAGTTACAACATAGTCTGCAAGCTTAAGAGAAGCTTTCGTTGCTATAACAGAGTTACAACCATGAGCAATATTAGCGAATGGTCCACCATGTATCATGGCTGGATTGTTTTCTAGCGTTTGAACAAGATTAGGTTTCATTGCGTCTTTAAGTAAGACTGTCATTGCCCCATGTGCATTTATATCCTTTGCCAATATAGGTTTTTTGCTACGATCATATGCAACAACTATTTTACCTAACCTTTCCTTTAAATCTGAAATAGACGTTGCCAAACAAAAAATAGCCATAATTTCAGATGCAACGACGATATCAAATCCATCTTGTCTTGGATATCCATTACCAACGGAGCCAAGTGAACAAACAGTGCTCCTGAGAGCTCTATCATTCATGTCGAGGACTCTCTTCCAAGCAACTCTTCTGACGTCTATCTCGAGTTTATTACCATGATGGATGTGATTATCCAACATCGCAGCCAGAAGGTTATTTGCTAATTGGATAGCGTTAAAATCTCCAGTGAAGTGTAGATTTATATCCTCCATAGGTATTACTTGAGACATACCGCCGCCAGCTGCGCCTCCCTTCATTCCAAAAACTGGGCCTAAAGAAGGTTCACGAATTGTTACTAAGGCTTTCTTTCCAATATGATTTAACGCATCACCAAGGCCTACGGAAGTTGTAGTTTTCCCTTCACCAGCTGGCGTTGGGCTTATTGCCGTAACAAGAACAAGCTTTCCATCAGGCTTATCAGATAAAGAGTTAAGATATTCTAAGGATATTTTTGCTTTGAAGTGACCAAATGGCTCTAATGAATCTTCTGGAATATCAAGCTTAGACGCTATAGTCGTTATTCTTTCTAGCTTAGCTGCTTGAGCAATTTCTATATCGGATTTCATAATTAACCCCCGACTATGGATTATACATTAATTATAAAACTTTGAAAACAGTCTTTACTAAAGACCATGCTTCAAATGATATTTGAATAAGCTAGATAAATGTATTAAAAAATATTTTAATGATTTCTTGCTAAGCCTATTACCCTCATGAATAACTGTATAAGACGTAGTGAGGTAAACTGTATAACCTTGCGCTTTCGCTCTTCGACATATATCGACATCATCGTAGTACAAGAAAAACTGTTTATCAAAACCATCAAGACTAGCAAATACTGAAGAATTTATCATTATGAACATGCCTGATATCCAGTCTACTGAATATAACTTATTTGCTTCTAGGTTGTAATCAGTTTCTGTTTTTTGCGATAATAGCCTTAAGAATGGTGTTGAGAATTTTGGAAACTTTCTTGCATTGTCCAGGTATTCCCCAGATTTTGAGACCGCAACAGGTGAAATAATACTAATTTTATTATTAATCATTTGAGCTAAAACATTTTTGATAAGATTATTTTGTATAACAACATCAGGATTTAATATTAAAAAGTAATCAGTTTGACATTTTTTAAATGCATTATTATGATTTTCGGTAAATCCCAATGGCTTTTTATTTCTTATGATATTAATTCTATTTTTTGGATAATTCGAGAGTATGTCTTCTCTTTCATCAGTATTTATGGTTAAAATCAGATCAAAGCTTGTTTGATCAATTATATTAGTCAACAGACTGTGCATAAGGCTAAGTTGTTTATGAGAAACTATAGATATAGTTAGCATATGTCAGCTCTTTAATTCTTTAATTGTTTTTTTGACATACATATCCCAGTCATAAAATCGATATTTTAATAATGAGACTATTTTTTTATTGTCTAAAACTGAATACATTGGTCTTTTTGCTTCTGTTTTATAAGAATCTGAGGAGACTGGGGTAATAATTTTACAATCCTCTATAATATTTTCCTCAATTAAGGAATCTTTTATGAGATTAGCGAAGCCATACCATGTCGTTTCGCCATTCGGTACAATATTGTAGGTTCCAAAGCTCTCTGAGTAGTTTTTGAGCAATAATAGTGTAATTTTAGATAAAAATCTTGCGCTCGTTGGCACTCCATGTTGGTCATTTATAACAGTAATTGAATCATTTAATTTAAGTAACGAAATAATCTTTCTAAAAAAATTATTTTCTAATTTGGAGTAAACCCAAGAAGTACGCAATATCATATATTTATGATGATGATTTATAATATGATTTTCTCCATCTAACTTGGTAATACCATAGTAATTAATCGGGGAAGGAGCTTCATTCTCTTTTATAGGAGTGGAGGACAAGCCATTAAATATGTAATCAGTAGAATAGTGTACTAGTAATATGCTATTTTTTGATGATAATTTAGCAAGTATTTTAGGGAATTCTGAATTAATTGATTTTGCCTCTTCCCTATTACTCTCAGCATTATCAACTTCTGTATAAGCCGCTGCATTTATTATGATATTAGGTTTGTAGGAGGATATCAGTGATTCGATTTCACTTTTATTCGTATAATCACAATCATGACGACTAATCGACTTATGTTCAATGTCTTCTGAATTGAATAGAGAAATAAGTTCTTGTCCAACTTGGCCTGTCTTACCAAAAATCAATATTTTCATAAATTAAGATGTGAATCTATTTTTCAAAATTGCTTTCTCAGATAAATTATCAAGCCAAGCTTCATTTGCTAAGTACCAATCAACTGTTATATCTATACCTGTTTCAATATCAAACGTAGGTATCCATCCTATTTGGGATCGTATTTTTGTAGAATCAATTGCGTATCTTCTGTCATGACCTGGTCTGTCTCTAACGAATTCAATAAGTTGTCTAGATGAAGTATTATTTTCAAGTTTTGTATCTACAGTATCACATATCATTTCTACAAGATCTATATTGGTCACTTCATTATTAGAGCCAATATTATAACTTTCCCCCAGTGTGCCACTCTGAAGAACTCTCATTACTCCATTAATATGATCGTCTACGTAAATCCAATCACGTATTTGTTTCCCATCTCCATAAATGGGTATTGATCTTGAATTTCTTATAGCATTGATTGTGAGAGGTATAAGTTTTTCGGGAAATTGAAATGGGCCATAATTATTCGAGCAGTTTGTGATTATGGCTGGCGTTCCATGAGTATTCATCCATGCTCTTACAAGATGATCACTCGATGCTTTTGATGCTGAGTAAGGATTTTTTGGGTCGTATGATGTGGTTTCAGTGAATAGTTCAGAGTCTAGAGCCTCGCCAAATACCTCGTCTGTTGATATGTGTATGAACCTATATGTCTCTGACCTATTTTTTTTCATCCAGTATTTAGTAAAGATGTCTAATAAGTTAAATGTTCCAATTATATTTGTTTCAAGCACTCTTGATGCTGATTCTATCGATCTATCAACATGTGATTCTGCAGCAAAATTAATAATTGCGTCTGGTTGAAATGACTCGATTGCTTTCTCAAGTTTTTTATAATCTCTAATATCAATTTTTTCAAATGAGTATCCATTTGATTTTGAGACGCTTGCAACATTATCAAGACAAGCAGCATAAGTTAGTGAGTCAATATTTAAAACAGTATGACCTTGTTCAATTGATTTTCTGACCATACATGATCCAATAAATCCTGCCCCACCAGTTATCAATAATCGCATATCTTTTCTCAGTAATTAAATTGTAAGTATAACTCAATTATCTTTGGTACAAATATTATAATTCTAAAAATTTAATCGCATCGTAATCGTTATCAGATAATATAGGATTTTTAATAGGCCAATCTATACATAAACTAGCATCATTATAGTCAATGCAGATGGAATCCTCTTTGCTATAAAAGTTGTCAGTTTTGTAGAAGACTTGAGTATTATCCTCTAAACTTACAAATCCATGAGCATACCCTCTTGGGATCCACAACTGAAGAGAATTTTCTGATGACAAATTAAATCCCAACCATTTACCAAAATTCTTTGAATTCTTTCTTATATCTACTACAACATCAAATATTGAGCCTGAGATCACTCTTACAAGTTTTGCTTGTTCATACGGTGATTTTTGATAATGCAATCCTCTTAAAACATGTTTTTTTGATAGTGAATGATTATCTTGAACAAAATCGATAGATAAATTTGTTAGGTTATTAAAAACGTGCTGATTAAATGACTCAGTAAAATAACCCCTGGAATCACGATGAATAATCGGTTGAAAAAGTAAAATATCATCAAATCTTGTTTTTATTACTTTCATGTAGTTTCTCTATATAGGAGTTAATTTGATTTTTCGTAACTTCATACATGTTTTCAGAATTATAGAATGCTGAATACCAATCATATGTGAGTTTTAAAGATTCATGAATAGATAATATCGATTTCCATGAGAGTTTCTTTTCGGCCTTAGAACAATCTAATTTTAATAATTTTGATTCTTTAAATAACGTAGTTGTTGATGTTTTCGAATATAGATCTCGCTTGTTATACATATCTAATAAAATTTCAGTAACTGATTCTACGGTTTGTTCTTGATGCATATTTGGACCAAAATTCCATGCAGATGAAAAATCATCGTCATTACTCATATGCATGGACTCTGCTAGAAGTACATATCCATATAGCGGCTCTAAGACATGTTGCCATGGTCTTGTTGCCTCAGGACTCCTTATCTCGAGCTTGGTATTATTTTTTACTGATCGGATGATATCAGGAATAAGTCTGTTCTCAGACCAATCACCTCCTCCGATAACATTTCCCGATCTGGCTGTAGAAATATGAATATTTTTTCCATTATTATAAAAAGATTTCCAATATGATTTAGTAATCATGTCAGAACATGCTTTACTAACACTGTAGATGTCATTCCCGCCAAGTTTATCCTGTTCATTATATGAAATATCATCGTCGTTATTATCATATACTTTATCTGTAGTAACATTTATCAAGGTATGCTCATAATTCAAAATTCTAAGACATTCAACCAAGTTACAAGTGCCCTGGATATTGGTAATGAGTGTACTATGCGGATTTTTATATGATTCTATGACCAATGGCTGTGCCGCCATATGAAAGATTATTTCAGGTTTTATCTTTTTAATAAATTTGCACAGATTTTCGAAGTCGGCAATATCGTTAATTTCTGACTTAATTATCTTTTTAAGCTTACATGCTGTATACATATTTGGTGTATTAGGTGGTGAGAGAGCATAACCAAAAACTTCTGCATTTAGCTCTTTCAACCATACTGATAGCCATGATCCCTTAAAACCGGTATTGCCAGTTATAAGAACTCTTTTATTTTCCCAAAAATTATCCATTAATTACTACCCGCTATTATCTGATGTTTTGAGACATTGCGAAAGACAATAATTCAAAAACAAAAGGAAGAAGACTATTGCTTGATGATGAGCAAATTGTGACTGAAATATCATGTATCCCATCTGCGATAATATAAGTAACATTGATAAATCACTGTAAAATAGTGATTTAGATTTTTTTATTTGAGAATACATATTAAAAAAAATTGAAGCGAAAATAATAAAACCAACTATACCAAATTTAGTGATTATATCTAAATACTCATTATGAAAATGATCAGATTCAGCAACTAGAAAACCATTAGATCGAAAATAAACACGCATTGGATCCTTTACATTACTGGCTCCGACTCCAAAAAAAGGTTTTTCCTTGATCTGTGTCAAGGAATAGAGCATATATGCAACTCTTTGATTCTCTGACCTATTTTCAATACTTGAATTTTTTAATTCAAAAGATATAACAGAACTGATGTTCTTGTATGTACCATATATTCTATCTGATATTGAGCTATTTAGTATAAAAGATATCATTATCAGAAGTGATAAGATGATTAGTTTGATTTTACTTCTGTATATGAAAGCAATATAAATCATCGATATTAACAAACCTGCCAGAGAGCCTCTTGTTAGAGTTTCAGACCATACAATAAAACCGAGAGAAACGATAATTATATTAACTAAAATCAAATACGGTTTTCGTTCATTTAGCATTTGATAGATAAGAATAATTACAAGGGTCATTATGATATTGCCAAAAGTTATTGGCGAGGATGCAGTTCCTGAATATCTCATATCTGACGGGTAATGATTGAAGAAGAACATAAAAAAAGCAATAATCAAACATGCTTGACATATTAGAATAATATCTATTTTTGAGGTTGACGAGTTTTTGAGATAAAGGAATAGTGGAATAAGGAATAATAATCGAGAGTAATTATCAACTTCACGTATTTCGCCATATGTAAGTATTGTATTAATCACAATATAAACAATAAATAATATAACTAAATAAAGATATCTAGTATCAAATTTATCGATTTTTATTTTTGTTGATAGTACTCCATACGTTGATAAAAAAATAAGAGCTATAAGAAAGATATTTGAAATATCACGTGATAAAAAGTTAGTTAGAAAAAAAAGAACTATAGAATAATTTATTAAATTACCTAGTTGAAATAAACGTCCTATCTTAATGGAGCTAAACACCTCTATTCATGATCAATTTTTTAATTGATGGATTTTTCGATAATGGACCATCTATTTCATCTACTTTAAGAGGTTCATCTTTTTTTATTTCTTTAACAATAACAGTATCATTAATTATTTCTCTACATGAAAGTTGACCTTTTTTTAATGGAATAGAGAGATAAAAAAAATCATTAAAATTATTTGAATCAATGGAAACACCTCTATTGATGTTTTTCTTTGCATATACGCCTCTTACAAGTTCATCGAGATATTTAGTTTCTTTTATAGAAATTATCCTTTTCGATAAGGAAGATGATCCACATAACTCCTTGGCTTGATGATATGCCAAGTACCAATCATTACAGTTCACCGGCCTAGAGTTATAAGGAGAGACCTTTACATCCTCATAATCAATGTCAATATGTCTTTCCCAAGTTCTAGCTCCCTTCGCATAAGAAATAAGCATTGACATTGTCCAGTCTCGATATTCATGTGATGAGAAACCAATTATGTTATCTGTATATCTATTTTTTAGATAATCTATCTGATTAAGTTCTAATTCATGATTTTCACTTGGATATAGTGAGACACAATGATTGATCGCTAAAACTTTATCTCTATTGTTAAAATATTCTACAAGTTTATCAAGATCATTCTCCGATAAACCTCCATTCGAGACAATAACAGGAAGATCGTAATCTGCTATTTTCTCTATAAGTGGCCAATCATTAGCATCAGAACTCGCGATTTTGATAATTGGAAGTTTAAGTTTCACACAAGTCTCAACTGATCTTTCATCGAAAGCAGTAGCCATTGGTATGCAGTCTCTCTTTATGATCCTGTCAACTAGTAACGAGTAATCATCAAATGATAATTTTGTTTTAAGGGTTTTTTCAATATACCTTGAACCATCTCCGTTGGAGTAATCCTTATGAATAAAATTATCTACATCTCTTATTTGTAGTTTGATTGATGCTTTTATATTATGAAGTTTTGCAACTGCACTATGTTCGTCGATTATTTTGTAACCTCTATCGATTGAGCCGAGATGATTATTAGCCAGTTCAAGCACGAATAGATTATCTATTAATTCTTTCTGTTTATCTCGTTTCGACATAAATTAATACTTTAACAAATATTTGACGATAAACAAAATCTATTTATGGAAAGCTCAGTCAAAATTTATACGTTCTTCTTCAATAACAATAGGTCTCTTCTGCGAATAAGTTAGTACTACTCCAATATATTCACCAAGTATCCCAAGGCCTAGGGACAAGAATCCAAAAAGAAAAAATGTAAGTATTAGGATCGGTGCTATTCCCATTGGAAAATAATCCCAAAAGAAGATTTTCAAAAACAAAATTATTAAGCCTGAAATTACAGATAAGATGGAAACAACAAAACCGAATATTGAGAATATCCTCAAAGGAATTTTAGAGTGGCTAACTATACCTAATAATCCTATGTCAAAAAGCGTATTAAAATTATTTTTAGTAAAGCCATTTTTTCTACTTGGCTGTTTAAAATATACTTTTTTATACTCGTGACCCATATATGCCACGAGACCTCTAAGAAAAGGATAAGGGTCATTAATTTCTCTAATTTTATCAATAATACATTTATCATATAAGCCGAAACCAGTCGAATTAGGCACTATTTCTACATCAGATATATAATTTAATAACTTATAATAAATAGACCTGAGCTTGTTCAAAATAAAACTTTTACTTTCTGTTGTTTTTCTTACACCTGATACTAATTTATATCCGTTCTCCCAATTGGATAAAAACTCAGGAATCAATTCAGGTGGATCTTGGAAGTCTGATGCAAGATATACAACTGCATCGCCTGTTGCTTGAGTAATTCCATAGTAAGGTGATCTTATGTGACCAAAGTTCCTAGTATTAAATATGAGTTTTACAGACTTATCATTACTCGCGAGTGATAAAAGTTTTTCTCTAGTACTGTCTATGGATTTATTATCAATATATATGAACTCAAAATCATAAGGGAGTTTATCAGTGACATTTTTTATTGTCTTATGAAGATCTAGTATATTTCTTTCTTCATTATATGTAGGCGATACTATAGATATTTTCTTCATAAAGCATTTAATTTTTGAAAGTAATTATTCTGTTATAATAGTAACCTATATATATTATAATGAAAGTTAAGATTATCTGAGATATAACAGGATGGTACTCGTAGTCCTCCACAAGCATCTTTAAGACAAAAACATTAAGAACTAAGAAAATTATATGAATAAAAATAAATTTGAAATATTCATATATAAAATTATATCGTGACCGAAATACGATGTATTTATTTGTTATAAATGCGAATGATGTGGTAATAAAAAAACTAACATATAAAATCTCAATATAACTCAGATCGAATGAAGTCAAGGAATAAAAAAGAACTGGGTAAGTAATAATACCGACAAATGTATTTACTGAGCCAATGCTTAAATATCTTATAAATTGGTTATTTGAGTAAAGTTTAAAGAATGTGTTTAAATATTTCATTTGTCTTTGTTTAACATATTTTGACTTAGTTCATCATCTGATAAAAATGGAGACATGTCCTCAAGAGGAGGAGAAGTGATTGAGCCATCAGGATGCTGCTTTGCTCCTAGCTTTGGGGCAAATGCTTGATTTTGATCGATTATTAACTCTAAAAAGTAACTAGATTCACTTCTAATTAATTTTTTCAGAGAATTACTCAACTGTTTAGTGTTTGAACATTTTTGATATTTAATTTTAAATCCCTTGCACAAATCTTTAAACGATGGAAAGCTGACACCGCTGTTGGGACCAGCACCGAACTCCATGCCTTTAAAGAAATTTTTTTGAGTCTGAAAAATAGAGCTGTATCCGAGATTATTTAGTAAGATAACTTTTATTGGAAGATTATAACCAGAAATCGTCTGTAATTCTTGAATATTCATCATAATAGAGCCGTCACCTGTGATACAAAACACCTCCTTATTTGAGTTAGCAACTGAGGCGCCTATGGCCGCAGGCAGATCATATCCCATCGCCGCACATCCTGAGTTTGACCATAATCTTAAATTATTTGTTATTTGCAATGCTTGAAATGCAGTTACAACTGCAGTTCCATTTCCAGTTACGACAATTGAGTTCCTTTTTAATAATTTTGAAAAAACCTTTACAAAATAATATGGATTAATCTTTGTTGATTTAGAATATTCGTCTAATACAACTGGATATTTGTTTTTTCTTAACCTGCACCATTTTATCCATGAGTCAAAGTCTTTTTTTAGTAGAGTTATACTAGATAACATTTTATTGATAAAAAACTTTAAATCGCATTCAACCTTCATGAAAGGTTGTATAGTCTCTTTACATAATTCAGTCTTATCAATATCTACATAAATTATTTTGGAGAATCTAGCAAAACTTTTGTAATTATAACTTATCTGACGAATATTGAGTCTTGAACCAAGCACAATGAGTAAATCAGAATTTTGAACTGTGAAATTACCAGCTCTGTCACCAACTGTACCTGGTCTACCTATGTACAGCTTACTTGTCTCAGAAATCACATCATGTCCATTGAATGCAGTTGTAACAGGTATTCTGAGTTTCGAGACCAATTTATTAAACTCTTTAAAAGAGTTACTCAATCTTATACCATTACCGGCTAAAATAACTGGCCTTTGGGATTTATTGATCTCCCTATATATTCTTAAAATTTTTGATTCGATGTTGGTATTTTCGACTGCTAACTTAGGGGTGTAGCTTTTCAATAATGATGTATCTATTATTTTTGATTGAATATCGAGCGGTATGTCTATCCAAACTGGTCCAGGTCGTCCATTACTAGCCTCGTATAATGCCTTTTCTAAGGCATATTTTATTCTTAATGGGTTAGTTATCATTGTCGAATATTTGGTTATAGATGATACAAGAGGAATTATATTAATCTCTTGATCACCTAGTTGTCTTAATTTCTGTTTACTTCTGTATACAGTTGTCTCAAGCTTTACTTGACCTGATATCACAATCATTGGAATACTGTCTACATATGCACCATAGACACCTGTTATTGCATTGGTGCCTCCTGGACCAGAAGTAACATTAGCTATTGCTATTTGATTATTTAATCTGAAATATGATTCTGCAGCGACTGTGCAAGCCTGCTCATGATGGTTATAAATTATCTTTGTTTTAGGATTTAAAGCAAATGAATGATTTAGATGCATTGCACCTCCACCTGTCACACTAAAACATGTATTAATATTTTTTTTTACTAAGAAATCTACAACATAATCAGACAGCTTTATTTTCATCGTTTTTCCATATAATTGTATTCTTGATCATAGTATCTAAATCAAAAGTTGGTATAATTTTACTCTCATTAATCATTCTTTTATTGGACGGAACATAGTATTTATTATCCCACATTCTCATAGATTTGCCTTGAATCTCATAGTCACAGCCTAGAATATCCGCTATTTTATGAGCTAAATCCTTTATAGAAATTTCAACAGATGATCCTATATTGTAAGCTTTATGTTCATTATTTTCTACTAGGAGATAAATGAGCCACTTAGTCATATCTGCAGCATACAAAAATGACCTTATTGAAGAACCATCACTTTTGATAGTTATTATTTTTTTTATAAGCGCATCATTTATAAAATTTCCAAATGCAAAATGAGAAGTAAATTTCATAAATGGTCCAGAAATTGCAAACATACGAGCATGTACTGAATGGAAATTATTTTGTTGCGCAAAAGAATTTATTAAAGACTCACTGATTCTCTTTGACTCAGCATAGGTAGAAAAATTATCTAAAATAGGCTCATTTGAGAATGATGACTCTAATAATGGTTCATTATAAATTTGCATCCCGTAAACAGCACCCGTGCTAAGATGTAATATTTTTTTTATATTACTTGAGTAGGAAAGTACTTTAAGAAGATTTGAGGTTCCACTGACAATTGTATCAAACATTTTGTTAGGATTGTTACTATTTAGATCTGCACTTGCATCGACAGCTCCATGGATCACATAATCAAAACTAACATCTACTTTAAATTGTCTTATGTCATCAACTATAACTTGTAAATTAAGATCATCCGATAAGTCAGATATAAATATATTTTTGATATCATTATTCGTCTTATTTCTTGTAAGAATATAAAGGTTTATTTTAATTTTATATTTAAGGCAAGCCTCATTAAATGAGTTTAAAATCCAAGCCCCAACAAAACCTGTACATCCAGTTAATAAAATTTTAGATTGTTCTAATTTTTTTAAACTATTTTTTGATGATTTTAGAATATCATTAAAATCATGATATAGTTGCCATTCGTACATCTTCTTAAATTGTGTTAATCGGAAAAATCAAACCAAGGGGGAGTATTATTGACACATAATTCCTCTAAGTAATTCTTATCTCTGAGTGTATCCATGGGCTGCCAGAATTTTTCATGTTTAAATGCTCTCAACTCACCGGAGGAAGCGAGTGCTTCAAGTGGCTCCTTCTCCCACAAAGTCATTAAATCGTGAATATAGTCAATGACCGGAGGTTTAAGAACAAAAAAACCTCCGTTTATCCATCCTGATTCACCCAGTGGTTTTTCTATGAATTTGGTAACAGATTCACCCTCTAGTGCAAGTGATCCAAATCTGCCTTGAGGTTTGACTGTGGTAATTGTAGCAAGTTTATTGTGATTTTTATGAAAGCTCAAAAGATCATCAATATTTATATTTGCTAAACCATCTCCATAGGTTAAAAAAAAATCATCATCTTTAATGTATTCTCTGATGAGCTTTATTCTCCCTCCGGTCTGAGTATCCAGTCCTGTATCAATCAGTGTAACATTCCAATCCTCTGTTTTATTAGAGTGTATTTGCATATTGTTATTTTTAATGTTTATAGTCAAATCAGAGTTATGTAACATAAAGTTATGAAAGTATTCTTTAATAAGATAACCTTTATAACCACAACATATGACAAAATCTTTTAAACCATAATGAGAGAAGATACTCATTACATGCCATAAAATAGGTTTTGAATTAATTTCAATTAACGGTTTAGGTAATGACCTACTCTCTTCGCTTATTCGAGTACCATATCCACCTGCTAATATAACAACTTTCATGCTTGGTAATATATCATTTTATACATGTGAATTCTAATATCATCCATATATAATCTTTTTTATGCTGAGGGGATTATTCTTAAGGTCTTTAATTTTCTTGGTGATGATGTTCAGCAATATTATCAAGCTAACAAAAGGCACAATAACACAATTCCAATCTAAACCTTTAGGAGCTATATCGTTTGGCATATCAATGAGTAAGAATGGCTTAGGTATGCATAAGATCATTATGATGAAGCAATTTATAATATCAGCTTTATCAAATTTTTGACCTATGAAGAAACTAAACATGAATAACATGAGTATACTCAATCTATATTGATAAGTCCCAGCAAGTGTTATAAGTGAGAATATAGATGCTATCAAAAGTAGCTCTTTAAAATTAAGATTAGATCTAAAGGCCGTAAACAATAAGCCTAATGAGATGAAAAATATCCAATATAGTCCATATAACAGGTAATTTATAATTACATAGTTATGCTTTGGATCAGAAAAAAACTGAAATTTTAAAAAAAGTATTTTAAGAGCACTCCACATGTCAAGTGTATATCCATATAATAAATTAATGTCTGTATTATAAAATCCGAAAAACCTTCGACTCCACATAGACATATGTGTAATCCATTGAGTGAAAGAATCTTTTATGGATGGCTCAAACATAATGAGAGCAAACAAATTTATGATCAATAATAGAACGAGTGTAAGAAAGAATGTTTTGTAGTATTCCCTCTTAAAAAAGCAAAGTAAAAAGACAATGGCATATATTTTCAAGCTTGCTGCCATTGAGAGAAAAATTGCGCTTATATAAATGTTCTTTCTAAATGCAATAATATAAAGCAGGAAAACATGAACCAATGATTCAAGATTCCCCCTATCTATGCCGTAAAAGAAGCCATACGAGAAGAAAAATATAAGTGAAAAGTAAATCAAAGCTAGCTTCCCTTTAGGTGTCTTAACATTTTTGTATATTTTGATGACTGGTAAAGCAAAAATAATCAAATTAAGTAACCAATACTTAAATAAGTTATTGATATTTAAAAAATCTAATAATTGAACGAATAAATAGGAGAAAGGCGGATATGTAGTGACGTTATATCCCTCGCTTTTTAGATAAGGATCATTATTTTTAACCATTAAATATAGTTCTTTTAGATCATTTAAAGCCTCTGCGGGATTAAAAAACATCCAAAAGCGCGTTATGTCATAACCGAGATAAAAAACTAGAGAATAGGATAAATATATACTCAAAAGAAATATCAAGTTATAAAATATAAAAGTAAAATAAAGGGAATTCTCAATATTATCTTCGATATATTTGCTTATACTATTTAACATCTTGTCTTCCATAAATATCCGAATATCGTTTTATATCATCCTCGCCAAAATATGAGCCTGTCTGAATTTCTATTATAACTACATTTTTTTTACCGACATTTTCAAGTCTGTGTATTTCTTTAAAATCAATTTGAATAGTATCATTACTACTTAACATGTAATGCTTCTTGCCTTTTGTTACTTTTGCATTTCCCTCCAGTACAAGCCATAATTCTCTTCTTTTATTATGGCTCTGCAATGATAATTTCTCCCCTGGCTTAATTAATATTTGTTTAATATGAAATTTTCTATCAATGCTAAGTGTTTGATACCACCCCCATGGTCTATGTGTTTTTGTAAAATCATCAGACAATCCTAGATTATTAATTTCTTTAGAAAGTTCTGTGTAATTTGTTTTTTCGGAGCTACAAATCATAAGCGCATTATCATGGGATACTATATCAATATTATCTATATCAGATACTAAAATATTTGATGGACCATTATTCCAAACTCTAATGTTTCTAGAATTAAGTGAAATAAAGTTACTATTAGTCAGCTTATCACTATATTTTATGAACTCTTTAATTTCTCCAATATCTGACCATTTGGATGAGTATTTGATACATCTTATATTTCTTAATTTTTCTACTACATCTTTGTCGAATTGAACACTTTTTATTTTATTCCACTTATTTGATTGAATTTTGTTATCACCATCGTTAAGTAACCTCTTTACTGTAAAATAAGTATTGCACTCTATGCGGACAAGAGTATCTTTAAAGGTGTCTGTATTGAACAAGAACATTCCTGAATTCCATAAGTATTTTTTTTCTTTGTAATATCTCTTTGCTATGTTTTTTCTTGGTTTCTCTATAAATTTAAGAACTCTATTTGTCCTTTGATTAATATTTGATACCTTTATATGACCATATAAGCTAGAGGGATTACTCGGTTTGATGCCAAAAATCGTAATAGGATAATCTGAAATATTTTTTAAGGAACTATTAATTATTTTGTTAAAATATTTGTCATCATCAATATAATGGTCGCATGGCAAGACTAAGCAATTTTTTATTTTATTATTTAAGCAATAGGTCAAAGCTAGCATAATTGATGGTGACGTATTTTTTGGTAAAGGTTCGCATATTAAATGACACTCAGCTGATATTTCATTAATTTGCTGATTGACTATATCTGAATATTTATCTGATGAGATAATTAATGGCTTTGAATAGATCTTATCAGATACTCTTACTAATGTTTTTTGAAATAATGACAAATTACTGAATGTTTGAAGGAACTGCTTGGGTAGAACAGTTCTTGATATTGGCCATAATCGTTTACCTGATCCTCCACAGAGAATTATTGGACAAATTTTGTTACTCACCTACTCTCTCTAAAGGTCCACTTTGCATTAAGAAGATACTGATATATTAAAATTATTGGAAGGGTAAGAATCTTGCTTACCATCGCAGATGCATATGATAAAAAAAAATGTAACATTAAATTAGATAAAATAATACCTGAGAAATATACCATGAAAGACTTTATCATTCTTGATAGATAGTTATCATATATTTTAAAATTAAAGTATGCGTTTAGATTAAAAGCTATTAATATACCAACTATTAATGCAATTGTATTTGATATAAAAACATTTAAATTTGTATAAGATAAAAATATGTAGAATATAAGTAGTTCGAAAAATAAACATACTAAGCCGATGACGATATACTTAAAAAATTTAGTATCAATTGTCATTTATATATTGTTTTGATTTTATCGATTAAATAATCAATCTTATCTTTAATGCAAACAGGATGATTTCCAACCATAAAACCATATGTATCAACATGATCTGATATAACTTGCTTGACTTGATCTGTGTGCATATGCTTCATCATAGGGTGCCTGGTAATATTTCCACTCGCGATGGGTCTAAATTCAATCTCAGTCTCTTTAATAAGGTTTTTTAATTTTAAAAATTTTTCTTTACTATCGGAATCGACTTCTGAATATAATGCAAAGCTAAATGACGAGTTACCCTCGCAGTAATCTTGAGTTCTTATGCCCTCTATTGTCGAGATTTTCTCTGAAAAATATTTAAAGTTGGATTTTCTCTGACTTAGAAATTGTGGAAATTTTTTTAGTTGATCTTTTCCAATTGCGCCTGTAAATTCAGTAGGTCTAACATTAAAACCTGGCAACACAAACCAAAACATTTTTCTAAAGTCATCAGAGTAGCTATCATCATAAATTTTCGATTTTTCATTCACGCCTCTTAACCATCCATGTGATCTGAGACTCATACAAATATTATAGAATTCAAAATCATCAGTTAGTATCATTCCCCCTTCAATCGTGGTTATATGATGAGAATAAAAGAAACTAAATGTACCAGCTATTCCATAAGTACCACAAAATTTACTATTCTGCATAGCTCCCATTGATTCACAGTTATCCTCTAGCAGAATTAAATTATATTTTCGTGCTAGTGAACTCAATATATCAAAATTGCTTGGACATCCTAATAAATTAACTGTAAGTATTGCTTTTGTTTTTTCATTAATATGATCTTCAATTTTGCTTGTATCAATGTTTAATGTATTAAAATCAATGTCTATAAAGACTGGCTTAAGCCCTAAATAGAAAAGTGGAGCATAAGTGGTCGACCAGCCTACCGATGGAACAATTATTTCGTCACCTCTGTTTAAGTCGGAATTGAAAAACATAGCAGCAACTGCAATCATATTTGCTGAAGACCCACTATTCACACAAATAGCATATTTAGAGTTAAAGAAATTGGCAAATTCAGCCTCGAAAGTAGAAACCTCCTCAAACATCGAGAATCTATTACTTCTGACTACTTTTTGAATTGATGCAAGTTCTACATCATTCCAAGTGTCATAAATCAGAGGATATTTCATAAGTATATTTAAATATTAAGTTTATAGTAATTGATAACATTTTTCATTGTTTTATCAAATGGTACTAACGACTTAAAACCAGTGGATTTTAATTTGTCATATGATGTTTCATGATCCCTTTTGTCTAAATCAGTAGAAAAGTCTCCTTCTAGAATTTTTGCATTTGTCTCTTTAACTATCATTTGAGCTATTTCCATCTTTGTATAATTATAGTTGTCATCACCTACATTGTAAGCTTCGCCTTGTTGGAAAGTATCATTTTTAGCTAATGATAAACATAGTGATGCATCATTTACGTCTAAAAAAGTCCTTTGAGAATGAGATTGAAACATAGTGATACATCCATTTTGGACCGCATCTCTTGATAAGGTGTGAATTAATAAGTCATCTCTCATTTTATATGACACACCGCATAATGTTGCTAGTCTTAAGTTTATACCACCTATATCAGTTGAATATTTCTCACCCTCTACTTTTGATATTGCATAACTAGTAGTGGCATTCAAGGGTGTATTTTCATCACATTTTCCATCAACTTTTCCATAAACAACACTAGTTGAGGCAAAAATAAATTTTTGGTTTTTTGATACTTGCTTACAAATATATTTTGTTGCATCAATATTCACACTTTGTGTATCATATGGATTTTGATTACAAATCGGTGTACCAACCAGGCCAGCTAAGTGATAAATTACGTCATTATCTTTAATTAATTTAGTGATTACTCTCTCATTGCGAATATCATCCTTAATTATGAATAGGTTATCTGATGACAAAAAATTATTTAAATAAATGGTTCCATCGGGCAGAGTATCCAAAATTGTAATCTTATGACCCTCTGGGATAAGATAATTACATAAAGTGGATCCTATATAACCTGCTCCGCCTGTGATCAAAATCTTCATCTTACCCTCCATACAATATTCTTAGCCATTAGAAAATTCCAACTACCAGACAATAGCAAAGATAACACGTACTCATAAGAATTTAAATCAACTGTATCATTCAGAATACTTGCTTGGAAGATTACACCAATAGAGCATATAAGAAAATATAAAAATAAACTAGAATATATCTTTTCAGAAGCGATCTTATAATGTCTGAATGTGATTATATTATTAAAATAAAAATTTATAGGAATCGCTAATAGAGATGAGAAAGATAAAATCCATAGATCGTTATAGTTGAAGAGAGTAATCAAAATATTAAATAAAAGAACGAAGAATAATCCTATCAATCCACACAAAACATACATCACAAAATAACCAGGGATAAGAAAACCTGTAAATTTATCCAGGTACATTTCAAAAAAATCAATAAAAATAGAGACATTTAGCTTACTTGTACCCTTCTTTCTTTCATTGAAATCAGTTTGGACTTCATGAATAGTCAATCCTTTTACGCTCAGAAGAACATCTAAGAGAAATTTATACCCGATTAAGCACAACTTACTATGGTTGTTTTCTATAATTTCTTTTTTCATGAGAAAAAAACCAGTGTTTGGATCTTGAATGTCGTATTTTAATGTTTTTTTAGTGATCCATGAAGCAATATTAGTAATGAAATATCTTATATCAGATAGATTTGTCGCAGATTTATTATTTATCATAGTTCTGTTGAATATAATGATATCTATATTTGGATCATCATTAATTTCATCTACAGCAACTTTCAATGGTTCTAAATCATACTGAAGGTCTGCATCCACCACGCAAATGTGATCATATTCTGCAACAGAAATACCATCAAAAATTGCAGAGGACAACCCTGTTCTATTCAATCTGGTCAAAAGTTTAATATTATTCTCAACTCGCTGATATTTTTTTATTATATCTCGTGTTCCGTCAGTTGAGTTATCATCAACAAATATAAGCTCGTAATTAGTATTTCCGAAAATATATTTGAAAGTAGAAATGTTATCATCGATATTTTCTGACTCATTAAGTGTAGGTAGAATTATAGAAATCATAAAATGAAATAATATCCTAATTCATTCAATTGTAGTAGGATTTTTTGTTAAATCTTTTTTTTATACCATCGATAATTCCAAAATAGATATATCGTAATGTAGAAAATTTTTTTCTCGATATTATTGGATATATAATTATTTTTATAATGAGAAACAGGGATTCCTTTATTTTCCATTTATATGGAACATCCTTATTGGCAATAAGATATATACCATTCCTGAATTTATAGTAGTATCTCTCAGATTCATGAACGTGTATTATCTTGTTAAATATTTTTATATTATAATTACCGATCTTATGGAACATTAGCTTATTTTTAATTTTTATTATTTCATATCCTTTGCGTTTCGCTCTTTGACACCATTCTGTATCAACATACTCCATAAAAAATTTTTCATCAAATATCCCAATTTTTTTAAAATAAGCTAAGTTAATAAAAGATCCAGAGGCAATATTGAAATTAACACTCTGAATATCTAATTTGTAAACTTCTTCCATTTTATCTAGTGACAGGTTTGAAAATTCAGTATACTCATCGAAGTTTATTCCAATCAAGGCATATTTTTCAAAAGGAATTTTCGGAATAGAAGAGATGAGTAAATTATTTGGTATACTATCTTGATCCAATAGAAGAGCGACATCATTTTTATTCTCAATCGCAAGTTCGATACCTTGATTATAACCTTTAGCTATGCCCTGATTATCTTTATTGTTTATTATATTTAAATCTTTATGAGTAATTTGTAGCTTCTTTTTATTATTATTGACAATAATAATCTCATTACAAAATTTCTTAACTTGATTAATTATTGTCTCTAGAATTAACGTATCATGATTATATATTACTATGACTATGGCAATTTGATAATTCATTGACTTATCTTATAAATACTGAATGATCACCTATTTTTATTTCATCATTAAATTTTATAAGACCATCTAGTAATATATTTGGTTTACGATGGAGATGGAGGAAACATAGTCCATCATGTGAATTTAATGTTTCAGTAAACTCAGGATATAATATCCGATTAGCATCAACCGGTATGCCTTTCAGTGTTGTAAAAGCCTGATAATAATACATTTTATGGGCAAGTTTTGAGTACATATCGGGAATAAGCAGGTAAATAAAAAAATCTTCTGAAGTAGAAATGAATTTCTTATCTTCGCACTTTGTTTTCAGTATATTATCTAGCTTACTGTATTGACTTAATGGTAGCCTCTGATATTGATTGAGTTTAAGAGATTGTGGCTCCCCTTTAACATTATCGAATTGATCTCTAGAAGAGACCTTAAATTTTTTCGAAAAATCAACTAATTGAATTTTAAAGTTATCAAACTTATATAGACTGCTCAGAGTATAAATCGATACTGCTGGTGTTGTAATATTTATGTATGCTAAAAATGTTAAAACAGATACAGCCACTGCATAAAATTTACGAGACGAAATATTCTTAAATAGAATAATAAACAAGATTAAAAGAAATGGATACCATGCATTAATGGCTCTAAAGCTATCAAAAATCGGGAAAACTGATGACGACATGGAGCCTGAACAACAAGCAAATATAAAAGCTAGCAATGTAGATTTTTCACTTATCTTTCCTCTTATTACTTGAAAAAAAATATATAGAGTCGATACAATAATTCCCAAAATAAGTATATAACGCCAAAAGAAAAGAATCTCAGTTGCCGATATGCCAGAGAATAGATTTGGCTCAAGAAAAAACAAATTAATATGTAATGCTGCTATATATAAAATATCATTAGGAATCTTGAAGTATAATGGCAGAATATACTCACTAGGCAAAATAACTGCCTGTTTAATAAAATCTTGATCACTAAATAGGTATAAAAGTAGAAGTAATGGCGTTAAGGAAGCAATGAGCTTGAATAAGTTAACAATACTTTTATTTCGATAAAGGATATAGGATGAATAAATTAATAATATTGGAATTATTATAATCCCTGCATTGATTCTAGTAAGAGGGAGTAAGCAGAAAAAGAACATAGAAATAAAAAAGAAGTTTATATTTTCATATTTAATATGTTTAGTAAAATAATACAGGCCTATACATGAGAATAGACCGATAAAAAAGTTAGGCCAAGGTAATATAACGAATGGGTCTAGAAAAAATAATATTAATAAAAATAAAAGAGCTGCTTTCTCATTTAAAATAATTTTGACAATCTTAAAGTTAAAATATAGAAATAATGCGTATACAACTGCGACCACAAGGTTTTGTATAAGAAATCTTGCGCCAAAAATACTGAAAAGTGCAGCATTGATGGTTGGTTGAATAATGCCATATTGGACATAAAAATCCTTATAAGGAAGTAAACCATTCATGATGAAAATAGAGTTTGAAAATATTATCGCATCATGATGGGTATCAAGATAGTTTGATCCCTCTATTAAAGAAAATAAAACAGAGAGAATACAAACAATAATTGCTATATAGTTAATCATTAATAGATTTCATTTTCTCAGGATCAAATCCATCTTCTACATCTGGGTACTCATCTTGAATAATATCTTTTGTAGTAATATTCCAAGTTAAATTAGAATCACTCTCTTTAATTGCGTATAACTGTGATAATTCAAAGCCTGCACTCTTTTCTGCATCCATAAGCTCAAATCTAAATAAATGTGAAATTATATAATTTGGAAAAGTCATTGATGATTCTAATATTTTAAAGCCTGTCTTTTCATTAAATAATGATCGCCATGAGTATTCAGAGAATCTAAAATAATCCCATGGTTGATCATGAATGCCAACACTTTGATGTGTGGATATGAATACAAATCCATTTCTTTTTAAAACTTTATTCATTTCAATGACAACTCTCCATGGAGAGTGTAAGTGTTCAAAAACTGAACTGGAGACTATGACGTCAAACGTATTGGGTTTAAAGTATTCTGATAAGTTATGCGCATCCCCCACTACATCTACATTTTTACTATCTATAATGTCAAAAACTGTAACATCATGATCACCATAAGTTTTTGAGCGATCAATCTTTGATCTGTCTCTTCCTCCTAGATCTAAGATTTTGAGATTCTTCTTTCCTTTAATTTCTGTTATAAAATTAGAATATATATTTTCATACCTATCTTGCCTAGCGGTTATTAATTCACCTATTGTAATGGTGTATTCGTGATTATTATTGGTAATAAATTTTAGTATGATTGGCCTTGGATCAATCTCTTTCTTAGAGAGTATAGATAACTTCCATCCACAATTTTTTTCGAGTGTATCTACACCCGGATACTCAAGTGAAGTTTTAAATTGTGTTTTAACAATGTTATCCAATTCATCGTAGACTATAATTTCTTTGAGTTTGTCTCCTTTTTTGTAGTACCATCCTGAAACATATGTATAATCATGAAATTTACTTGCAGAGTCAACCATTAAGAGTGGTATGCCGGTCCTAGCTTTTAGAGCCGATGATATATAATATTTTAATTTTTTTGAAAGCGCGGAAAATTTCATTTTAATCTAAATTTCAATCCATCATCAATAATATCAAGAGATTCATCTGAAAGTTTTTGATTACAATTTTTCAAGAATTTAGATGGATCTGAAAGAATAAGCTCCCTCTTTACGAATGGAACCTTGTACTTAAAGACAAGCTCTGACCAATAAGCATGTTGAGCGTTATCTTCTAACTTGTTCACATAGCCATTATCTGACCATAGTTGAATAGTTGAGACATAAGGCACAAGATTCTTATTGTGTTTTCTAAAAGAATCAGAAAGCGCTACCTCGCCGTATCTTACAATTATATGTCTGTCATTTGAAGGCTCATAAGTTTTAAAGAAA
>MDTE01010690.1_pt1 | contig 25632 bp, 20 predicted proteins | sample 811231 | NCBI WGS metagenome assembly MDTE01 (sample SAMN05326651, study PRJNA326480) | marine metagenome | isolation source: seawater | place: Indian Ocean: Red Sea | collected 2010
GATGGTGACGATGTTTCAATCGTTGTTCCACAAACAATGTTATTCGACCCTAATGCAGCAATGATGAAATTTAGACTTGTAACAGTCCTAAGAGATTCAGTAAGTGCAGGCAAGGTCTCATTTGTTGAAGTTCACGAACCAAGAGTTGCAGCAGACGCTGAAGAATCAGACGATTCAGATGATGGCGAAGATTTGTCCAAGTTATCAGTCGCTGAATTGAAAGAACGCTGCAAGGCTGCAGGATTACCAGTTGGCGGTAAGAAAGCGGACCTAATCGCAAGATTAACTGCTGAAGAAGAGTGAAACTAACAAAATACTCTTCATCTAACCGACAGTGGGAAAAACATGGAAGATACTGAATTTTCTAAGGGTGAATCAATCCTTATTGGGATAATCCTTTCAGTAATCTTCATTGTAATTTCTGGATTGATTTTTGCTCCTGACTTGTTTTGGGATGATTTCGTCAAGATCTATATTTGGGATCCGATTGTAAAGGACGCAGGCTCCAGTGGTGATGCTGGATATTCCGGTGTAAACACTGCAGTTTACATTCTAGGAATGGTTTCAGCAGTAATTGTTTTACAGGCTTTTTTCAGAAAATGGCAGATTCCAACGGATGATAAGATGGTTTGGGCACTCATTGCTTGGGTTATCCTAGCACCTGTTCTCAGAGTAATGGAAGATGCAGATTTCTTTGGTGAAGGAATAGATGTGTTATTCATTTCTCCGTTGATACACCTTCATCTAGCTGGGTGGCTTGTCCTTTCTGCGGTAATAGGTCATATCAATCGTAAGAATGAGTTATCCATGTTAGCAACACTCATCGTTGCTTACATCTTCTTTACATCTCTTCTAATTCTGCCGAATGCAAGTTTGCATGAGGCTGGTGATAATTGGATTCTATTTGGAACGATTGCTGGTGCGGTAACCATCGCAGTAGTTATGCTAAACACTTGGGATTGGAATGCAATCTCAAGGTCGATGCTTGCATTTGCAAGCGGATTAATCGTCATGGGTCTAGGTCATTGGGCTCAATTAGCGTCGACACCATGGGCTCAAGGGAACGATACAATGCCTAAAGATCATGATATCGTGATTCCATTGCTCGTAGTTGTAGGAATTCCTCTCGTTATCACCTATTATGTTTGGAAGATAGGCGAAGAAGACCTTCGCCAGTTACGATTGACAGGGTATGAAGTTGGAGTCATCCCTGATGGTATGACTGTGGATGAATGGGAATCTGAAGATAGATCTGCACATCCTGTCGAAATGCTATCTCCTAAAGGTATACTGGCAACTCCGCTAGTGGCAGGAATGTTGTTTGGTCAGTTATGTGATGGATTAGCAACAATGGTAGGTATAGACTGGTATGGCTATTCTGAAAAACATCCAGTTTCTGATGCTGTCATACAATTCGGTAATGGCTTTGACATCCTTGGAGAAGGCGCTTGGTTATTCTTCATCGTCAAGGCCATTATAGTTGGATTGATTGTCTGGATGTTCACAGAAATGCGTGTCGAGTCAAGACAACAGCACCTCCGTGTATTGATTGTGCTTGGCGTAATGATTGTTGGAATGGCTCCGGGCTTGAGAGATATTGGCCGATTAATTCTAGGAGTTTAGGCGGTTGATTGAAGTCAATACTTGACTTCGCTTACAATGGAGGGGCAGAAATGGATAGACTACCAACCCGTGTCAACAAATCTGACCCGGATTATCAAAAAAGACGAGAACACAATCTCTCTTTGATTCAAACCCTCAAGGAGAGGCTGGAAGTAGTTGGTCAAGGCGGTGGAGGAAAGTACGTTGAAAGGCACCGTGGCCGAGGCAAAATGCTTGCAAGAGAAAGGATTGACAAAATCATAGATCCAGGAACTGCATTCTTAGAACTCTCACCACTGGCTGCTTACGAATTATACGATGGCAGAGCAAATAGCGCTGGCATCGTTACAGGAGTCGGTTTGGTGCATGGAAGAGAATGCTTGTTTGTAGCAAATGATGCAACTGTAAAGGGAGGCTCATATTATCCAATGACTGTCAAGAAGCACATAAGGGCTCAGACGGTTGCTCATGAAAACAACCTTCCATGTATCTATCTTGTAGATTCAGGTGGAGCCTTTTTGCCAATGCAAGACGAAGTATTCCCTGACATAGGCCATTTTGGAAGAATATTCAGAAACCAAGCAAGAATGTCAGGTGACGGCATACCGCAGATTGCTGCAGTCCTGGGAAGTTGCACTGCAGGTGGCGCATACGTTCCTGCAATGAGCGACGAATCAATCATCGTCAAGGGAAATGGAACCATTTTCCTTGCAGGTCCTCCTTTGGTAAAGGCAGCAACCGGTGAGGAAGTAACCGCCGAAGAACTCGGTGGAGCAGATGTTCACACCTCACAAAGTGGGGTGGCAGACCACTTCGCTGAAGATGAACCTGAAGCACTTCGAATGGTTCGAAATATAGTCGAGAATATTGGTTCAAGAGAATTAGCTCCATTCGATAGAAAAGATCCGCAAGAACCATTCTATGATTCTGAGGAATTACTTGGATTGATTCCAGAGGACAATCGCACACCAGTAGATGTCAAGGAAATTATCGCAAGAATTGTTGATGATAGTCGCTTCCACGAGTTCAAATCCAGATACGGTCAAACTCTGATATGTGGTTTTGCACACATTCATGGTTACAAAGTTGGAATTATTGCGAATAATGGTATATTATTCTCTGAATCTTCACAAAAAGGAGCGCATTTCGTTGAACTATGCGGCCAAAGAGGAATTCCACTGGTATTCTTACAGAATATTACAGGATTTATGGTCGGTAAGGACTACGAAGCAGGTGGTATCGCAAAAGATGGTGCAAAACTAGTAACAGCGGTATCCTGTGTGAATGTTCCAAAGTTCACTGTAATAGTTGGAGGCTCTCACGGAGCAGGAAACTATGGGATGTGCGGTCGAGCTTACGATCCAAGATTCTTGTTCATGTGGCCAAATAGTAGAATCTCAGTTATGGGTGGACCGCAGGCTGCAGATGTTTTGACGACAGTCAAACAAGATCAGCGTATTAGAGAAGGCAAAGAGCCGATGCAAGGAGAGGAATTAGAATCCTTTAGAGCACCAATTCTTGAAAAATATGAGACCGAAGGAAGTCCATATTATTCTACAGCCCGACTATGGGATGACGGAATTATCGACCCTAGAGATACTAGGGATGTGCTTGGACTTTGTATAGCCGCAAGTCAGAATGCAGAGTTGCCAAATGACCGATTTGGTGTCTTTAGAATGTAATTGATAAATTTAATTTTGCAATTGGAGAATTTGATATGAAAAATAAACCGGAAACCACCCTTATTTCACTTGAAATCGAAGGTTGTATTGCTAGGGTTTCTCTCGCAAGACCCGACAAATACAACGCTCTAAATGTTCAGATGATTACTGAACTCATCGAGGTTTTCGCGTGGACAGCAGAAAACTCGGTTGGCAAAACAGGATCCTTAACAAATTCAGAAGGAGAAGAGAATCTTCGAGTTTTGGTTCTATCAGGTGAAGGCAAACATTTCTGCGCTGGAGCAGATATCAACATGATGAGAGATGCAGGTGCAAATAGTCCGGAAGAGAATCGCAAAGATTCTAAGAGATTGGATTCCTTATTCAACGGCCTTTGGTCTCATCCCTGTTTCACGATTGGACTCATTCAAGGCGTCGCTCTCGGAGGCGGTGCTGGCTTGATTGCATGCTTGGACCACGTAATTTGTAAGAATGGCGTGAAAATAGCCCTTTCAGAAGGAAAATTAGGAATTTTACCAGCAGTAATAGGGCCTTATGTCTACAGAAGAATGGGAAGCGCCAATTTCCGACGTCATGCAATGCTTGCTGGAAGAATGGACACTGCAGAAGCGCTAAGAATCGGAATGATTGATGCAATCGATGATGATTTAGATGCTTCACAGGTGATTTCAGAAATAATGACTACTGGACCATGTGCAGTGACTGCGGCTAAGGAGTTATCACTAGGATTCGATCGATGGAATGGGGATGATGAGTCATTAAGAGAATGGACACTTGATTTCACTAGCAGGATGCGAGGAAGTCCAGAAGGTCAAGAAGGATTGTCCTCATTCTTGGAAAAGCGCAACGCTGATTGGAAGCCAGAGGAGTGATATCATGTTGAAACGCACTCTCGTCGCTAATCGCGGTGAGATTGCATGCCGTATCTTGCGCGCTTGCAAGGAGGCACAAGTTGAGTCAGTGGCGATTTTTGCCGACAATGATTCTGGAACGATGTTCACTGAATTGGCAGATATTTCTGTGAACCTTAAGGGTGAAGGACTCGCTGAAACCTATCTTAATCAAAAACAAATTCTTGAAATCGCAGCACAGTATGGCTGTGATTCAATTCACCCCGGATTTGGATTCCTTTCTGAGAACGCAGAATTTGCTCAAGCGGTTATGGATGCTGGACTAATTTGGATTGGCCCATCTCCACATGCAATCAGTCAGATGGGGGATAAGATGACTGCAAGGATCACCATGAAAGAAGCAGGAGTGCCTGTAATTCCTGGTGAAGAGGTTGATGGTGGTCTTGAGGAAGTACTTGCAGTAGCCCCAACCGTTGGTTATCCTCTGCTTCTCAAAGCGACGGCTGGCGGAGGCGGAAAGGGAATGCGTGCAGTTCATGACCCTGCAGATTTGGAAGGTGAAGCAAAAGCCGCAATGCGTGAAGCATTGAATTCATTTGGTGATGATAGGGTCTACGTTGAGCGATTATTAATCGGTAGCAGGCACATAGAGATTCAGGTACTGGCCGATAAATTTGGACGTACTATACACCTTGGGGAAAGAGAGTGCAGCGTACAAAGACGCCATCAGAAAGTATTCGAAGAATCTCCGAGTGTTGCACTAGATAGCGAACTTCGTGAGGAAATGGGGAGAGCAGCATGTGCTGCTGCTGAAGCTGTTGATTATGTAGGAGCAGGCACTGTGGAATTCCTTGTAACTCCAAAGGGGGAATTCTTTTTCCTTGAGATGAATACTAGAATTCAGGTAGAACATCCAGTTACCGAAATGGTGACTGGTGTAGATTTGGTAAGAGAACAACTACGTATCGCAGCAGGTGAGCCAATGAGTTGTGGCAACCTCAACATGAGAGGTCATGCGATTGAGGTCAGATTGTATGCTGAAGACCCTGAGAACAATTTCCTTCCAGCAATCGGTCAACTGAAGAGGTTCGTAGCACCAACTGGCCCTGGTGTAAGACTAGACACTGGAGTAAGGGAAGGAGACATGGTAACTCCTGATTATGACCCTATGCTGGCAAAACTAATCGTTTGGGCTCCATCAAGACTTGAAGCACTCCAAAGGATGGAGAGGGCTTTAGAGGAGTTTGTTGTATTGGGCTGTAAGACCAATGTGCGATTCCTTGCAGAGTTATGTAGCCATCCAGATGTAGTAGATGGTTGGACTACTACGGACATGATTGCTAAATTATGGCCAGATGGTTGGTACCCAGACCAACCTACTATCGTAGATGAGGCTGGTTTGTTGATTGCTGCTGTATGCGAGCAAACAAATTATGGCAAAAAAATTGCAACATCCTCGTCTACCTCTGAACACGTTTCACCTTTCAGTACACTTTCAAGGAGGTATCCTTGATGGAATTCAAGACCTCTAACGGGAAGATGGAGATAGAGCCGCAGAGAGACGGCAAATTGTTCTCGCATAACGGTCTAATTCTACATACAGAAAACGGTCTTTGGTTGGAAATCGACGGCCGAAAATACAAGACTGAAGCGGTAAAGGTGGAAGATACTTGGTGGGTTCATTTCATGGGTCACACCTTACAATTCGAGGTGGTTGAACCTGGCGCTTCAGGAGCTGAAGAGGATGGAAATCTCACAGCACCAATGCCTGGGAAAGTTTTGGAAGTCTTTGTAAAAGAAGGACAGCAGGTTTCTGCTGGTGACCAATTATTGATTATGGAAGCAATGAAGATGGAACATAAAATCATAGCAGACAAAGATGCAGTAGTCGAAACCATCCACTTCAATGCAGGTGATCAAGTCACACAGGGTGCTGAATTAATCAAATTAAGCGACTGATATTTGGCAATCGATAGAAACGCCCTCGCTTTTCATCGTTTCAATAATGGATTCAATAACTTCGTTTGGTAAGTCTTCTGGTGCGAATACACCGCTTTTGAATAATTCATTTTGAGACCACGCTAAGGCACAGGAATATGTAACGAGGCCAGTTGTTCTCGCCATACTCGAATCGCCATCCTTTCCACTATCTTCAACAGTCCATGTCTCTTGGGTCTCTCCTGATTTAATACACACTTCCATCCAAGTAAATTCAGGCCGCTGCGAGTCGAATTTCCAAGAGTCAACCAATTCATCAGGGCTCAAATCTGTTTTCTGATATTTCTGAATATGACCAGGCCATCTAACGGTGTACTCTCCCATATAATCGCATGGAATTGCAGTAAGAGAACGCAGCCCATCGGTAAGGAAAGCCTCCATTTTCCTCCCACTTGCATCAATGGTGTGTAAGTCCGACATCGCAGGAACGACGGTCATTTCTCCATTTTCGATTATTCTTGCAGGTCTTGTATACTCTGCAATTACATCATGAGGAGAAAATGGAGCCATGTAAGACCATTCATCATCCATTTGACTAGGATTTCCTCCAACCTTGATAGTCACCTTGTCGAGTTTACCATACTTTCTGGAAGCGAGTGCTACAAGCATATTTGAAAGCCCTGGAGCGATTCCAACATCCCAAAGAACGGCACTATCTATGTTTTCGAAGCGATCAGGGGTTTGTTCGCTAAAAGAGAGGTCGATTATTCGTTGACCTTTGTTTTTCATTCTGTCAACAACTTCATGACCGATTGAACCAGGAACCATATTTACAATGATATCTGCATCAGAGTGGTCAGAATCCAATGCACTTGCAAGGTGGAATTCAGCTTTGGTTTCACGCTCAACAATATCATACAAATGTACATTGAATCCTGCATCTACTAACTTTCTAGTAACGAATGAACCGACAAGGCCACCACCCAAACAATGAATCCTCATTGGTTGCAATAATCGGTGGTGGGATTCAAAGATTGTGTTTTGAATCATTCTTCACTATCGGGGGCTTCAGTTTTCATTCTAGGTAATATAACCCACAATATAGCGATTATATTCATGGGCGCCAATAGTACTCCAACAAGTGAATTCTCTTTGAGGAATGGTTGCTCTCCCATCGATACATTTCTCCACCAAGCATCCATCGGAACAGGGTCACCAAGGACAAAATTTTGACCAATTAATGGTGTGGCTACGGTTAGGTTATTCTCGAAACCTATTGTCGATACCTTCTCTAACGGCTCATCCCATCGATGAAGAGCTAATTCATACTTTGAATTATGAATCGGAAGAATAACATCGGCCTTTAGGTCTAGACCTGCTTTTACTACCTCATCGGGCATCATGTGGATTTCTTTCCAAGCAATGTTGTATTGCCCGGATTCTAGGAATGCGATATCGAAGGGGCCATATCTTTCTCCGATTTCTGCAAATTCCTCCATGTAGCCTGTATCGCCGCTAAAGTAGATATTTTCATCATGCAAATTTAGAACCCAAGAAGCCCATAAAGTCGAGTCTCCGTTAAAGATACCTCGGCCGCTAAAATGCCTCGCAGGAGTCATTACAGCATTCAAATCAGAAGATATCTCAACCTCGTCATACCAATCGAATTCCTGTATGTTATCTTCATCGATACCCCAGACCAGCAAGTGGGATTTTACTCCGAGTGGAACAAAAAATTGTGAATTTTTGAGATATTTTGCGGTTTTCATGTCCAGATGGTCATAATGGTCGTGTGAAATGAAGACATAGTCGATTTCTGGAAGTTGCTCAATACTGTACGTATTTTCATATGCAAAGGGCCTGGGTCCAAGGGAAAGTGGACCTGCTCCATGGTCACCAAAAACAGGATCTGTAATCAGAGTAACATCATTTGAGCGGATAAAAATCGTAGAGTGTCCCAACCAAGTAATACTCACTTCTCCATCCTCTAGGTCTTCTAAACTAAATGGTTCAGATGGTAGTTTGATATTTGGAGAACGGTAATCGTCGCTTTTCATATATTGTCCCAAGGTTTCCCAAAACGAGGCATTCTCATCAGAACCCATTTCTGTTGGTTGAAGGTTGACAAATTTATCATCCTTGTAATTTGGTGAGTCATATTTTTGAGGGTCTCCACCGAAATCCTCTGCAAAGTTCAGAGCAATTGATGCAGTTATGATAATTATCGTGACGAGGACTACAATCACCATTGAGAATAGTTTCGTCTTTCTTTTGAAACTAGGGTTTGTGATATCATTTTCATCTTTAGCAAAAATTTTCGTTTTGGTCAATATTCGTATAAGACCCCAGAATCCTGCGATAATTAGTGAAATTACTACTACAGAAGTTAGATTATTTCTGTAAAGAACTAGTCCTAATCCAAGACATAACAATGGGATTGATACCTTGTCGTTTTTGTTGAACAAAAAATCGAAAAATCCAGACGACCCCATCACCTTCACCAAGTAATTGTTTGAATGTAATCCTACATTCGTACTTTCTTTCCGGTGATGGCTCTCCAGACTCTTTGAAGTGGATCGTAGTATCTGTCGACAACTCTCTCCTTCAATTGGATAATTGCATCATCAGTGATTTGGATTCCAGCAGGACACACTTCAGTACAACATCTTGTAATGTTACAGTATTCGACACCGAATTCTTTCTTGATTTCTGGAATTCTATCTTCCTCGTCAAGAGGGTGCATCTCGTATTGTGCTAATCTTACTAAGTTTCGAGGTCCAGCGAATTCATCGAATAATTCGTGATCTCTTAAGACGTGACAAGTGTTTACACAAAGGAAACACTCGATACATTCTCTGAATTGTTGCACACGATGAGCTTCGTGTTGGTTAAATTCCCAATTTGGCTCTTCAGGGCCTTTGATTGGCTTGATTCTCTGTGCAACTTCATAATTCCATGAAACATCTGTAACAAGGTCTTTGACATGCGGGAATGTCTTCATTGGTCTAACTTCAATCGGCTGGCCTTTTGGTGTTTCAGCAACAACATCTGACATTCTTGTCATACACATTAAACGAGGTCTGCCGTTAATTTCTGCGCTGCAAGAACCGCACTTTCCAGCTTTACAGTTCCATCTAACAGCAAGGTCGGGCTCTTGTTCGTACTGTATGCGGTGCATACAATCTAGAACAACCATTCCTTCGTCTAATTCGAGTTCATAATCGACTAGTTCTGCCTCTTCACCTTCTCCACGAAGGACCTTGAATTTCTGATTAGTACCTTTTAGTGACATCAATTGCCACCTCCTTGTTCGGCTGCTCTTTCAGCAATCATGGTCTTAACTTCCTTGATTGCATCCTTCAAGTCGCCTCGCATTTCCTCGACTTCTTCTTGTCGAATCTTAATTTCACCATTCTCCATCCAAATGATGTTCAGGTTCTTGCCCCAAAAGTCATCATCGTGACCTGGGAAGTCGTCACGAGTGTGTCCGCCTCTGCTTTCTTCACGTGCTAAAGCAGCCATTGTTGCTACCATTGAAATGTCGACCATATTCTTCAAATCAAGTGCCTGATGCCATCCTGAGTTGTATTTTCTGCTAGTTCCAGGGAAACATTTCTTCTCTCTTTCACTGAATGCTTTCAGGTCGTTCATCGCTTCCTCTAGTTCTGCTTTGGTTCGAATAATTCCGACCTTTTCTTGCATCATGTCACGCATTTGGTCGTATATTCCGCCTGGATTTTCACCTTCTCCTCTTTCGAGAGGCGCAATCATTTCACTGATTGCGGATTTGACTTGAGAATCATCGATGGTAGGCTGAGCGAGATCTTTTGCGCGCTTAGCAGCATGTTCTCCCGCTCTCTTTCCAAATACGATAAGGTCAGAAAGTGAGTTTCCTCCTAATCGGTTTGCTCCGTGCAGTCCGCTTGAAACCTCACCACAGGCATAGAGTCCGCTGATAGTGGTTTCTTGAGTTTCAGCATCAACTCTTACTCCACCCATTACATAGTGAGCAGTTGGGCCAACCTCCATTGCTTCTTTGGAAATATCTACTCCTGCTAATTCTTTGAATTGGTGATGCATTGATGGAAGTTTAGCAAGGATTGCCGCTTCTCCTCTATGTGATATGTCTAGGAAAGCACCACCGTGTGGGCTACCTCTTCCAGCTTTTACTTCGCTGTTAATCGCCTTTGCGACTACATCTCTCGTTAGCAATTCAGGAGGTCTTCTGACAGTAGCCAACTTGCCCGATACAACTTCTTCGACCCACTGGTCGGATTCTTCTATTGTCTCGGCGTGGTCTCCTTGGAACATTTCAGGAACATAGTTGAACATGAATCTTTCATTCTCGTTATTGAGAAGCCTTCCACCCTCTCCTCTAACACCTTCTGTTACCAGGATGCCTCTTACAGATGGTGGCCAGACCATTCCAGTAGGATGGAATTGGACGAATTCCATGTCTCTCAGTTCAGCACCTGCCCAAAGAGCAAGAGCATGTCCGTCTCCAGTATATTCCCATGAACCGGAACATACAGACCAACAGCGAGTAATTCCTCCAGTTGCGAGTACAACAGACTTTGCGGAGAAAGCATGGAAATCACCGTCTACTCTTGTGTATGCTACACAACCAGTTACTCTGTCGCCTTCCTTTAGTAGATGTCTGACAGTGTATTCGGTGAACATATCGATGCCTTCGTGAATTCCTCTCTCTTGCAGGGTTCGAATAATTTCGAGCCCAGTAGCGTCTCCTACGTGAGCCAGTCTTGGGAATGTGTGTCCGCCGAAGTTTCTCTGATTGATGAGATTCTTTGGTGTACGGTCAAACACAGCACCCCATTGTTCGAGTTCTCTGACTCTGTCTGGTGCTTCTTTTGCGTGATATTCTGCCATTCTCCAGTTAGCGAGCCACTTGCTTCCCTTCATTGTGTCATGGAAGTGAACTTTCCAACCGTCTCTTGGATCAGCATTTTGGAGTGCTGCAGCACATCCACCTTCTGCCATTACGGTGTGTGCTTTACCGAGGAGCGACTTGGTTATGATGGCGGTTTTTGCACCGCTTCTTGCAGATTCGATAGCAGCTCTAAGACCAGCCCCCCCTGCTCCAATCACGATTACATCGTATTCGTATGAGGTATAATTCTCGGACATCTCAAGCACCTCCGATTATTACTAGACTGAAGTCTGTAATCATGCCCTTGGAACAAGCAATTGTCCAAGCATCACCTACGAATACAAGTCCTAAGGATATCCAGAACCAGAATCCGTGGTCTTTGTTGATTACACTGATCTTGGAAAACATCTTCCCTCTAATTCTTGAAATTCCAGTAGCCCACCTGTCCAACATTCCGCCAGAAAGGTGTCTCAATGCGTGGCAAGAGGTGACATACATGGTCAAACAAACCGATTCTAGTAGCAGGATGATTGTCCCTCCAGAGATTCCATATCCATCACCTGTGAATGTCATAGTGTGTGTGATGTCCCACCATTTGATGAGCAGAATTGGGATAACCATGTAGAGGAAATATCGGTGTAGGTTGTTGACTATGAAAAGACGCTTTTCTCCCTTGTAACCGATTTTCTTGTTAATTTCAGGTTCGTCAACCCAGCATCCAGTAGGGCTTGCAAAGAAAGTTCTGTAGTAGACTCTTCTCATGTAGTAGCATGTGCCTCTGAAGGAAAACGGAATCCACAGGATTAGAACAGCCGCATTTACCCAAGATGGATGGTTCCAGCCGCTAAACATGTCCCATTCCAAGACGTTTGGAGAAAACATTGGTGACGTTACAAGAGCACCATTGACATCATATGCGATGTGGTCAGAAAAGAAAATTACTCTCCAGAAGGTGTATATCATAGCCGCAGTTAGCGCAATTCCCATTGTTAGAGGTTGAGCCCACCAATTGTCTATTCTGTTTGTCCTGCCCATTCCGTTTAGCATCGGAAGTTTGAGTCCTTCACCCATTTGGTACACCAACCCCGACCCCTATGGGGGTCGGATAAAGCAAGCCACCCACCGTGGGGTCTTTGACCTGTTCGGGTGTTGTTCAACTCAAAATTGAGAAGTCAACTTCGGCTTCGACCATCTCAATCTCGTCGACATCCATCTGTGCAAGCTGTAATTTTCCTGACAATTCATCGTTTACTGCGTGCCAATATGAGTATGCTTCGATAACCCAAATTCCAGATTCTCTCGTACCGTTTCCGCTACCTTTTACTCCACCGAATGGAAGGTGTGCTTCTGCACCGGTTGTTGAGTTGTTAATTCCAGTCATTCCTGCCTTAATTCCAGTCTTGAATCTGTATGCTTCTAGTCTGTCATTGGTGTAAATAGCACTGGATAGACCGTATGGGCTTGCGTTAGCAAGGTGTAGTGCATGGTCGAAATCATCAGCCTTGACTACGGTTACCGCTGGTCCGAATACTTCTTCATGGAAGCACTTCATGTCTTCAGTGACACCTGAATAAACGTGAGGCCACATGAAAACTCCATCTTCTGGAGTACCTTGGAAGTTTTCTGGAGAATTATCAGAAGTAATTCGCCCCTGTCCCCAAAGTTTTGTTGCACCATCTGCTTCGACCATATCGATCCCTTTGAGGAAATCAACAGCATATTTCTCTGATAGCATAGAGCCGTATAGCACGTCATCATGCTTTAGTGAATCACCGATTCTGGTTGTCTTGACTTTTGCCATGAACTTGTCCATGAATTCATCATAAATGTCCTTGTGAAGGATTAGATTTCCTAGACTTGTACATCTTTGTCCAGCGGTACCAAATCCTCCCCAATAAGCGCCAGCTACTGCATTGTCGATATCTGCAGTAGGCATAACTACCAATGGGTTCTTTCCTCCTAATTCAAGAGAACAAGATACTAGGTTACGGCCACAAACTTCACCGATTGCCTTTCCAACTTCTGTGCTTCCTGTGAATGAAATTTTATTGATTAATCCTTCATCAACAGCATCCACGATATACTGCCCAGCACCGCTTCCTTTACCGTGTACTAGATTGATAACACCATCAGGCAATCCTGCTTGGTGCATGACACGAGCAAGAGCATAGGATAGTAGTGGTGAATCTTGAGGAGATTTCCAGACACATGTGTTGCCACAGATAATTGCAGGAATCATTTTCCAGAATGGTACTGCTGAAGGGAAATTGCACGCATTGATGATTCCACAAACACCGAGTGGGCGTCTGTAGGTGAACAATTCCTTGTCTGGCAGTTCTGAATTTACGGTCTGTCCATACAATCGTCGTCCTTCAGATTGGAAAAAGAGACAGGTATCGATTGCTTCTTGGATTTCTCCACCACATTCTTTCACAGTTTTTCCAATTTCACGTGCTTGTAGGCGAACCAGATCATCTTTATTTTCCATCAATAGGCGACCCATGTTACCAATTATTTGGCCACGAGTAGGAGCAGGTGTAGCAGCCCAGCCCTCAAGTGCGGAGCGAGCTGCGGCAATTGCGTCGTGAACATCATCTCTTGTCGAAAGTGGGAATTCTCCCAATTCGTCAGATAGGTTTGCAGGATTGTTACTAATGAAAGTAGCACCATCCGAAGAAGTGGTAAGTTTTCCGTTGATGATATTGTATCCTCTAACCTTTGGCAGTTCGTTTGGATTATTGTTGTCAATTAGTTCGAGACCGGCCTCTAAAACATGCGTCATGGGGGGTCGTATGTCATGAAGAACATGAAACCACCGGATTCGGCAAGAAGCGAGTATTAAAAGCGGACTTAGTTTAAGACCTGATGTCTGGAGGGGTATTTATGTCCAAGGAAGATAGTGAATCTATATCATTGAAAGTGTCCAAAGCAATTCCAAGCGACGTGGGTCATGGCCGTGCAAGAATTAGCGGCGAAAATGACCTAGATTTGAAGCCCGGCGACATTGTCGAAATTAAGGGAGATAATCGCTCTACAGCAGCCATTTACTGGCGTAGTCGGCCAGAAGATGCTAAAATGGATATCATTCGTATAGATGGAATCATCAGAAAGAATGCAGGAGTCAGCCTCGGGGATAAGGTAACCGTTTCTAAAGTAGAAGCAAATATCTGTAAGAAATTAATACTCTCTCCAGTGATGGCAAACAAGCAACAAGTAAAGTTTGGACCAGGAATTGAAGGATTCGCCCGCAGAGGTCTAAACAAGCGCCCTGTAATGGCCGGAGATAGAATCTTTATCCCCGGAATGACGCTATTTGCAGAAGCACTTCCTTTCGCAGTATTACAAACAACGCCAAAAGGTATTGTACAAGTTAATTCGGACACTGATATCGTAATCAAAGACGAAGCAATCGATGATGACCAAGTCGGTCAGAACCAAGGAATAACCTACGAGGACATCGGAGGTATTGGCTCTCAATTACAGAAAGTAAGAGAAATGATCGAACTTCCTTTGAAACATCCTGAACTATTCAGGCGATTAGGAATAGATCCTCCAAAGGGTGTTCTCTTGCATGGACCGCCAGGTACTGGTAAAACAATGATAGCAAAGGCAGTTGCAACAGAAACAAACGCACACTTCGCAACGATAAACGGACCAGAAATTATTTCCAAATACTACGGAGAGTCCGAAAAGCAACTCAGAGAGATATTTGACGAGGCAGCAAATAATGCTCCAGCTATTATTTTCGTTGACGAAATCGATTCTATTTGTCCAAAAAGAGAAGATGTTAGTGGCGAAGTAGAACGAAGAGTAGTAGCTCAGATGTTGACTTTGATGGATGGAATGCAAGGTCGAGACAATGTAATTGTAATCGGTGCTACAAATAGAAGAGACGCAATGGATCCAGCACTCAGAAGGCCAGGAAGATTCGATAGAGAAATCGAAATTGGAGTTCCTGACAGAGACGGGCGAAAAGAAATCTTAGATGTTCATACTAGACAAATGCCAATCGCTGATGATTTTGATGTAGATTGGGTATTGGAAAACTCATATGGATTTGTAGGTGCTGATTTGGCTGCACTAGTAAGGGAATCAGCAATGAAGGCCTTGAGAAGATATCTTCCCGAAATCGACTTGGATGAAGATACAATTCCACCTGAAGTTCTCGAAAAGATGGAAGTCAGAATGGATGATTTCCGATTAGCCATAAGAGAAATTGAACCAAGTGCTCTTAGAGAGATATACGTAGAAGTTCCAGATGTTTCATGGGAAAGCGTCGGCGGTCTAAATGAAATAAAAGACAGACTCAAAGAAAGTGTAGAATGGCCATTAACAAAACCGGACTTATTCGAACACTTTGGAATAAAACCGCCTCGAGGAATTGTCTTGTTTGGAGCACCTGGAACGGGTAAAACACTGTTGGCAAAAGCAATCGCTAACGAAGCAAAAGCTAATTTCATCTCTATCAAAGGACCCGAGTTGATTTCAAAGTGGGTTGGAGAGTCCGAGAAGGCAATTCGTGAAATTTTCAAGAAAGCAAAACAATCCTCTCCATCTATTATTTTCTTAGATGAGTTTGAATCGATTGCCGGAATGAGGTCATCAAATTCACAAACTGGAGGTTCCGATGTCTCTAATAGAGTTGTTAACCAACTTCTAGCAAGTATGGACGGAGTCGAAAGTTTGGATGGAGTTATTGTCGTGGCAGCAACAAATAGGCCAGAGATGATCGATCCTGCATTACTCAGAAGCGGTAGATTCGAGAGAGTGTTACACGTTCCACCACCAGACAAACCAGCAAGAGAATCCATTATGGAAATTCACAGCTCTGGAATGCCAATAGGGAAATTCTCAATGAAAGATGTATTGAACGGAATGGAAGGATTTACTGGAGCAGACATTGAAGCTGTATGTAGAGAAGCAGCATTGATTGCAATGCGAGCAGGCAAGAAAACAGTGACAAAGTCACACTTCGAAGACGCTATTACCAGAGTAAGGCCTACCGTTACCCCAGATATGTTGGAATATTATTCTAAGATGGAAGAGAGACTGACTTCTGGACTTTCCAATATCAAGCGAACCCGTGACACGAGTTTCGGCATGGAATCAATGTGATTTGCCGGTTGGTTGAAGAGGTCATTGTCGATACGGATATCAGGAGCGGAGTTGTGAGATGCCGAGTTTCAGCAACGAATTCATCAATAGGAAGGTTGTTGATTCCAGCGGAGAATTACTTGGTTCTCTACAAGGTATAGTTATCGACCCAAGAACCGGAGATTTAACCGAGATTATGGTCAAAGTTGAGCCAGAAATTGATGTGACTAAATTACCTTGGTCAATGAAAGATAATTTATGCGCAATTCCAGCTCAAGAAGTAAGGGAAATAGACGACAGGGTAGTTCTTCGTAGGTGAGCAATTAATCATCACCTAAGCACAACATTCTAAACCCACTAATTTCCGTCTATGTCTGAATCTTGCACCAGGGGGAGTTAGAATGAGTGAGCGGACGCGAATAAATAGGAAGCGAATAGGCCTCCAGTTCGCCTTTTGGTTCGTTCTGATCATGCTCCTTTCTACCGTTGTCTCCCAGGTAATAAACATCGGAAACCAAGATGGGCATTCTGCATATGATGATGACTGGAATGATTTGTCCGCTTTCAGAGAAGATTTGAACGACATGGGCGTTGAAACAAAATCATTGGTTTCCTCTCCGTTGCTACTTGCAGATATCGAAGACCCTGGAAATACAACTTACATTATCGCAGGTGTCGAAAGAGACACTCTATCCTTGCCACAATTTTCTACTGATGGACTTCTCACATTCGCCTCGGAAGATGGTTACTCCCCTGCGGAAGTTGATGCAATCAAGGAGTTCGTCTTTGCAGGCGGAGATGTTCTGGTAATGGATGACTTTGGATACTCATCCTCAATCGCTGAAGCGTTTGGTGTCAGATTCAAAGGAGTACAATTGTATGATACAGTCTATGTAACTGAATTAGACTACAATTTCGTCTGGATGTGTATGCAAGACGCACCTTGTGGAATGGACGGAACCTCAATCGACCTTAACACCGTAGAAAATCATAGTCGCTGGTCAGTAATGGACTCTGGTGCTCACATTTGCAAGGTCTACGATGGTCGCCCGATGGCAAAATCAGATGCAGGTGTTTGCGCACAACATTGGTCTAATGGAGCGATAGAATACAACGCTTCATACAAGGTTCTGGCAAACAATATCACCGGTATTGACCTCATTTCAAATGCAAAGACAGGTATGGCAAAGACAGAGATAAGAGCATATACGTCTGCTGAAGCTACAATAGATGTCAATGGTGATGGAGAAATATGGGTTGGTTCAGAACAAACTGCCGAAACTCCTGACGAATGGGGACAATTCAATCTTTCAGTCGAGGTTTGTATTTCACAAGATTGCAACATGAAGGCAGGTGGAAGAATAACATTCGTTGCTGATGGGTCTATTCTTACTAATGCCCTGTATGATTACGAAGGTTACAATGACGGAGACTATGGTAGGGCGGATAACGAAATACCAGACAATGATAATCGCAAATGGGCATTGGATTACATCGCAGATTCACTGGTAAATCCAAACGCTGATGGTTCCTCACCAGATGTTCCTGATCTTGCACCAAATGCTATGGTGATTTTTGACGAAAGCAGACACATACAACCTAATTTAGCATCTGAATCATACAACACAGTTTACTTCTTGCTGGTTTACTTTACAGGAGAAGGTCTTGCTATGCTACTACTATTCCTTATCCTGTTCATAGCATTCGAAGCCGTCCTTCTAAAGAAGAAAGATCCAGACAATTGGCGACACGTATTCAGTATCATTTACTATGGATTTGGTGATGCTAATCGATACACATACTATGCAAAATCAAACAAAATTAAGCAGGTATTCCTGTCTAAGGTCAGAAACCAGAATGGTCTGACACGTGAAGAATTCGATGCATTACCAGCTAGGGAATTGCAATCGATGATAAACGATCCAGTACTTGTCAAATTCGTATTTGAAAATAAGAACTATTCATTGGAACAAACCGTTGCGATTGTGAAACGAATCAAGGTTTGGGGGAAAACGTGAGGTGATTGTAAATGTGGACTAGAAAAGCGGCTTTTACATTCACTGGTGGCATAGCGCTGATTCTTATTGGAATGATGATTTCAAATCATCAAATGATGATTCTAGGTGTCGCATTTATCGCATTCATCATGGTTAACTCGTGGGTTAGTGGACACGGTGATGTTGAGGTTCAAAGAACACTTTCCGCTGATAACTTGTACAAAGGAGACGACCTTTATGTTGAACTTCTGGTAACAAATCGAAGTAGAAGGAAAACACAACAATTGGAAGTCTACGACAACATTCCTCACGAAATGAAACTTAGAAGCGGCCTAAACCAAATGAGGCTTAATCTAAAACCTGGAGAAAGTGCAAGAATCCGATATGTGTTGAGATGCCCTCTAAGGGGTCATTATTCAATAGGTCCAGTCTCTCTTAGATACAGAAATACATTCAATCTCTCTGTTGAAGAGATGTATGTTGATCACCACTCTGACATGATAGTATTCCCGCAAATCAGAGACGTGGAGGAAGCCTTCATTCGTTCAAGAACTGCAAAGATGTACACTGGAGCAACAACCTTGAGAACCCCAGGGCCAGGTACAGAATTCTATTCACTCAGAGAATATGTTCCAGGTGACCCGTTCAAAAATATCAACTGGAAGGCTTTTGCTAGAACAGGAGACTTGATGATTAACGAGAAGTGTAGAGACGCTGTAACCGACCTTTACATTATTCTAGACAGTAGAGATATTGCAAGAATTGGTACGGTTCTGAAGAATCCGTTGGAAATGGGAACTGTCGCTGCTGCTAGCTTGGCCTCTTTCTTCCTGCAGCGAAGAGATTCAGTTGCATTGACAATTTATGACGAGAAATTGTCATTCCTTCCTCCAGATACTGGAGATAAGCAGTACTTCAAGATTCTATCATCACTTGCTGGGGTTGCACCAAAAGGTGCTATGCCGTTGCAGGCTGTTACAAATAGTCTGGCCGCAAGATTCAGTCGAGGAAGCCCTGTGTTCATAATTTCATCATGTGAAGGTGATGGAACAGTTCCTTCCGCAGTTAGAGACTTGGTAGGAAGAGGACACGAAGTAACAGTTCTTTCTCCATCATCAATCGACTTTGAAAGATTGGTAAGTCGTATTCCAAGAATGTCATACGAGGTTTTGAAACTTGAAAGACAGAACAGACTAACATCACTTGCTGGTTTCGGCAGTCAAGTGATAGATTGGATGCCTGACATGGATTTGTCCCAGGCATTATTGCAGGTGAGAGGATATTGAGGTGATACTATGGCAGGAGAAGTAACACCACAAGGCGAAGGAGCGAGATCCTTACACCTCAAGCAACTAAGAATTCAGTGGCAGATTGTAACATTGCAAGTTTTAGCAACTCTAGCTCTGGTTTGGATGTACCTAGAGGTAGTATCAACGTATGTTGTTGGTAGTATCGACCACACATTGCTATTCGATACAATAGAAACTGCACTTCAGACAGAATTACCACTAGCGGACTGGCTTACAGGTACAGGTAACGACGGATTGGCTAGATTCTATGTTCCAATAGGTCTCGGCTTGGGACTCGGAGCAGTAATGGCTGCACTAGCATTCCAGACCCCGAAATTCCAACAAAGAGTCCGACTAGGGTTCGTTATTGGATTGATTGTTTTACTTGCTGGTAGATTCTCTGTAAGCTATGTATGGCAGTTATTCCAGGATGGATGGGACATACCAGACCAAGATGTTCTGCAACTGCTTCAGTGGCCACTTTTGATGATGCTTTCAGTTGTGATTCTATCAGTATATCTTCTTCCATTAATCACAGGGGCTAGAGGAATTTGGGGATTATCAAGAAGAGGAGTTGCGTGGTCGATTGGATTCACATTACTGTTCCTTGGTATCCACGCAATCCTAACGTTCCCTCTAATCAAGAACCAATTAGGTAGTTACGGTGCTCAATTAACCACTTTGGAAATAATCGTGTCAGAACCAACAGTGTTCGGATTAGTGACTGCTGAACAATTCTCATTAATTCTAATCGCTTGTTTAATGATGGTTTTCCAAGAGTCAGCATTTGGTGTAATCAGGCTATTGGAGTATGCTTACAGATTACCAGAATCTTGTAAGAGAGACCCCGAATATGTTTCTCAAATGGACAATTTGATGAATGGCCACCTTAGACACACCGCTATATTCCTCTCTCTTACAATAGTAGCAACCACGATTGCTCTAGGGTTCCACTCTATCTTGTTAGACTGGGTATCTGGAATCACTGGATCGCAGTGGGCTTCCCAGGTAAGTGAATCAATAGAATTGACGCTAACATACGGTTTGGTTATTTCCGCACTGTTATTCTTGGGTGTAATGGCACTTCTACGGTATGTTATTCCATGGCAAAGGTTCTGGGGTCTTATTGAATCATCTCTATCCTCGAGTTCAAGGGATTAATCCTGAAACTCTAATCTCTTCTGATAATATCAGATTATTGACACTCCAAGTGTATAGTGATTTATATTTCTAGGATTTAACGGATTTATGGGTGAGCAACATACCATCATTGCTAAACTCATCCATTGGCTGTTTATTCCACTGTATGTATATGGGATTTTCAAACAAGTTGACGATATTTCTCAATTAGAAGACAATACTTTGCTGATATTTGAGGTAATTTTTGCGAGTGTTTTTCTTGTTATTGTTTTGATGAGATTTTTCTACATGAGACGCTTTGATAATTTCAAAGGAGCACAAATTCCAGTTCATAGAATACATCGTCTGATAGGGAAAACAGTTCATATCGGCATGTATCTTTGCTTAATTCTCCTTCCTTTATCCGGATTGATAATTGCAGGATTATTCTCTCAAGGAATAGAAGATGGGCCTCTTCAAGATGGTGCGCTGACTATTCACGAGATTGCTGCGGATATGAGCTATGTCCTGATTGCAGTCCATATTTCAGCGGCGATTTACTCAAGAATCAAAGGTGAAGGAGTATGGTCTGCGATGGTTCCAATTTTGAAAGAGGATGAACCTTCAACTAATCCAATCGTACAGAAAATAGCGCAGTTTGAGAATCAAATTTACAATAAAATCGAGGAGATTTTACCAAGAAAGAACGAATAATTCTGTATTCATTTAACATGAATTGATTGAATAATTCTTCCAAAAAATTCTGTAACAATTAGCAATAAGATAGGTATTCCACAAATCCATGATAGCCAAAGTTGGGCTCCTGAAAGGTGGTCTGAAAGCATATTTCCAGCAAATATAGAACCAATTAATAGCCCTATGAATACAATCTTTTCCAAAAACATTGGATATTCAGAGCCCATCAAATCCCTCAAAGATCGATTCCATCAAGAGAGTCTTCTAACTCGCTTAGACCTGTTTCATCTCCCATGATTATGTCAGCAGGTTCAACTCTTTTCTCCCATCTTGCATCCAGTCTTGCAAGTTCTTCCTCAAGACTAGAACGCATATCGTCATAATTATCTCTCGGAGCAGATTTAGATTCTGGCATGTCTTCTTCTACAGGAGTCGACATCTCTTCCCATTCTTCAGCAACGCTGCTTTCTTCGGTTACAACAGCGATGTCTTGGTCGATTAGTTCACTATTCATTTCCTCGACTACTGTTTCATCGACAGGTTCTCTTTCAGCCATGGACATATTGTTTCTCTCGTATGGTAAGATTCCATCTCTCTTGAAATCCCAAAGAGAGCCTCTAACTTCTCCATCAACGAAACCACTTGCATCTAGTTGAGTAAGTAATTCTTCCAGAGCACTTGTTGTAGCCTCAAGCCTGATAGATGAACCTGCATCTCTCATGTCGGCTTCTAGGTGAATGTCATCAAGCGCCTTTTGGATAAGAGTTCTAGTTTCCTTTGCTAATACTGGTAATGACTCAGGTCTCCTTGTATTTCCTATCAATGCTCTAATTTGGTCAGAAGGAGCACCGAGTCTTTCGAGTTGCTCCAATACATTCCTGATTCTTCTTAGCATTGTTATTGAGCGGTCATAATCTTCGAGTAGATTTTCCAAGTCTAGAACAAGGCTGGTTACAGTTTCACCAAGTTGGTGTTCTAACCTTTGTTGAACCGACCATCTTGCTAATCCCCTTACAGCGCCAGCGGTTTGGGGTACTTGTCTTTCAAGCAAAGACATGACCTCGTTTGATAACAAATTTCTCGGAGTTTTAGCGACATGGTCTACTACTCCTTGTATGACCTGGAGTGCTCTCTCTACAGCTCTATCGAGTAGAGAGACAGAATATCCTAGAGTTCTTGCATGCTCTAGTCTTTCTAGAACAGGGCCTAATCCCTCGAACTGCATACTGTCTGTTAACAGAGCCTGTGCAAGAGGTTCTTCGGATAATTTTGCCCGTAAAATTTCGGCTTCCTTGATATCAGAGAGTGCTTCTTCATGAGCAACAGACAATGCTTCTGCTTGTGTTAGCAGGTTTGACAACTCTGCTTCGGCTTGACCTCTCCTTGCTCCTAAGTCACCCAATTCTTTGAGTACAATTCGCCTTTCGTCCATCAATTCTTTCATCTCAGATTGAATCATAGCCGATCTGTTTTCTTGTTCTGCTAATCTAGACCTATCCTCTTCTGTTCTTGCACGAGACACCTTTTGTTCCTGTCCAAGTTGATTAAGAATCATTTGCGCTTCACTGATTTTCGCTTCTATTTCAGCAAGTTCTGCTTGTGCCCGTCGATGTCTATCTCTCGTAGCCTCAACTTGTTCCTCAATCATACGTTGCCTTCTTTGGTCATCTTCAATTCTTGACCTTATGCTTGTTAGTGTTGCAGAATGGGAATCAATATCACTGGATAATGCCGCTTCCTTGGAGGCCATTTCTTCTATTCTAGCCGATAACTCAGCACTCTTACCAGAATCGCCTAGGATTCTTGCCAGTTCTACTGCTCTTTCGCTCAATTGGTGTTCAAGTTCGTTGACGCGCTTGGATAGTCTATCGCTTCTTGACTCTGCATTTTCCGATGCTGCTTGAGCAGAGGATAGATCTAGTTGTAATTGGTCGATTGTTTTGTTGTAATTTGCAATTTTGTCCTGGATGTCAGCGACCTGCCTTCCGGCTTCATTTGCAGCTACCTTCGCAGAACTCTCACTCTTTTGTGCAGCGTCAAGCGATATGTTGAGGTTAGCAACTTCTTGTTCGGTTTCAGCAAGTTTCAGTTCGGCCTTTTCCAGTTTTCTTCGTAGTCCATCATCAAGTGCAGACTTCACTTCGATAGTTGTGAAACCTTGAGATGGTTCTGCAATAGAAATTGCGAATTCGAATCTTGTTCTTTCTTTCTTCAAACGGTCTAGACCAATTTCGAAGCCGTATAGTTCGTTCATAGTTTGTTTAATCAATTCTTGACGAGATTCTGAACGAGTTCTAGTAGTGGATAATTCAGTGCAGAACCCACCTAGGTTGAAATCGATGACATTTCCAGATTCTGAGCCTAGGATTGTGCCCACTGGGAGTCTATGCAGTGCAAGGACTCTCTTCGATTCAGTGAGGTTGCTCACCGCATCAACTTGTTTCATGTCCTTTGGTGCTTGTATTGCTACAGGAATTCCCTTGACCAATGCTATTCTGATAGCTTTTGATGATTTACCTGCAGATAGGTGTCCAGTTACCTGTTCCTGAACTGCAGTAGTTAGCATAGAGATAACAGCGTCTGTTCCACCTCTTCCTTCTCGAATTATGTGGCCGTCAATAAGGGCTTCTCCTCCGGCGCCCATGGCCGAAACATCTCCTTCCATCATAGAAGCAATTTGATTGATTAGTCTTGTATGGTCGACATCCGCTTCAGTCCAAATTGCTAGAGCAATATCGCCAGATTCAGCAAGTAGTAATGCTCCATCGCCAGTATGCAAAGTCCAATGCCCTTTTCCATCCAGTCCCAAATCAGATGCTAGTGCTCTTCGTCCTGCTACAGTTTCACCAACTTGTGCAGCAAGTTCAGCAGGAGTGGCAGGTAAGTCTCCTGCGTCGTCGATTAGCATTCCTCCTTCGACAGCGATTCCACCTCTGACTTCGGGTCTTGCAGAAATATGATTCAGAACGGCTGAAAGATCTCTGACCAATAGCCGTTCTACGCTGTCACCATATCCTGTCAATCCTCTTCTGTCGGCAGCATGTTCAAATGCTTCAGGTAGTACTTCTGCAACAGAGCCTAGTGCAGACTGAGACCACGATTTGGCTTTCAGTCTGTGTTGTTCTTTTTCTAAGTCTTCTAAACGTTCTCTAGCAGCATTTCCGCAAAGTAGAACCTTTCCAGTTTCAGGTTCTGATATCCATCCAACGACTCTTCCTGCTCTGACTATTCTGTGGCCAACAGCAGTTGTACGTCGTCCCATATAGGTTGAAATGCATCCATGCTCAAATGGCATGATGCTACCAAAGGTAACGTCAATTTCTTCATCAACAAGCGCTCCATAGGGCAGTTCAAACATAAATTCACCTTACTAAAGAGTTGAGCACTTCCGTGTCACGATCGACTGCATGTCGCCATCTTGCGATTCGAGAACTTTTCTTTCCTCGAATCACTAAACTTGTGTCTGAACTGAGGCGTGTAACCAAGACGGTTTCTTCTCCTTCAATCCAAAGTTCTAGGCCTTCTCCTAAAGTTCCTCGGCCTAGATTTTCAAGTTCTTGCACAACAAGATTTGCGAAATCCAAATCTGGACTTTTCCCTCTCTTCCCAACCGCTGAAATTAGCCCATCTTGCTTGGAAACAAGGTAGGCTTGTTCAGCACCAGGAAGGTTTTGGAAACTGGCCAGAATACGTTGCAACATATGCGCTCAAGTTGTTGCAGATTCTAAAGGGCTTCAAGAAGTTTGGCATTGAACACCGCCCGTAGGGCGATTTGTGGGGTAAATTGGATTTGCCAACTGCATTTATCAAAAACCGAATATTTCATCATAATTTTTAAATTGCAAATTTAATTTTTCAATTGGAAAATATAACCAATGCCAATAAGGCGAGTACCTCTTCGACTGTCCATGGGCGAGTTGTTTGAAGTGCCAAGTTGTGACAAATGTCGCAATCCGGCTATTCTCCACCAAATTTACTCTGGTCGCTCTATGTGCGGAGCCCATCTTGCAGACAGTGTTCGCAAGAAAGCATCCAAAGCTTTGAGGCAACAATTACAGATTCCTAAGGGCAAACATACCACAATTTTAGTTGCAATTTCTGGAGGAAAAGATTCAGCGGTTTTACTTGAAAGAATTCACGAGAATTTGTCAAAGAGAAGAGATGTTACAATTGTAGCAGGTTGTGTCGACGAAGGAATTGAAGGATATAGGCCACCTTCACTTGAATGTGCTAGAGAATTGGCAGAATCCTTGGGAGTGAGATTTGAAACGGTGTCTTATCCTGAATTAGGATTCAAAGAAATGGATCAAGTTGTCACAAAGATGGCAGAAATCAAGGATAGAAAGGCACCATGTTCATACTGCGGAGTATTCAGACGGCAAGGGATAAATCACCTGGCTGAAAGAGTAGGTGCAGATGTAATCGCACTTGGCCATAACTTGGATGATATGGCTCAAACCATTATGATGAATATGC